>Ga0247760_1003137_pt1 | contig 11154 bp, 9 predicted proteins | sample UWRJL171409R4_FD_179936 | JGI IMG/M metagenome (GOLD analysis project Ga0247760, IMG submission 179936) | Plant litter microbial communities from Arlington Agricultural Research Station in Wisconsin, United States - UWRJ-L171-409R-4 | ecosystem: Environmental > Terrestrial > Plant litter >...
AGGACCTCTTTCCTTTTTCTTTTTGTCCAGTCTTCTCTTTTCCTTCTCTCTCCTTTTTTCACTTCGGTCCTCTCTCTGCTCCGGCGAATTATCGACGTCCTTTACCATCCTTAGGAAGCCACTGCAGCTGGCCACGGGGGCAACCAGCGCATTCTCATACAAGTATTGAAAGTGCCGTTGGATGCATAACCCTGCTTGCCAGTAGCGTCCATAGTACAGATGTCCAGCTGCAGGAGGTGGACGACTGCGCATTCACGGTGGTCGTCATCTCAACCAATAGCTCCGACGACTTGATGCATTAATGAAACAGAGTGCAAGGTCCCATCCCTACCTGTAAATACCAAACTCATGCACAATATTACTGGCTGAGTGGTACATTATCGGAGGTCGATATGTTCTGCCAGGACTGGAGGTTCGTAGCACACTCGGAATATTGAATAGAGTTCAACTGCAAATGTACGCTACGGCTGCAACTCCAAAAGTCCCACCTCTTATTAACGCATCTACCCACGTCAAAACTTTTCACCTAGGATGGCCATAAAAACTGCCGTTATTGATCTCGATTTCATTTACCCTGCCTTCCGGATGTTGGGTGCAAAACTTGGCACCAAGATCCCCGCTGAGGGGGCTGGCATACGTATATCTTTTATAAAAAGGCTATGCTTCCCACAGATAGCATCTAGGTTGAGGATATTGTACAGGTCAAAATTCATTGGAAATAAAACTTGCGTATTCCAATGCATTCCCCAACGTTGATCTTGAGCCTGGTCGTCTCCCTGGCTGGGCTCGGTGTTGGCGCACCCGCCGCTCACGGCATCATTGACATTCGACAGACCAAGGGCAAATTCTGCGAAAAGTCTACCGCTCCCCTCCTCGACAGTGACGTGCGAGATCGGCATGATAAATTTGTCGATGCTTTTCTGGTCAAGAAGGATGTTGTGGAGGCATTTACTTATATTGCGCCAGAATACATTGTGAGTTGCTCACTCTCGTATCATTTCGCATGGCATGTCAATGACTGGACCTGCTAACGAAATTGGGCAGAACAACAACATTTCCTCCCCCGACGGAGCCCAACGCGCTCTGGACTTTTTGTCGCGCGTCTGGAACAGCCAGAACATTACGATTCACAGAACGCTGTACCGAAACAATACGAGCTGGCTAAACTATGCGGGCATGGCGGGGAACAATATCATTGATCGGTACCGTTGGGAGGGGGGGTGTATTGTTCAGCATGTGCGTTTTCTCTGCCTCAGATCTCTTTGCCGCAGCATACTGACTTTTGATATCAGTGGGACAGGGGTGAGGTGTGGCCATCGACCTAGGTAAAGTGAAAGATTATCGCTACAGACAGACAGACAGACAGAGAGACAGATACTCCTGCAGGCAACGAAAAGTTCCATGCTCACTTCATATACACAATCTCATGGTTTAAAATCACCCCCGAAACCGCATCGGCGTCATTTTCTGGCCTGGCAACTCCTTCAACCACCCGTCCGTCTCTTCTTTGACGAGATTCTTCACCGCACACTTATTCATCTCCTCCACCGATTGGGTTTTCAGAATCCCCGGACTTCCCGGGCTTCCACAGCGATGGAACATGCATGTGGAATTCAGCGCTCTCTGTAAACTATCCCCCTTCCAACCAAACAGGTAGTCGGCATGCGTTCCGAAGCCATTCCCCTCAAAGGACCAGACAAATGGCTGTTTTCCGTTCTTCGGCCACATGTCTTTGAACACGGATGTGTCCCACATGGTTTCATACGCGACCTGCGCGACACGCACGGGATGGGAAGCCGGACAGGCGCCGGCTTCAGCGAATCCGCCCTTGGTGGTCGCATACATGTGATCCTGGTGATTCGGACTATCCACGTCTTTCCCATTCCAACACGCAGGGAAATGATGAATCGCCATGATCCCCGCGGGACACGGCTTTGTTGGGAAATCCGTAGTTTCCGATCCGCGAGTAAGCACCGTTTGTAAACAGGTATAACGCAAACCCGGATGTCCGCGAGCGTAATCGGCGGTTTTGGCAGCAGGGCTTCCCACCGTCATGCGGAACCCGGGAGGGAAAGCGCGGATGAATTGGTTCCCGTTGGAGTTGAAGTCCTTGGAGGTGTAGTACACGGTCATGCCGCCCTTGATGTCGGGAGCTTCTTTGCCGTCGGTGCCGAGCTGGGCGTTGGGATACTGCGGGACGCGCTTGTACGACCCGTTTTCATGGCGGAAATACATGACGGCCGTCCAGTAGTTTGATAAATCTTCCGTGTACGCACACGTCGTGCAGGTTCCCTGGTTGCCGATATCGCCTTGCATGGTCGCGTTGAAGGCGTTCCCGCCGACGATTTGGTGCACGTGTGACGACGGGATCTGTCCGGGTTCGACGATCGGGTCGAGACGTTGGATGGAAATGCTAGAACAGGCAAACCGTAAAGCTCCTTGGACTAACACTCCGCCGTGCAAAAGCAGGGCAAGGCCCTTGACGAGATTTGTTTTCATCTTGGTCGTTGACGTGCTCGTATACTTACTCCAGTCGTTGACTCTCAAACTAACGCTAGAATGAAAACAGCGTCCAACAAAGCACTTGCCGTCAACCAAAATGCCCAGACCATCAATGTTATCTACTACTCCCACCCGCTTCCGTCAAGGTTAGGTTAGGTTACCTTACTTGCCGGGATCCGACGATATATTACATTCAGGCTGATTTGCCAAGAAAGTCACCCTTTCCGTTGCCGGTTGTGCTGGGAACAAATTGCTTGACAGCCCCATTGCCAAGTCTGCCAATCGCAGAGCGGCTCTTTGCTTTGAGGGCGGTATATGTGAAGGTTTTGGGTATTGATGCGGACAGATGACTTCGGCACTTGGATGTTCAGGTTCTGCCTGCACATGTCACGTCGTTTTATGCTTGGACGTGTATGGCCGTATCACACAATCTCAGTTGTGCAACTTCACTCCAGAATTAAATAGTGGAAAAGTTGGAGATTTCTCGGTATCAGTTGACCGCATTCGTTCAAGTTGCTACCTGCTTGGAGTGGACCCCCAATTAAGCAGAGTTTGTCAGGCTTTTATTTTTGACTGTCTGTCTTTTTAAACCATTGAATGCACAGCTGGGAAGATCCAACCCACCTACCAGGCACCCCCAGTACAACACCCGTCCACCAGCTTTTTCACTTTCAGCCCTTTTTGTTCCCCTTTGTATCACCAAACACCGATCCTCGCCCACAGCGCACACCTCTCCCACCGTCCCCCTTCCCAACTCAGTCCATCCACCGTCTTCCAGTCGGTCGTCCCTGCACTCGTAACGTTCAAATTCAACATGGTATAGGACCTAGAATTCAGCGTTCCTGAACCTCTTTTACCCACAACCTCGCCCCAGCTCGTCCAATTTTCACTCCTTGCCGCCGCTACGCTCGTGGTATTACCTCCAGGTGGAGATAAAGTGGGATCCCCACTCAATGTAAACCTTCCCCAAATCTCCTGAAACCCGCGAAGGAACGTCCCATCGGCAATGACGCTTGTAGAGCTCATGTTTCGTGGATCGGTCTGTAAAGGAGCGAGATCGGATCCGTGAAAGGCATTGGGGATGGAATATTGATAACGCCAGGCTTTTTTATTTTCCGAAAAGACGTAGGCGTCGGCGAGCCAGTAGGCGGGACAGACGAACGTGGCTTCGGCGTAGAGGTTGTTGGCGGCTTGTTGCCTGTGATTCCAGTTCATTCGTGTCAGTGGATGGGGAGGCTTTTGATCCAAAATGGAAAAAGAAAGTTAAGGGCGGAGAGGGTGGGGAAGGAAAGGAAAGAAAGAAAAGAGGAGAAAATAGGTAGGTAGGGGACATACCAACCAACAGCATACGCAGAAACTTCCGTCGCATAAGGCGGATACAGCCCATTCGAGTCGAATTTCGGCGACGAGAAATTGTTGGGGATAGAATAGGCGCTGAGCAGCGCTGTCTTATTCGCAGCCGCGGCGATCGGGAACGTGTACTGTAGAAACTCCTCAAACTGGGATCGGGTTGAGACGTTTTGTCGGACAAAATACGTGCCTTCGTTGCCATTGTTCTGTTTGCGTTAATCGGCATCTCGTGAATTGAAGGCAGAGTAGACAACTTACACCAGTGAGGATCCGCTCGCCGTTTACCCTCCCGCTGAGGAGAGGGACATATGGTTGCTCCCTGATGAGAGTACCGTCCGTCACCGGGATGAATGACCACTGTCCGTACTTTGCGCTATATGACGTATACGCGCTGGCATTTTGTAGCGTGATGGTGTCTGCGTTCTGGAGACACTCAAAAACCGATCCGTATGGCGGAACCGCACTCCCGTTGTTGCCCAGACAGTTGGCTCGAGTGGCGAATTGTTGGTAGTATCCCATGGGCTCAGCGTCGTCGAATTTTCTTGATTAGATCAAATAGGTACTGGGTTAGCAGGGATTCTTGATTTTGTTCGGCCAAGGCGGTATCCGACGGGACTCACGGCTGGGTAGGATAATAGGGACTACTCGCAATGCCCCTGCGGAACAGCTTATTTCCTTCAGTACCACCATTCGCAATAGTCATCAGCATGACCGCACCCCCACCAGCAGACTCGCCAGAGATGGTAACCTGTGTCGGGTCACCACCGAAACGGTCAATGTACTTTTGCACCCACTCCAGAGCAAATCGTATATCGTGTAATCCAGCGTTCAAGGTACCCTTTTTGGACACTTCAGTCGAGGACAAGAATCCAAAGGCGCCAAGACGGTATTGTAGCGCGACCCAGATGATGCTGTTGTTGACGGACTGGGCGATGTAGGAAAAGTCAAGTTGAGGTGCCGAACCGGCGCCATAACCACCGCCATCTGTTCGTGTCAATGGTTGAGCGGGCAGTTTGTACACACACGTATCAAGAGGGTGAACTTACGAATCCAAACCACCACAGGCAATTTGGCAGCGTTGACGGGAGAAAAGACGTTCACGAACAAACAGTCTTCATCGCCGAGGATAGATCCCGTGAAGTTGACCACGGCGGGGCTATCAGCCCGTTAGAAGCAGGCTTTCTATATGGAATTTTGCCGAGTGTGCTTGGTAAACTTGGCAAAACAAAACTTACGTGGGCCCTGGCAGAGACTGCGGACATCTCGGCGGATCGCTCGTGGCTTGAAGGATGGCGGTGCGGTTTTGCGCCGGAGCTTGCGGGAGTTGCCACCGTTTAGGAGGGGCAGCGAACCGAATTCTATGTTTAAGAGTCAGAAAGCCCAGTTTATAAAAGACACTCAAGAACAAAGTGACCACTCACCCCTTGTACACGTTCCTGTCAAACTTGGCATCGTAGTATCCCTGATACTGGGAGTAGCCCAAGTCAACAACTGGCGCAGCAGACTGTACGTTGCTGTCTCGGGCAATGACATGCCCCTGAGCGCAGGAAGCGACAATTCCCCACACTGCTGTCAACGCAATCTTCAACGAATGCATGGCGACTGATAGACTACCTCATGTAACAATCGCCGTTGATTAGTGCAAGTCAGGACCTGTGACCTTGCTGAAGAGAACAACATGCGTGATTTTCTCTCCAGTCATGGCAGTCAATTGCAGACATACGTGCAATACTACTTTTTAACATCCATTTTAAATTGCTGCTAACTAAGAGACCTAGCTAATTCAATCTCGTTCTGTTACAGGCGGCGGTTATGGTTATACTCGGCGTGGAACCCAAGTGGTGCGGTTGGTACGGTTGCGGTTGCTGGTAGATCGGGTAATCTCAGTATTTTCGGGCTTGGGGAAGTCAATGTGAGAACCTAAGTGGAGAAGCACCGAGTTTTCTAAGCCGGTTTGGTTGCGCTATTCTTGTCATAATACCAGACCTGAATGGCAAGCCCAAGTGCTCATTGAACTGCTACTGCTTGCTACTGGCGTCGAACGTAAGCCCATTTTCCCGAGGTGACCTAGGCTGAGTTCTGGTTTGCCGACAACATTTGAGACAAGCGTGCAGGCTTGAGCGCAGCAAAACTGTGATAGGTTCAATTCATACAATGTCGCCGTTAGTCTCCATGGTGCATCAGGACAATAATAATTGCACATATGAATGATTTGGGGTTGGCTCAAGATTTTCCTCCGTCCTCTCACTATCTCTTCTTTCTCCCGCAACCTTGTCGCGAGACTGCCGCCGCGAAGAGCACAAAACTGCACTGCCCAACTTGCATGGTGGATACGTAGGTTGCAGATCACATGGATGTTGTCTGGTTTCTTCACGTAATAGCAACTGGGTTGAGTTGCTCGTGCCTGGAGGCTGGAGTCCCATAACCAACAGAAGCTCTATTCGGCGGCGAGTTGCGTGCCCCTTAGCATAGATGTTGTCATGAAGGATTACGGACCTGGTAGTTCAATCAGGCGGTGAATACCTCCTACCTACCTACCTAAGGTAAGTGTAACCCAGACAGGGGTCACTGCGCTCAATAGCTGAATGTGATTGGTGAGAAATAGTACAGGAATATGTCAATCACACAATGCGCGGCCGTTCATCCGACCTGTGCCCCCATCCGCCGCAGCGTGTTACAAGCTGCACCGCAAAAAGCGCATTCTAGAAGTCCCAGTGGAAGCCAAGACCCAACCTCTCTCCTGCAGGGGTTATAGGTAAGGTACCTAAGTGGTTGTGCCTCCTGCGCCGCAGAGTGAGCCAACCCGCGTCGCCGCATAACAGTCCCTGGAAAAGCCCCTTTAATGTTGGTAAAACCCAGTCCTCCAGTACCCATGTGCCCATGTGCTCAACTCCGCTAGAGAACCGAAGTATCCGAGAAAAAACCCACCGCTATCACGTTGTGTCGACATGCTAGGTCGGATTTGATCCATTCCTACGAATACGTGCACATGTAAGACCTTACAAGCTACGGTTCTGCATGTCAGATGTCCATCAAATAAAAATGTCTGTGCTTTTTCAAGGAATTCGGTTCAAGAACAAGAAGAAAAAACAAAGTCTGCCTTGATGGGGATCTACAGGTGCCGAGAACAGCAATGATCTTCAAAATACCTTCCTAGACTACCAACAAAACTGTCAGATAAGCATCACCGCTGTGACCGCCAACCGGCAGCGCCGGCTAGGGCCCCAGGTGAACCCGTTGGAGGTGGAGACTCCTCGGACAACCCACCTAGATGCCTACCTTACCTAGCTTTCTAGGTAGGTAAGCGATGGATTTCATCGCGAGGCCAAACCCAGGGGAGCTGAAATCATGATTGATGGTCACGTCAAAGTATTCGCCTGCGAGACATGATTGCAGGCAAGTCAACAGGCGGGAAAGCCCAAGTTACAACTAGAGAGTCAACATGAACATGAACGTAGAGACTTTACTCATGGAAGGCAAACCCATCAAAACAGCTAGATTCACATCCGAGTATTGTTGTTGGAAGCCCCGTACTGTCGGATAATGGTTGCATGGTCCATGCTCCAAGAGTCCAAGACAAAGCCTTGCTGCGCCAGCGCCCGCCGTTGCGTTGCCGGGTACTCCGAGGCAAGGGCATTACGACTTCATCCCATGCAAGGACCAGACGGAGGCGTGCCTCTCGCAGTTTAGATCTGAGACCGGAGTCGGAGCATTTGGGAGAAAAAAATGAACCCGTCGTGATAGGTATAAATGGGCAGTTGCCCTCGATGGTCAAGTCAGAATAAATCATCAATCATCAGCCTCAACTTCACATTCAACACAACATCAATAACAACCATCTCTTCCAACCAAAACCAAAACCAACCAAATCTTCAAAATGGCCAAGCTCTTTGCCCTTCTTACCGCCGCCACTGCCCTCGTGGCTGGTGCTCAGGCTGCTTGCCCTGCCAACCGCCGTATCTGCGGAAACGCGCTCATTGACACGTTCCAATGTCAGTGGTTTTTCCTCTCTCTCTCTCTCTCTCTCTCTTTCTCTCTCTTTCTAGATACAAAACTTGGGGTTTCGAAACTGACACTTGATAAAAACAGGCGCCTCGTCCAGCACGCTCATCTTCATCACCCCCGCTGGCAACGACCCCCGTGATTGCATCTACCCCATCAGCGCGGGCGGCGAGCCTATTGCTGACGGCCCCGGCGGTGTTTCTTGCTGCGCGGTGGGTCGGTGCTTCACCACGGGAACTACCTCGCGTTGCGGTTAAGGATTTGGGGATGAGGTTGGGAGGCGGAGGCGGAGGAGGAGAAGGAGGAGGAGGAGGATGGGTGCACATACGGAGTAGAGACGGGGACAGAAAGATTTCTTTTTCTTCAGGGATGCATATGATCTAGATAACTGCGAATCAAACACCACATTGTCGCCACTTACAAAGACTTTTCTGAGCATAGTGTTAACATTCTGCCCATCCCCGTGCGGACGCATCTGCGCAGTCATGAGGCTCAACGCCGGTGAAGGCTCAACCAGCCTGGGCGGTGTTGACTGGTATTGCGTACCTAGGTACCTAAATGATCAGTGTCATTTGAAGGTCGCTAAAGATATAAATCCTGGGCCACCCGACTATTCTCACCAGATCCAAGTCATGTCAACAAACAACACCCACAAGCTATTAGTCCCCCCTTGTTCAATACACCAAAAGGCACAGCAGCACTACGGCCACCCCGAGCTCGCGGCAATGCAAGCTATTATGCAACCATCACTGCCACCCTCAGCCGTTCCATTTTTTTTACTGTTGCTCTCAACTTTAAGGTAGAGGGCTTTTGGGATATGCACATGCTGGGTGATGATGGTGGTGGCAACATTGCCAAACCTCTCGGTGACCGAGAAACAGTCTAACTGCTTATTCCAGCCCCAAAAGTTCTTTCGCCTATGCATGCGACCCTCTCCTTCGTAGACCGACAGGCAGCTTAGTTTCAACAATATCCAATCACACCTGCAGTCTGGACAGCTTGTCCTCCACTTAGCTTCAACCAACATGCACAGTACCGTTCCTTGCCCTGCCGGGCTTCCTCAAAGAAGCATCCCGTTGTCATACTTGGCTGCCGTGGCATGATGGCTGGACCCAAGTGCAGTCTTAGTCGTGGCGTACTTTTATTATCTCAATGATTCATATACTATTACATGTAAGAGTCTAGACCGCGCACACATTTTGACGTCTCTTTACAGTCAACACTCCCATCTCCCGAAGAGACTTGGGCTCAAAAATGCGCGTAGCCATCATTGGCGCTGGGCCATCCGGTCTCGTGACGCTGAAGTACCTCACGACCGCCCACGAATTCATCCCAGGCTTGGAACCTATTCAAGTCAAAGTATTTGAGGCCGAGGGTGATATTGGCGGGACGTTTCGGTATCGAACCTATGAGGATGCTGAAGTTTGTTACTCCCGTTCTCGGGCTGCTGTCCCCTGTGGATTGTCTTTTTTTTTTTACTGACGATACTTATGCCACAGCTTGTATCGTCAAAGTATCTCACCTGCTTTTCGGACTTCCGACCAACCCCCGACGAACCCCAGTTTATGAAAGCGACTCGGTACCTGCAGTATCTAGAAGACTATGTCGAGCGATTTGATCTCCGACAATTTATTTACCTATCCACGCGGGTGGTTTCAGTCCGGCGTCGGGACAAGGGCCATGTGATTCGTTACAATTCTCCTCAACATGGAGAGGAAGAGTGGGAATGTGACGCGGTCGCCGTGTGCTCGGGGCTTCACGTCACACCTGAGATTCCAAAAATTCCGGGCATGGAACGTGTTCCGTCGGTGCTGCATTCGGCGCAGTTCAAAGGGCGAAAAGATTTTGGAAATGACAAGACGGTTGTGGTTCTCGGGGTGGGGGAAACAGCGATGGATATTGCACATATGGCTGTGACAACACCGGCAACGAGGCGCGTTGTCTTGTGTCACAAGAACGGCTGGGTTAATGCACCAAAGGTATTCCCCCGCAACGATGCATCAAATGCTACTGGGATTTTCTAACTGCCTTTAGCTCATCCCCGAGACAGACTTCTTCCCCTACTTTAGCAGCAAGCCACCAAAACGCGACCAGTACGAAAACTCGCCTGGTGTTCCGCTCGACGTAGCCCACAGCAGCGTATTTGACTCGAGCTACGTCCACCCCATCATCCGCGATTCCATGATCCCCTGGAACTTTCACCACTACGTCATGACAGGACTTGCTCCCTGGGTTTTGACAGGGACGTTTGGAGTGTGGGATCAATGGGTGGGTAAGCCCAAGGATCGCAACTATCATCTCAACCAGAGTCAGTTTTCAGTTTCTGTCTCAACTCTTTTTTTTTGTTTTTTTTTTGTTTTTTTGACGCGGGACAAGCTGACATCAACAGCAATCTTTGTAAAATCCAACAAGGCCGTCTGGTACATCAACCCCCCCTTCAAGACGCTCGGCAAAGGTTCCCTTCTCGAATGGATCCGGGCCAAGATTGTGCATACCCCGAACCCAGATTTGGGTGGACGACTGATTGACCTCGCAACTTGGCCTACGCACATCGACTCGGCCGGACGTATGCATTTCGAAGCCAACAACTCCCCTGAATATCAACGTATCAGAGACGAGAAAATCCATCCCGACGTGGTCATTTTCGCGACAGGGTATCGACATGAAATGCCGTTCTTTTCTGATCAAAACACCCATGCCGCTGCCATCGCTGCAAACTCAAACTGGAACGCCACCCAGTACAACGACCGACCGTACCCCCTCCCCGGCGAAGCCAAAGTCCGCCACATCTGGGCACCTGGCGATCCTTCCATCGGGTTCATTGGGTTTCTACGTCCACAGATCGGGGCGATTCCTACCGTGGCGGAAATGCAAGCCATGCTTTGGACATTGACGCTCATTGAACATCTCTCTCCGGAAATCCGCATCCCGGATTTATACGGAAAAAGGCTCCCCGAGTTAAAAGCTAGCGAGCAATGGCATTATATCCTCCAGCCCAAAGAGGGTGAGCGAATCAACTATGGAATCGACCACGATAGCTACGTCGCGCAGCTAGCCAAGGATATGGACTGCGATGCGGGACTCTGGGATTTACTAAAGGTTTCGTGGAAAAGGGGTTGGCGGAGAGGGTGGAATGTTATTCCCACATGGATGTTTGTGAGCCAGGTCAATACCAAGTTCCGATTGAGAGGTCCGTGGAAGTGGGAAGACGGCGACGCCGCGGCCGAAGTTTTGCACACGGAGCTGTGGGGGGTGGTGCAGAGGAATGGGGGGTTTATTGGTGAGTTTTTTTTTTTTTTC
>Ga0247760_1003140_pt1 | contig 11142 bp, 9 predicted proteins | sample UWRJL171409R4_FD_179936 | JGI IMG/M metagenome (GOLD analysis project Ga0247760, IMG submission 179936) | Plant litter microbial communities from Arlington Agricultural Research Station in Wisconsin, United States - UWRJ-L171-409R-4 | ecosystem: Environmental > Terrestrial > Plant litter >...
CGCTTTCCACAATATGCCCGAAACCTTCTCGTCCAGCACTGTTTTGGTGATTGCCGTTGGAATAGCCTTAGTCGCTTACCTAATTCGTGTTAACCAACTCTTCCGCGGAACCCCGAAAGAAGTCCAGGAGTTGTCGCCAAAGAGATGGTCTGCCGAACTGTTGCACGAGACGTACAAGCGACTGGAATCGAACCCCATTTCCACCAGCAGCTATGCAGCCAAAATCCCAGCCAAGTTAGAGAGACGGTATATCGTGACGGGCGGATCTGGTGAGTGTCGTCTAGAACTATCCATGTCGCGTCGCGCGCCTGGTTATGTCCGAGAATTCCGAGACGCGCCTCCAGGCCGAGGCGGGCCAGCTGGACTCGAAAACGAATCAAACCAGGGACTTTTCGGGACTGACACGGCAGTACAGGTCTTGTTGGCGGCTACATTGTCCTCCAGCTCCTCGAAAGAGGTCAACCTCCCGAGAGCATCCGGATAGTCGATTTTCGTCCACCAATCCGCGATGATATGGTCCACGGATCCGCTGCGCGCGTCGATTTCGTGCAAGCTGATATTTCATCCTCTGCATCGACAGCAAAAGCCTTTTCCAAGCCGTGGCATCCTAGCCTCGACAAGCTGCCGCTCACCGTGTTCCACACAGCTGCTGTTATTGTCCCGTCGGATCGTTTCAAGCGCGAGTTTGGTTTCTGCGAAGCCGTGAACATTCGAGGGACCCAGAACGTTGTTGACGCTGCCAAGCGAGCCGGAGCTGATGTCTTCGTGTCCACAACTTCGGCCAGCATCAGTATCCGTCCTGTCCAGCTTTGGGTAGCTCCGTGGAAGCTCTGGTCTGGTTGGCCCCGCGATTATTGGCAAATTCTGGACGACAAGGATTTCTGGCTGCCGCTGCGGAGTCACGAGAAGTTCTATGCAAACTACCCTGCTTCCAAGGCCATTGCGGAAAGAATTGTCTGCGAGGCCAACAGTCCATCCTTCCGTACCGGATGCATCCGCCCAGCTAATGGAGTGTACGGAAACCCAACAGACAATACAGTCGGTGGGCCTCTCCACTCACCGATATTCCCAACGTGAGGCCCTCACATGAGACTCGCGACTTTCGGCTGACTGATTCCAGATGGACCGCCCACATCGTTCAAAGCTTCGTCCACGGTGCCAACGCTGCCATCGCACATCTCCAGTTCGAGGCTGTTCTTGCCTCGGCGGGCTCACACGGCTCGAAACAGGCTGGGAGACCGTTTGTTGTTACCGACCCCAACCCGCCGATTGCCTACCGCGACTTGTACCTCCTCATCGAGACACTGGCCATCACACCGTTTCGCACTCTGACGCTGCAACCCGCCATGGTCATACTACTCTCGCATGTCCTGGAAGCCTACATCTTCTTTCGCCTCACCTCCCCCGTACTCGGCGCCATTCTTCCACCTCTTTCGGGTGATATCAAGCATCTCCGGCCCGCACTTTTGTCAATTTGCACACACCTGGTGGCCTCAAACGAACTTGTCGGACTACCCGTCTCGTCGGGTGGCCTTGGGTACACTGGAGTTCTCACAACGCTCGAGGGCATGACGCAGGAAGTAGTGGAATGGAATCAGATCCACCGAGCAGCCAGCGGAAAGGAGGTCTCATATCGGAGCAGCGTGGCCTTGGCGGATGACATCCAAAAGGCAACGGCCAGGTCGACAAACCACGAAGGAAAAAGCCATGTATTTCTAAATTAACAGCCACTACCCACAACACACGGTGGTCTCTTCAATACCCGCGGTATTCCTGTTCAGGTTGCAGCGCTTGGCTCCAGACGGCCCACCGACAATCACGGTTGCCGTCATCCAGTCGCACAGGAACTTCCCGATGCCCGCGCCGATAAAGATGCAGATGATAATGTACCCGTTGTAGTACATGGCCAGGAGCATGAGAATGTACGCCACCGCGAACGTTATGGCATGGATGACTGCCCGCGCAATCTGCTGCAGCGGGCTTGCTCGGAAAGTGACGACTTGCGGTGTTGCCTCGGTGGCGGTTGCGTTGAGAGCGGCTAGGCGAGCCTGGAACTCTCGAAGGATGTAATTATCGAATTCTTTGCCGATACGACGCAGGGATTCGAGGAGGACGGCAAGTAGAAGGACCCCGATGCATGTGGCAGCAAAGGCACCTTCGCTCTTGATGTGCCAAGACGAGGAGAGAAAGCATGCATCGATGGTATTCCAGTTCCAGAGCATCTGGGACGGTCAGCGTTGAGCCATTGGAAATGGCAGCGGGGTACTTACCGAGATCTTACACTCGGGCCCGGAGCCTCCACCGTGGCCGTGATCCATGGCGATGTTGGTCGGGAGGTGTAGAGTTTGGAGGGTTGCAGAGAGGCAGGTGTCTAGGTCGTATTTCTTGGTCACAACACAGCTGCCGGCGTTTTCGCGCGGCCCCGGGAATCTGGTCAAGATCACCGCTGACGGAACACACCTAAATATATTTTCCGGTGGCGAAAGAGGATCTGGAGGGGTTGCAGCAACCAGCACACAATGGTTCGACTAAGACGATAATGCGCTCTCTCTGGTATTTCACAACGTAAGATATCAACGATAGTTTCACCATAGCTTGCGATTGAGCAAATATGCGCTCGAAACGCCCGAAACACCAACGCCGATATCACCTGCCAAGACACTGCCGAGACACGACACCCGCCGAACCGGGTCAACTGCCGACCATTATTGGATGCCGAGCAGTGGCAAGGACGAGGTACCCGCTAGGCTAGGCCCACAAGTTGGTAACCTGCAACAAACAAATCTGCTCAAAGATGCGCAAATTGTGGGTTTTCTGATTGTTAGAGCAAATGATTGATTGGCTTGCTGTTGTGTAAGGACAGCATTATCTGGAGGTTGGATGCGTTCCACTGCTTCTGCCAAGAGTGCGTGAGAACCCTAAAGCTCTGGCACCCCGGGGTACTGCTACATTGCCAATGCAGCCAAAGAGGTTCTCCGCTGTATCTCGAACCGAGTGTGCCCTTTCTGCAGACGACTTTCGGCATGCGTCTTCAACCTCCCGAAGATGCGACGACAACAAGGCAATATAACCTTTCGCCCCTTCCCGTCGTATGACCGACAAGCCCGCATGTTGTTGTCGTGGTCGCAACCATCCTCGTTGTCGCCATGTCTCTCGCGCCCAGGATGATCCAGAACTTCACGGGGGAGAGCAATCTCGAGTACCATTGGGGTTACGCATACCGCGTCGTCCCATGCAAGAACGATGCGGGGTCATGCGAGTACCTCGACGTCGTCTACGCTGCCCATGACACGGGTATGGTCTACACGGCTATCTTTTGGGCATCTTTTCTTGGACTTGTCCTTCTCCTTGCCCTCCTCCGCCGTCTCTTCACCTTCCAACCCCCCACATCCACACTCACCCGCCTCTGCCGCGCCCTCGCCTCCTCCACCCGCCGATACCTCCTCCCTAACGGCCCGCACTCCCTCTTTGGCCACACCACCCGCCTGCAAATCACCATCCTCGCCGTCCTCGCGGGGTACCTCACCATCTTCTCCTTCGCCGGCATCACCTACGGAAAATGGCTTACCCCCATCGCCAACCAACCACCCTCCGTCTACAATACCCGCACCTCCCTCGGCCCCTGGGCCGATCGGGTCGGCGTCCTCGCCTACGCCCTCACCCCACTCAGCATCCTTCTCGCCAGTCGGGAATCCATCTTCTCCCTAGCCACCGGAATCCCCTACACGTCGTTCCTTTTCCTCCACCGCTGGACGGGCCATCTCATCCTCCTCCAGTCCGCGCTACATACCCTAGGCTGGCTCCTCGTTGAGACCAAACTCTACCAACCCCAACCCCTGGTGTGGGAAACCTTTATGAAGAACACTTATGCCATCTGGGGATTCGTCGCGCTAGCTCTTCTTGTGCTTCTCTGGGTTTTGGCCCTGCCCTGGACGATCCGACACGTTACGGGGTATGAAGCCTTTCGGAAAATACACTATGTTCTCGCCATGGTCTATATCGGCGCAGCGATTGGACATTGGGAAGAGTTACAGTGTTTTTTGGTTCCCGGGCTGGTGCTTTGGGCCGTGGATCGCTTGGCGAGATTGCTTAGGACGGCGGTCATCCATTATGGGTACCTCGATTCTCAGGACGGGAACGGGAAATGGGGGTTTAAAGCGCTAGACACGCAGCGGGCGATAGTCTTTCCCGACGAAAAATACGGCGACGTAATGAGGCTGGACATTGCCCATCGACGAGGAGCGTGGCAGGCAGGCCAGCATTTTTACCTCTGCTTTGTGGAAGGATCGATTTGGCAGAGTCATCCGTTTACGCCCCTTTCGCTTCCCGTACCACAGCTCGATGCGAAAGGGAAGAGCGAAGTGGTACATTCATATGTGTTTAGGGCAAAAGGGGGAGAGACGAAAAAGGTGGCGAATTTATTGCAGGGGAAAATCGCAAGGGGAAAAGAGCTGGCGACAAAGGTGATTCTGCAGGGCCCCTACGGGGAAAGTATTATGGATGGGCTGGACAGAAACACAAATGTTTTGTGTGTGGCGGGTGGTACGGGTATTACCTATGTGCTGCCGGTGTTACTCAAACTGGTCAGCGAGCCGGTTGTTGAACGGCGGAAGCTGGAGTTGGTCTGGGCGGTGAAGCGAGACGAAGACGTTGAATGGATCCGCCCCGAACTGGACAAGCTGCATCAAAACGGTGTGAGACACGGCATCAAGATCCGGATATTCGTCACGGATGGCACTGCCGATACAAAGACGGCTGGTGAGAAGGGCGAGAAGCAAACCGCCGAAGTCAACACAGCCAGGAGTTCCAACTCTACCGAGTCAGAGAGGGAAGAAGAGAGGAGGGGGAGACCAAATGTGGAAGTTGCCGTGAGCGGATTTGTTGATGATGTCGCAAAAGGTTCGACCAGGGTGTATGGAAGTGGTCCGGCGGGCATGATTGGGGATTTGCGGGCTGCAGTTGCAAAGAACAACTCGGGGGCCAAGGTGTGGAAGGGAGAGGAGCGTTTTGATGTTCGGCTTGTTTGTGACGAGCGGATGGAGTGGTGATACCCCATATTTCGTTGTAGTTTAGTTTGGAAAAGAAAAAAAAAAGAGCCTGTGGTGAATCATGAGTGGGGAAGTATTGTTGAAGTTTGGTGCCTAGGTTCCTAATTACCTATGTGTGGATCTTTTTGAAGAACTCGGGCTGGGGGTTACTCGTGAAAGATACCCCGTAGCTAGTCCTAGCCCCCTCCCGCGAAGCTGGTTGCTATCTACCTAAACAGACCAAGTCAATGACAGCTATGACACCACCCGTACACCATGACGTGCATGTATTATCCTTTCGACTGTGCGGCAAAGTATGCTTGCATGAGAAAATCATCATATGCCAACTCCTCGGCTGTCGGCCTCTTCTCGAGCAGCCAACAAAGCACACTGCGCACCAATCCAAACAGTAGCTCTTTGTCTTCCCCTTGAACCTGGGTGATACGATCCTCGAAGGACTGGTCTGGGATAGGAATGGAGCCTTTCCAATAACCTATCATCATAGGGGAAGGTAGTTGGTTAGTTTTTGTATATATGCAAAAAAAAAACTTGCGGTAGGAACAAACAAAGCTCATCGGCATCGTCGAAGAATCTCGCGCAGATTTCACTGCGTCGCAAAAACTCGGGCGGTGGGTTGCCCATCAGAGACACCATTTCCGCCAGGTGTTGTTCATCATCAAGAACACCGTCCTTCTTGGCATGAAACAGTCGCTTCCCTTCCAAAAGATCCCAAATCTATAGTGATGTTAGTAGATCACCCGTGTTTGTGAAGAAGGACAGAAACTTACCATAACCCCAACCGACCACAGGTCAACTTGGAGGACCACTCCATACCTAGGATAACTTCTGGGGCTCTGTATACGCCGGGCATAATGTCGCCTTTAAAAGTCTCTTGGCCAAATCTTGCTGAGCCCATATCAGACAACACAGGCGGCCCGTTAGTCCGAGGCACTGGGCGTGACATGTAAATTGTTCTATCGGGGAGAACCTTCCTTGCTACAGGGCGCGCCTGCTCGTCCTTTTCTAGTTGAGAGAATGGCGTGTCATCCGTTGCGCCGACGAGGATATTATTAGGAGAAATATCTACAGAGGTTAGCCAGGAGAACAACTGAAGGCCGCTGGAAACAGGTTACAGACGCCAGGCCAGTGAATATGAAACTAACCGGTATGAACAACGCTATTCTTGTGGAGATAATCCATGGCGATCAGAAGAACTTGGACGCTAGTCTGCAGCATCAGTTTCGCTAGCCTGTTCTTGGGTAAGTACTCGCGGAGTTCAGTGAAGGCCATTCCCTGAGGCGCATAGACAAGACGCATGTGAGTCCCATGAGGGCCGTTGAGAGTGAAGGAGTCTAGAGCTGTGCGAACGGCACGTCTGCCTGGGTGCTCTTGGACAGGAGCTGTCTTGAGGTACTCGGCCACGGCCATTTCTTGGCTGGCTTGTGCGGGGACTGCGCCGCCTGTAGTCCGAGTGCAGACCTTTACAGCCCGATAGTGGGAGGTTCTGGATACTCGGTCAGCAGATTGATTGATTCATTCAAAGATACCACGCGAATTGAGAATGAGGCTCAGGGCTATCGTACTTGGCGTCGTCGGCAAGCCAGACCGTCGACCCAACCCCACGACCAAGCTTGCAGATGATGCGATAGCGCGAATTCAGCGTCTGGTCTATCGTGACGGGATAGTAGTCCTCCGCCTTGTACCCGGGAAGAAGCTCCTCCTCAATGGGCGTCGCATCTGGCACGCGATGGAAGTTTTCCTTTATCGAAGGGGTCGTCATCATTTTCCGTTGCCGGACTCTCGGTTGAGATGCTTCATATTCGTTCAGATGGTCGCAATTGCCAGGACAGACAAAACTGGCTGATGGCTGCAGATGGAATAATATGCGAGGGCGACATTGAATGGCGCGCATTGTCCGTTTCATTGTGAGATGCAGAATGAAGGCAAGCACCGTTACCTTGGCGCTTGATGATGGGCTGGTGCTGCCCAAGTGTCAGCTGGCGGCGCCTTTCTAGATTTGGCATGGTGGGGTAGTAACCCTCCGCAGGGTTACTTAGGGTCGTGACAATTTGTCCAGTTTTCAAGGCCTTTTTTTTCCCACCCGGATGCCCTCGGCACCACAAGGCCCAGGATGGGCAAAATTGTACAACACCGTACGGGACATGGCCCGTACGTGAGCTATCTGAGGAGGTTCGGCAAGGAAGGGACCCCGAGGCACAGCTGCGGCGTACCGCAGGAACCACAACACCTTTCGTACTGCCAGGAGCTAGCAGCCCACCGGACGGCGGTACGAGAGGCGTGCCGGGCGGGGAAGAGAAAAGAAACAGTTCTGGGCACCAAGGAACTGTACGAGGCAATGGTTGGAAGGCAGGCGTTACGGTTCTTCCCCAAGTAGAGGCCAAGAATGGTCTACGAGCCCTACTGGCGCGAGAAAGGTTGGCTTAGTGCGTTTAACCGCCAAGGGCGGTAGGTAGGCAGTGGAGGAAGCGAGACCCGGACTAGCGGGGGGGTGTTACGTAATCACTCAGGTGGTAGCGCTGCTAACCCTGGCCGTAGGCCAGGGTGGGCCACCCTAAAATGAATTGAATTGAATTGAATTGAAGGCCTTTTTTTTATTTTATTTTTTTTACTGATCATCGCGCCAATAGGGGTACAACTCCTCACCGTCTAGCAAAGACAACAGCGAGACCCAAAATGTTTGGTACTGTGAGCTCCCATACCGAATCTGGAACTCGCATGTGCAGCGTTCATGTCCGCGAGGATGGAACATGGGTCGAGTTTCCTTCCAGAGCTGGCAAGAAGTAGAATAGTAGCGTGCCATTTTCAGCAAGTTCCAATCAAAGGAGAGATGTCTAGAATCATGGAGGTTCTGAAACAGACGCACAAGAAAGCTTCCATTGTTGCCTGGCGAATCGGCAGGCCTTCATAGCCGCCCGAGGCAGAGCGCTTCGCGCTCTCTCCACAGTCAGAGCCGCGCGCCGCATGGGACTTGTGTTGCCGACAACTTTCATTTGGTCAAACCGACACTTCAATTTTTCCGATTCCACGCCTCTTCACGTCCCAGTCTTGGACCTGGGGTCAAGAAGACTTTTAACACTGCTTAAACCCTCTTCTTTCTTTGCCTTCATTTGGTTTCTGTAGTCAGACCCACTCTGCGCGTCATGTGGCTCATCGACTGCACCAGCTCCAACTATGAACTCGTCTTCCACCACCGTCCGCCCTTTCATAAATATCTGATACTCTCGCACACCTGGGGAGATGAAGAGGTGAGCTTTCAGGATATCAGGAGTCCAGACCTGGAAAGTGTCAAGACTATGAGAGGCTTCGACAAAATCCGCCGAGCCTGTCAGCTTGCACGCCTTTGGAACTATCGCTATGCCTGGGTCGACACCTGTTGCATCGACAAGACAAGCAGCGCAGAGCTCGGCGAGGCCATAAATTCCATGTTTCACTGGTATGGCGGATCCGACGTTTGCGTTGCCTTCTTGGAGGATCTTGAGCCTGGTACTGGGCCTCTGACCGAAAAAGATCTTCGGCCCTGCCGGTGGTTCACTCGTGGTTGGACTCTTCAGGAGCTGCTTGCGCCTAGATGGGTACGGTTCTTCGACAAAAACTGGAAATTTCGTGGAGAAAAGCAGGAGCTGCTGGGAATGCTCTCTGCGGTCACAGGGGTCGACGAGTATGCTTTAGAAGGGCCGTTGGGGGGCATGCCTGGCTTATCCGTTGCGCGACGCATGTCATGGGCTGCCCGACGGCAGACGACGCGGCCAGAGGACTTGGCGTACTGCCTGATGGGCATGTTCGAGGTGAATATGCCCCTCCTCTACGGAGAGGGCGGCACAAATGCTTTCATCCGTCTCCAAGAAGCGATTTTACAGCGCGGCAGCGACCTCTCCCTCTTTGCGTGGAACTCTTCAATGCCCTCGACCAGGTCAATGTTCGCCGCCTCCCCCGCCGACTTTTCGAATTGCTCTACGGTTGAGCAATGCGAGGATGCAGCCATCCCACAGCCACTGATAGTACTCGGCAATCTCGGGATCCAACTGACTACTTCGTTAGCAAGGTTGAGCTCTGCGGGAGACCCAAAAGGCGAATACAGCAAGTATGGCTTCTGGCATCTCGGATGTCGCAAAAAAGGAAAGTCGAGCGACCCACACCAAGTGCTTGTCCTGCCGCTTCTGCCAGATGAACTTGGGTATGCCAAGCCTTGGGGGCTTTTTGCAAGGACGGTTGACCAACGACACCTACGGTTCGTGGAGCCCACGCTAATTTGCATCGCCAAAACCTGTACCACAGGACATGGCCCTCTAAGCGGCAAACTCTCTCTGAATTCGTCGCGAAGCCTGGGCTACGCAAGCATCTTTGGCTATCCCTCCCACCTCTGGAGTAGCCATCACATGGCATTTCCGATTCAGCAGACAACTGGCTATGTCATGGAGGACATATTTAATGCCCAAACGAAGCTGGAGTCGTTCCTTGGGGCGATCAGGGTTTCCTTCCCGGATGCGTCTCTTCACTTTTGGGTCTTGACCGGCGATTTTCACAAAACTGGTACCGAAGCAGTTCCCAATCGACAGCCTTGGGTCTATGTCTCTCAGCCTCTGCACCGCCTTGAGGGCAGCTCAGTTTTCACCCTAGGTGAGGAAATGTGGACGCACAAGGAGTTGGAAAACCCTTTCAATATCTCAACCTTACGAATGCAGCTGCAGCGCATGATGGACGACGAAGGCTGGTACCCCCCGGAGCCTAGTGTTCAAACACTCCAACACCCTGATCTTGGAGGAGCAGGGGTTGTTGTTGTCACTGCTTGGGCGTCCCGTGCACACCACGAGATCACAGCTTGGGAAGTCCATGTCAGGGTCGAAAGACAAGGCAAAACAGCACCAGGGAGTAGTAGTACTAGTAGTAGTAGTAGTAGTCTTCTCCAAGGGGTTAAGGGGTTGCAAAAACTCATCACGCCTTCAGATGTTCGGAGGCACAATTTCAGCACAGGGCGGGAGGCGCGGCCAATGCAGCACGGAAGGGACAACAACAAGTAAAGGGGAAATGCTAAGGAGGGGGGATAGACAGAAACTTGAAGAAATCCACTGACTAACATCCGCGGTAAACATGGGATGAACGAAGAGGTACCCCGGCTCGTTATTAGTCAGGGACTAGAGTGAGTTGGTATGTGCGTGAGTTGTTGGGACGGGAAAAAGACACGTCCAGCACGCAGAAAGCCTCGGGAGGTAACTCAGAGCCGGGGCACCCCCCCCAATACCACACAGCCGCCGCCGCCGCCCTGCGCGCCTATTTGCTTCCTGGTCAGACGATTCTAAAAGGCCATCTTCACCAAAATTATGATACAAAGCGCGGACGACAGGTGGATTACAAACGAGTTCAGAAAAACTGGCTGTGGCTGTGGCAGCCCCTTCCCTCCAGGATTTGATGCGAGTCGGAATGTTCGGGCCTAACATACTACCTAACTAAGGTACCTAGCTAGAAAGGGTCCAGTCTACAACAATACTTTCGGACTGCGAAATGTTACATAGCGGGGTAACGTGATATCTGGTCGAGGCGCGTAATCGAGTTTTGGTCGAGGCCGATGTACACAGTGCGCAATCGCGCCAAGCCAATGTCAGCGAATCGTCGGCATACGAGACGGAAATTTGAGAGATGGCCGTCTTCCCATTCAAAGTCGGGCAGACGTCCCAAGGGGAGACACCAGACAGTCGAAAATCTTGAGAAGCATCTCGTCGGGAAGGCTGAGGAATTTGGGCGGTGGCGGTGGATAGCGCGTGTGCAACAATTCATGTGGGCATGGGGCGAATGGGATGATGAATGGACAGTAGGTCCAGTGTTGGAGATTTGCTTCCAAACCGTCCAATTTCCGCCTCACGTCTTCTATCAGCCGACTTGTGACTTTTTGTCGCTCAAGAGAAGGTCAACCCTGCGGGACTTGTGCGCGACATGGGGTGATGCCCATTGTGCTGTGCCAGATGCGGTCGGAGTAAATAGCAATTCGTGGACAATACCCGATTGTCACACATGCCGACCTACCCACTCTCGGGTGGGGTTTCGTTTCAAAGTTCCTTTGGGCCAAATGCGTTTCGACTTGGAGTTTTTTTTTTTTTTT
>Ga0247760_1003141_pt1 | contig 11137 bp, 13 predicted proteins | sample UWRJL171409R4_FD_179936 | JGI IMG/M metagenome (GOLD analysis project Ga0247760, IMG submission 179936) | Plant litter microbial communities from Arlington Agricultural Research Station in Wisconsin, United States - UWRJ-L171-409R-4 | ecosystem: Environmental > Terrestrial > Plant litter >...
GGGGGGGGGTTTCTAGTGTTGTGTGTGGGGATGTTTTTCGTCTTAAAGGCGGGGATGCGGGTTTCGTTTAGCGATACGGGGAGTTTTGAAAGAGTAAAATATATTTTACTTTTTTACTCTCAACTTCAGCTCAAGAGTTCAAAAGGATGTGTCACCCCCCTGACCCCTAGACGTTCTTGCGTTCATCCGAATTACAAGGCGGACTTCAATGACACGCGCAGCGGTCAGGCGGCGTCATGCCGACCTTTCGGACTGACTGACTGGTTGCGGCGATGTCCATGTCCAGTCCGGTCCCCAAAACAACACTTGGATCTAATCTCATGTTTTTGACAGAGCACAGAGCCTCTTTTTCTTCTTCAAGGTGCAACGTCTGAAAAATTTGTATCGGCCGAAGCGAAACGAAACCGACTTCCCGTGTGTGTGTGCAAGTTATACGAGCGTCTGGTATGTGTGAAACAGGCGAGATGTTGGAAATTCGGCTGATTCCCAAATCTTCACACAAATCTTTCGACACAACAGACACATCCCGACTTTGGGCCTGTGTGTGTCGCGTGCTGGTGAGACGGTTTTTTTTGGGTGTGACCATGGGGAGAAAGAAGCATGCCAACACATAGCATGACGTGCATTTTGAAGAGGCACAGGGCACGAAAGCGTGAGAGAGGTCGATGATCGGGTATATAATCACCCCCTCCCAGCTCCCCTCTCATGGCCTTTTCCATTCTCACTCTCAACAACACACTTGCAAACCAAACAACTTCTTCAACACTCTTGCAAACCGCAAAAAAAACACATCAGCACTTTCTCAACTTGGCTCTCAGTAAAACGCCTTCCCTTACAAAGTTGAGATCCAATCAGCTCACCAAATCGCTCACAGACCACAACCACCGCAGTCATGACTCTCACCCACGACCAAGTCGTTGACAAGCTCGACGATCTCGTCGACAAGGCCGTGAGGCTCGTTGACGAAAAGGAAGACAAGATGGAGGAGGGTGAGCTCGAGCGTCCGAAAAAGTACCTCGAGGAATTTGTCGACAACGTCAAGGACATTGCCGAGGAGATCAAGGACCTCAAGGACGATGCTGATGAGGCGGATCATGAGGCCATTGATGACGCTGTGGGTTTTTCTCTTCTTCTACTCTCTCTTTCTTCTGGCTGTCAAGTATGGTATGGTTGGCTAGTTGATTGCTAACGAGTTGGTATCTAGTACGAGGAGGTCAAGAGAATGTACGAGGAACAGGAGAGGTACATGGAGGGCATGCCGGCCGACATTGAAATGTAAGTCGGCCGGAGTCAAGTGGAGGAGATGGACTAGGACGGGTGGTCCAGTCGGGTTACGGAGGAAGCACAGCGTTTTGTGAGGCGGGACTTGCTGTAATGGCCTCAATTCTTTCTTTCTAGCTGGGCGCAACGGATTTTGACGGGCGTGTGGAACGATATGTCGCTGCATGCACACCAGGCGCATATCATGGACTGGATGGATTGAGGACAACAAGCGCGGCTGTTTTGTTAGTACTTGGGATTCGGCCGGTTTTATGCAATTGCATTTCTTTGACTTTTTATTCGAATTTCACTTTGAGTGGTTTGGACCAGTGACCAACTCAAGAATACCTCGGTGATGGATGGTCCTGTTGATTGTGTGGTTGATATGATGATGTTGTCTTGACCACTCTCTAGATAAGGTGAAAATCGCCACCCCACACCATCAACCAATCGGGATCATACACGATTAATCGGGTATGGTGTAGCGGTAACATCGCTGACTCTCAACTACGAGTGTCTCAGCAGCCCGGGGTTCGACTCCCCGTATCCGAGATATTTTTTGCACTTGCTTCTTTTTTTTCTCTGCCTTGCTGCCGTGGTTCGCCTGTTGAGACCCAGAAGCGCATGGCGTACGATGTATTACTCAGTCAAATGCTATTGTCGTGATAACAAACTCCCCTCATGTAGGTAATGAGTCTTGACTCGCATCTGGCTCCTCTCTTTCTCTTCATTAGTATCCCTTCCCTATCATGATTACCTAACGTAGAAGAGAAAACAAACTTGATGGCATATGTCGATGAGACATGAACACGAAATGGAATTGAAATGAGCGAGACTTTAAAGGGGCTGGTCAAATACAAACTACCTACCTAGGCACCAGTTCTAGTGACGGGAAAAAGACCGTGGCAAAATCAAAATTTGGAAAAACTTCAAGTCTGACAACAGCTCAAAACCCAGAAACGACCAGACTTCTGCCTCTCCACATAGGTATCATGAGATATCCTGGCCGCCACCTACCCCAGCCCCACTTCCTTCCACCAAAGTTTCCCTCCCCCCAGGGGTTTCTACATGTAACTTCGCTGTGACCTGATCTGATCTTAAAGACTGGTAGAGACATCACAGGTATTCTTTGAGTTACGACGCCAAGCATTAACAACGTTCTGGTGGAAATTGTTGTACTGCTGCTGCTTCTGATCAAGGGGAGTGCTGATATCTGCCCACATGGAATTACCGGTTCTTTCTTCTACGCATATGAAGTTGGCGGTTACGGCGGGTATTTGTTCTGTATTGATGCATGTGATGCCATGTCAGCAGTCTGGTGTGTGTGTGTAATGTGATGTGATACAATAAGTGCTTCCACTAACCTCGTGCAATACGGCACCATTCCCGGAGCATGTTGGAGGGGGTCTTGAAGGGTTCGCCCAGCCCCTTGCCGGCGGCCGTCACCCTGACCCTCCACCTGGTAGAAGTACCCTCTCTCCACCACTGTTCGAATTTGACCATGATGGAGCAGGGGGCAGCCCGGGCTGTGAAGAGGGTATTGTTATTGGCACTGCTGCTGATGCTGCTGCTGCCGGTGTCGCCGACAGCTTGAGCTGGGAGGGCACTGGCAGCGATAGCTTGAGCAAGAACGACGAACATGTAGGTAAACCTCATTTTGGCGCCGAGTACCTAGGTAATTTGAAAAATACTAGGATAATGATTTGATCAGAGAGGTGTCGATTGATGTGGGGCTTGAAGGTTGTTTTTTTCTCTCTCTTTTCCTCCACAAAAGGTCGAGATTTATATAGTTGTAAAGAAACAGGCATCAGCTCCCAACTTTACATCTAAGCCCCCCATTGAAGCCGTCATCTTTTGGTCAGCGGATCGAGGAGCAAAAAATCCTCTCTTGGCCAGGGTTTCTCATCAACACACGCTACTCCCCCGGCTGCATACCCTATGCTCAACACCATGTTCGACAGGGGATACATTCAGGACGAGTGTTGGTGGCGTGTCGCCTACCAATGAGGACACAGGGTTGGCTCTTTTACACGCGCGAACTGCGCCACCAACAGTCGTTGCTAATACGTCGCCTCGCGCATTCCACTCCTCCTCCGTGGCTCTGCAAGTCCGAATGTTCAATTTTCGTTAAGCCCTGTTGTTCTTACTTTTAGTTTCGGAGATCAATCGCCCAGTTATGGTGACCGACATTGAAGAGCCAGCGGATAGTTTGCAAGAAGGAAATGTTCACATCGAGGCGCAGAGGCGGCGACCTCCATAACCTGTGTCTCCTAACTTGGCCGAATATGAGTTGCACCTTTGTCGATGGGGTGCCGGAACAGCCAGCATTAGACGGTGTACATACGAGTAGCAGTTGGCACAGAGAATGCATCGCCCGAGAGAGAGATGGCTGGGCTCCATATGTTTGTTGGCTTGTGGAAGGTGCACTGGACGAATGATGACGCAATCACTACCCCCACCGCCAGCACATATTCAGCGCCTCCAAAGAGTCAGCTAAATTCTGGAAAATCCATCACCCTTCACCCCGGCCATTATTTGCACATCCATCAAGTCTACGAATCCGACTCGGGCAGGGCAGGTCAGAAACCGAAACGCGTTAAAGGTCTGAGTGCGAACCCCCCACTAACATCCAACCTGGCTCGTCTCCATCATCGCTAGCGCACCTGCCCTCTCCACCGTCGCCGTTGCCCTCCGTCTCCATTTGATGTCTCGCGACACATCAAATGTCAATACCAACTGCTCCGGCGGGACTCTTCACAATGTATCGCCCGGTTACATACAATGCTATTGTCGACAACACACACCCTTATTCACTTTATCTGGGTGTTTTTGACTGCACGTGGTTTCGCGGGCAAGAAAGAAGAAAGAAATGATTCCCGCTGGAGTCAATTTCATTGTGGGTTCCCCAAGGTGTAGGTAGACGGCAAAGAAGAGGAAGGCGGGACAACAATAACCCGATTTCAAAGAAGCTGTGATGCTAGATGCTGGGCTTTGAAGGTAGGCGCATGTGCTCGGGAATAAATACGAACGCAACATGCCGAACTGGACAGCCATGTTGAACAACAACTACTAAATCTACTCAGCCAGAACCGACTCGTCTTTCTTTTTTCGATTACAGTCCCCCAGTCTAATTCGGCTCTTGAAATATATAGGCATACTGACACAATGTCTCAGCAACGAGTGGCTACGAATCTCAATACCCTCCCTGCGGAGCTCGTACACAACATTTGCCAACACCTCGACCGCCAAGATGTTTGCCCCTTACGCGCCACCTGTACGTGGGTAGAGCCCATTGCGGCCAGCTATCTCTCTGGCGCTCAAGTGTCAAACTAGAGAATGCGAAGTGGCGGTAATCAAATCTATCGCCTCGACTCCAGCGCTGGTCGCCCACGTCAAGTCTCTGTTCTGTCGGTACGAGTCTTGCTTCCGGGAAAACCGGGGCATGCGCGGACTCAGGTGCCGGACCCCAAGCGCCTGAATACCAAGCTCAGACACTCGCTGTGGCGTCTTACTGAGCTGACAGCTCTCACCATTCAAGGGTATCAGCACAGCTATCACCGGGAGGACATGATTAAAAAGTACCCCAACACAGCAGAGGAGGAGTACCTACATGGCCTCTCTGTCATGTGGACATTCTGCTTCAGGTCTTGAAGGATTCCAAACGTCAACTGCAAAGCCTCAAGCTTTACGATGCGTATTGGCGCATTTTTGACCCAAGTGTCGCGACGCCTGCCCTTGACTACCTCGGCGGCCCCGTGCTTGAGAATATCAATTGCTTCGTCCTCGACCTTCACTTGAATGAACCATGTTGGCGCGTACGTGGCGAGCGACGTGCCTGGAAAAGATTTCACCGAGCTAATCCTGGATTTCTCGCGCGCATCGTGTCCAACATGCCTAATCTTGAGGTTCTGAAGCTCCGCCTTGACACTATCTACGAGCCGGAAATCCCATCACCGGCCTTGTTTTGGGAATGCCTCTCATGATTGGGAATGCATCTCTCAACCAAACATCTTGGCCACGACTGCTGCGGCAGCTCAAGCAAGGATTGGTGGGACCGAAACGTCTAAGTTCCATTGTATTTTACGGCCTTCTCGCCGAAACGAGCGGGAGCAATCTGCAGCGCCGGGTTCAAGAATATTGCATATACGACCGGGTTGCCCGACTTTCTCTGGCTGAAGACTTTCATGGCTCATCAGTGAAGACAAATAATTCCCTTGGCGTCCGCCGGGATACGGATGACTGCCCATTCGCTGACATGCGCAGGTTGACTCATGATATCGAGCGCTATCTCTTGTCAGAGGACGTCACCGAGTGCCCCAGTCTGATAATACTAGAGGCACGCTACGTCGATCATTTTTATTTGTTTGGTTGGTAAAAATCTTCACTTTACCAGTTCTCTCCAGTCTCTAGGTCTCTACGGATAGTTCCGATCAATACCAAACACCAAATACTTTGACAATATGTGCCAGTGCAGTCCAGTCAGTCCCTTGTCTCATCCGTTTTTTTTTCTCTTGGACCAACTCTACGCTGCCAAGCATTTTCTACGCGCCCGAATCCCCGTCCCCGTCCGTCCTCGTGAATCACAAGTTTTTTGTCGCCATCAATCTTTATCATGAACCCGAGTGAGTGCCTTGCGAAAGCCGCCGGCGAGGCAGTTCTGCTCAAAGATATGTTCGAGATCCTTTGCGCGCGCGGTGGAAAAAAAAAACTCTCTCTACAGTCATTGGCCAACGCTTCTTTTTGCACTTGGGTCAAAAATCAGCCTTTCAGGGGCAACAACGTTGTGCAACCACGACATCTAAAGCCTGAGAGGCCAGACTCGCAGAGGGGGCTGCGCCACCCAATTCCCAGAGACTTGGCACGACGCGATCTTGGCGACTTCTCGCGACGAGATTCGAACACCACGTTGAAATTAGGTTTTGTTCAACATGAGATGGGGCGGCCCAATCAGCTTCCTCAGGCTGGCTCAGCTGGCCTGGCTTAGGCGAACCAAAGCTGGGGAAATTTCGTTTTCTTTCTAATTTTGGTTTTTGGGTTTGAGTTGAGGCTGGGCTGGGGCCAGACCACGGTGCGGGACCACGGGAATCAGGGGATCAAGGTTGCATTGTCGGGTGGCTTTCCCCTTGGACCTGAATCTCCTCTCCAATCCAATCGATGAGTTTCTCCCCCCATCGGCGCAGCTTTTTCAGCCGTTTTTACACAAGCCATGCGTTCTTGGCAACTTCCGGTACCTGAATCCGGGGAAAAGCCCACACACCACACCGTTTGACGCACACTGATGTGACCGATCGATTGGCAATGACACCTCGTCCCCCAAACCCGGGTCAAAAGTTCCCGTGAATAATATCCCAAGGCCAGGGCCAGGTGCGGCTGACATAACAAACATGATTAACGGAACGGAACGGAACATGCCATCACCTCACTTCACCTCACCTCCAGTCACACACACACTGCAAAAACGCGCCTTTTCGGCCGAGCCACCTTTTCTTGCGGCTGAAACCAGGAACATGGCGCTCCCCTCGTGTCTTTGCTACCACTCAGATTTTTTGCCCATACTGCAAAGAGAGACGGTCTCGGGATTAGACGGGGCAGCTCTGCATTCATTGGTTCCACGAAGGTGATTTCTGGGATATGTTGAGGCGTTTCCCACAGGCGCAGCCTCACTTTGTGTGGTTTTTCTTGATGTCTTGGCAGGAAACTATTGACGGTTGACGACATTGAGGCATTCTAGAGTCTGAGTCTGCCTTGCTTGTCCTTCTTTTTCAGAATTGTCTCTGCAAAGAGTTGACGAATGTAGATACAACACCATGGCTTTGTTGGATATAAATCATGACCTCTCTGCTGCTCTTGTTTTTCTTTTTCACTCCTCATCCTCATCCTCTCTCTCAATCTCTCTCAGCATCTCCTCTCTCTCGCTTAGGAGGAGCACTCACCTTCGTTCTCACCACACTCGCTTCAACCCATCAGATAGATAGATATATCTCCTCCTTCGTTTTACACAATCGTTACATCTACAACAATGCACTTCTCCCACATCTTGGCCCTGGCCTTTGGGCTAGCGCCAGCTCTGGCCGTCCCCGTCAACGACCCTGACGATATCTCTCCGGCCGCGGTTCCCCTGACCAAGCTCAAGCTCGATGTTGGCGCGGCCAGTCTCAGGGTTCTCAAGCCCAAGCCGAGACTCACGCCCAAGATCGACTTTGCTCTGAAGAAGAAGATTGCCCTTAACTGGGATGATGGTAAGCAAGCCTCCCCGTGTGTGTGTGTCGGTTCAGAATGGACCCCTCACTTACACAATGACAGATGACAAGGTCACCAAGGCGGAACTTACTGCCAACTGGGATGCCCAGGACGAAGTCAAGGTCATTGACATGGCGGATTTCGGCACGGCGCTCGAAAAGGTGGACTGCACGGCCCCGTCCATGTCGCTTGATTTCAAGCAGGCCGGCCCTTACAAGGAGGCCAAGGCGAGCTGGAACTGGGTCAACGGCGCGGCCAAGAACAACATTATCCTCTTTGTCAACCACCCGTCCTGCGGGGCCGACAAGACCGACGCTCCGTACAAGGTTACGGGCATCAAGTACGACGACGTCAAGTTTATCGCCTACCTCGCCGTCCAGGAGATTGACAACCTTGAGACGGTCATTCCCGACGGTGATTTGGTTATTGAGACGCTTGCCGATGTGGACGAGCCGATGCTGAACGCGCGTGATTTTGAGGATCCGACTTTTATCGAGCGACGCATTTCCGGAAGCAAAACCGCCACCATCTCCATCAACTCCAACTTCAACCGCAACATCTTCTCCGTCGGCTCTGGCGCCAACACGCTCCGCCTCGACTGCACCAACTGCGGCACGCGCGGCAAGATCCGCGTGAAGCTGTACGCCAAGATCAGCTGGTTCAAAGTCAAGGAGTCGTACGTCGAATTCCGCGCCGAAGACGTGCAGGCCTTTTTGCACCTCAAGCTGCAAGGCAAAGGCAGCAAGACCGAGGCCGGCCACAAGGTTCTCATTCCCATTACCGCTTACGGCTTCAGCATTCCCAAGATTGCCACTCTCCGAATTGCTGCGGATATCGGCGTCGGCTGGGACGCTTCGCTCAACGGCGAGGGCCACGTCGCCTGGGGAGCTACCGCGAAGCTGTCTAACCCCTCTGTATGGAAAGAGTGCTTCCGCGGATGCAAGGACACCTCTTCGGGGTGGCAAATCTCCACTTCCCAAGTCAACCCCTCGGGAGCAGGTTCTTTGAAAGCCAAGCTCGGTGTTCACGCCTACATTACGCCCAAAGCGGAAGCGCGCATCTTCAAGTCAGGGTATGAAGTCGGCGTGGCGATTCTCGCTCCCAAGATTGAAGGAAGCGCGACGGTTTCCGGCAAATCCACGGGCGGAATCTGCGCGAACCCGGCGGCGATTCTGGGCGTCGATGTCGATGTCAAGATTGGCCTGCAGTGCTTCGCCTACGCGGGCGATAACTACCAGAAGCCGGATTGGAAGAAGGTGCTGTTTGAGAAGATGTGGACACTCTATGATAAGTGTTTTGTGCTGGCCAAGAAGAATTAACTTTAGGAAAAATGAGGGGCTGGGGATGACGAGAGGGAGGAAGGGGGTTTCCTATTTTGTCTTGTCTTTTTTTTTTGGTTTTGACTCTTAGATTCCCACATTGCACGCTTGTGCTATTTTGTTTCTCTTTTTCTTTCTTTCTCTTCTTACCCTCGTTTCTGTCTGCCACTTGGCATCTCCGCAACCTTCCTTACCTTAGACTTTCTAGCATTCACAGCTTTTTTCGTCTTGTACCAATACATACCAATTCCAATAACAGCATTTTCCACTAACTAATTTCGCATCTCCCGTGAAAGAAAAAAAAAGAGGTGAGAAGGTTTTTTTGCAATGGACACAGTCTCCACCTCGTAGTCTGGTGTTTATGAACAAGTCATCAACTCGTTCGACTTTGACTGTCTTTAAAAAAAGAAAAAAAAGACACAATATGGTAGAAGGTTAGAAGATGACCGAAAAGCTCACCTGCCTGCTTGTTAGTCTAGTCAAAGAACTCCCTCGGGCAAATTCCAAAATCTCAAACCTTTTCGGGATGAATGCTTCCCTGCCTAGGTAACCTCCACCGCCTCTGGCAAATCCTATCCTCGCATATCAAAGACGAGGAAGCAAATAACCTGTCAAACAAGCAAGCTGCCTAGCTAGAGGCCGCATCCACAGAGAGTGAGGGTTAACCACTGGTGCTGGAGCCAAGATGAAGAGTCCCGGTTTTGATTGAATGCGCATGTGTGTGTGCCCTTTTGGTCTCAATCGGGCCCATTGACAACATAGGCTTGATTACTCCAGGTAGGTACTCAGGCACCTAATCTACATGTGACAAAATAGCTACTGAATTATATAACAGTGATTTAAGAAATATCTAGCACAAACGTTAGAGATATCAATCACAGCGCACTGCTCGGGAAATCACCACATTGTTCCAGCATGCGCAGGCAATCTCACTGTCCCACTATTCGGTCTCCCGGACAGCCACAGAGCTCCTCACCTTATCTCGGATTGCAGAACATCCAAATCCAAGGGAGAAAAACACCTCGACTGGCTGGCGGTACAAAAGCACAGCCAGGACGAGACAAAACCACCTACCTACCTACCGAGGGCGGAGGAGCAAGCCAGATGCCAAAGACCGGAGACCGAAGATTGGAGACTGGACCCCGTCGCATCGAGGCTGGAACCACGTTGAGCAGGTGCAGCGAGGGAGGAGAGCACGTGGATGGGGAGGAGGGGGAAAGTGGGCACGTGGGGAAGTGATGGGACTTGTGATTGGCCGCATTGGTAATCTGGGAAAAGCAATAGGACATGACAAGTCAGATGGCTGCCTACCTAGAGGTAGGGATTCCATGACTTTAGTCCAGCCAGATAGTTATAGTTCGTACATTTGTTTATGCCAGTCGAGCCCGCGCTCGAACAGACCGTCAGCATCAATTTTATCACGAGGAAAAAGACCCTGGGCTGAGGCTTGGCATGCAAACGCTCGGACCACGGGACTGAGGACCACGGGATTGAGGGATTAACGGCAGGATTCAGCACATTCGTCGGCGAGACAGACCGCTCTCGTCGTCTATGCTTGCCGGATGAGGATAAAGTCCGCGCTGTGATGGGTATCCCTTTGGTTCAGCCAGCGGCCGCTTGCAGCTCGAGACTAACTATCACTGCATCGCAAAGCGCAAAAGTCCGTTGTGGCGAAACATTAACAACAAATCCACATATCGCACGGAACTTGACAAAGCCGACAAGAACACTTGCGCCAACACAGAACACAGCCGACAATTGAGGGGACGCCGACGGAGTTTTTTCCCAGAAAAAAGAACAAGCTTCACAGGATGCTTGAAGGAGCAACAACAAGAGCTTGACCAGGTGCTTATCACATAAGGCTGTGGCAGTGCCAGGCCCAAAAGTCCCCGCATCTCACCGCAGCGTGTGCGCAGCAGCGAAAAGCCGCCGCCCAAATCCCCGCCCGAATCCCGCCTCTAACCCAATTGGGGGAAGCCAGCCAGCCACAGACATGGGACGGTGTGAATTTGACCAATCATGCAAACACGAAATTGGTCCCAACGGCTTGGCGTGAGCTCCAGCTCGTGCCGTGCCGTGCAGTGCAGCAATGCAGCTCCGCCCGGCATCAGCATCAGCATCAGCATCAGCCATCACGGCAGCAGCACTAGCTCGACGCATCAAGATTCCACATTCCAGACTCGAGGATTCGAATGTATATATTCAGCAATCCCCATCGCCCTCATCGATCTTGTTTCTATTCATCCTCACAGCAACAACAAAAACAACAATCAACTTTTCCTCTTTTTTTCTTTTTTTTCCTTTTTTCCTTATTCCCT
>Ga0247760_1003142_pt1 | contig 11135 bp, 10 predicted proteins | sample UWRJL171409R4_FD_179936 | JGI IMG/M metagenome (GOLD analysis project Ga0247760, IMG submission 179936) | Plant litter microbial communities from Arlington Agricultural Research Station in Wisconsin, United States - UWRJ-L171-409R-4 | ecosystem: Environmental > Terrestrial > Plant litter >...
CAGGAGGGCCTTCGTCGGGATGCACCCGACGTGCAGGCAGGTGCCGCCGACCTTCCCCTTCTCGATCAGCCCGACGGTCAAGCCGAGCTGGCTCGCGCGGAGGGCGGCGGCGTAGCCACCACTTCCGCCACCGAGAACGACAAGGTCAAATGTGTGCTCAGACAATCCCAGCAACTCCTCTGTAAGGATTTGTGCACCGGCACGCCAAGGATGTGTGGTGGGCGACCGGATCGGGGCGGAAGAAACCCGCCTCAAAAACCTTACTACGGGCGGCTATATTCCTCGGCCAGTTCGACGAGGGCGCGCACAGAGACTCCGGTGGGTCCCTTGCCGGTGAAACCCCAGCCCGAACCGGAGTTGTTCGCCGGGCCCGCGATGTCCAGGTGGGCCCACGGGATCGTCGTCTTGTCGTCGCCCTCGCCGGTGCTACCGACGAAGTCGCGAAGGAATGCCGCGGCGATCATCATCCCACCGGCCGTGTTGCCGGGCTTGATGTTCGCGATGTCGGCAATGTCCGACGCGAGGAGCGGGCGCAACTCGGCCGCAATCGGCATGTGCCACAGGGTCTCACCCACGCGGTTACCCGCCGCGACGACCCTCTGGGCGAGCTCGGTGTCGCCCATCGTTCCGACGTAGCGGGTCCCCATCGCGACCGAGGCCGCTCCGGTGAGGGTCGCGACGTCGATGATCGCGTCCGGCATCTCCTCGCTCGCGGCGACGAGGCCGTCGGCCAGGACGAGACGGCCCTCGGCGTCGGTGTTGAGCACCTCCACGGTCTTTCCGCCGCGGATGGTGATCACGTCGTTGGGACGCAGGGCGCCACCACCCGGCATGTTCTCCGCAATGCACAGCCAGGCGGTGACGCGCACGGGAAGTGCGAGCTTCGCCGCCGCCAGGGTCACCGCGAGCACCGTGGCGGCACCGGTCATGTCGTACTTCATCCCGATCATGGATGTCGGCGGCTTGAGCGAGAGTCCGCCGGTGTCGAAGGTGATCCCCTTGCCGACGAGGGCGACGTGCTTGGCGGCACCCGCGGGGGAGTAGCTGACCTTCACCAGGCGCGGCCCGCGCGTCGAGCCCTGCCCGACGGCGAGGATGCCGCCGTACCCACCGGCCCGCAGCTCGGCGTCGGCGAGTACCTCGACAGTCACGTCGACTCCCTCCGCGAGGGAGACCGCCGCGTCGGCGAGCGACTCCGGGTAGAGGTCGCTCGGGGGAGCGTTGACGAGGTCGCGCACGGTGTGCACCGCCTCCGCAGTCACCACAGCGCGCTCGACGAGGGCATCGGCCGGGGCATCCGTCGCCACGATGATGCTGGTGGCGGGCAGCTTGGTCGATTCGAGGCTGGATGCCCGGTACTCGGTGTAGGCGTATGCGCCGAGTGCCGCGCCCTCGAGAACGGCGAAGAGCTCGTCGTCGTTCGATACCGGAAGTGCGAGCAGCAGCGAGGTGACCCCCACCAGCTGACGGGCGGCGGATCCCGCGGCGTAGCGCAGGGAGGCGGGGGTGATGTCACCGCTGCCGAGACCCACGAGGGCCAGGCTCGCGGCGCTGCCCGCGACCGTGGGCAGCCGACGCAGCTCGTCCTGACCACCCGTGATGCCCACCGCGGCCAGCGCACCCTGCAGCTCGGCGAAGGCTGGGTCATCGGTGACAAGGTGCGGCCCATCGTCCGTCTTGCGCACCCCGAGCACGAGAACATCGGCCTCGATATCGAGGATCGGAAGGGGGGAGGTGGAGAGCGCGGGGACAGTCATCCCGCCATCGTATCGACGCTGCAGTGGCGTGTTCGCTGTGGGCATCACTCCGCGGGCGTCATTTGCCGGGCCCGCGTGAGGACCCGGGATTAGGGTTGAAACATGCGCGACCCGGACGGCCTCTACGAACTCTCTGCTGATGCGGACTCCGTTCCTCGCGGGTTGCCGCTGGTCGCCGCCCTCACCGGATTCGCCGACGCCGGTGGCGCCGTCACCCAGGTGAGCGAGTACCTGCTCGACACGCTCGACCACGAGACGGTGGCTGAATTCGACACCGACGAGTTGCTGGATTACCGCGCCCGTCGGCCCACGATCTACTTCGACCAAGACCACCTGAGCGACTTCACGCCCCTGTCGCTGGGCCTCTACCTGATGAAGGACGAGCTCGAGCAGCCCTTCCTGTTCCTCACCGGTTTCGAGCCCGACTTCCAGTGGCAGCGCTTCACCGCGGCGGTGCTCGACCTCATCGAGCGCTTCCAGGTCTCCACCACGACGTGGGTGCACGCCATCCCCATGCCGGTACCGCACACGCGTCCGATCAGCGTCACGGTGAGTGGTAACCGTTCCGAGCTCATCGAAGCGCTGTCGGTGTGGAAGCCCCGCACCCAGGTTCCGGCGAATGCGCTGCACATGGTGGAGTTCGGGCTGCAGGAGATCGATCATCCGATCGCCGGTTTCGTGCTTCTCGTGCCGCACTACCTCGCGGACACCGAGTTCCCGGCCGCTGCGGTGAGCGGTCTCGAGAGCATCAGCGCGGCGACGGGCCTCATCTTCCCGACCGACCGCCTCCGCGAGGACGGCCGCGACTTCCTCACCAAGATCGACGGACAGGTCGAGAACAACCAGGAGCTCGCGAAGCTCGTCGGGACGCTCGAGCAGCGCCACGACAGCTACATGCAGGACAACCCCCTGCGTTCGCCGCTGACCGATGTCGACGGCGAGCTGCCCACCGCTGACGAGATCGCGGCGGAGTTGCAGAACTTCCTTGCCTCCCGTCGGGCGGGTGACGAGGACCAGACCAGCTAGTACGGGTCGGTAGGCTTGGTGCGATGAATTCGCGTCGGGCCTGGGTGATCTACGGCGTCGCCGTCTTCGCGTACATCGTCGCGTTCCTGCAGCGCAGCTCACTAGGAGTCGCCGCGGTCGAGGCCACCGAGCGCTTCGAGGTTGCGGCAACCGCACTGTCCACGCTCGCCGTGGTGCAGTTGATCACCTACGCGGGCCTGCAGATCCCCATCGGCGTCGTGCTGGACCGCGTCGGGCCGAAGTTCCTCCTCGCCTCGGGTGCTCTCCTCATGTGCGTCGGACAGACCACGCTCGCCTTCTCCGAGACCATCGGCGTCGCGGTCATCGGGCGGATCCTGGTGGGAGCCGGCGATGCTATGACGTTCATCTCGGGCATCCGACTTCTCGCCTCGTGGTTCTCCGGTCGGAAGCTCACCTTCGTCTCCCAGCTGTTCGGGTCGCTCGGGCAGTTCGGGCAGCTACTGTCGACATTCCCGCTCGCCCTCGCACTGCATGCCTGGGGGTGGACGCCGACCTACCTCTCGGCCGCCGCCCTCTCCGCGATCGCTGCCACCGCCCTCGTGGTCGTCGTGAGCAACCGGCCGCGTGGGCAGGTGGACACCCGCGGAGTCCAGACGTGGACCGAGTCCGCGGGGCACCTGCGCAGCGCTCTCTCCCGTCCCGGCACTCAGCTGGGGTTCTGGTCGCACTTCGTGACCCAGTCGTCACTCACCATGTTCGCGCTGCTGTGGGGGTTCCCCTTCCTCTCCGTCGCGCTCGGGTACGGGCCGTCAGGAGCGGCGGGACTCCTCACCATCACGGTCGCGAGCGTGCTGGTCACCGGGCCGGTCCTGGGCGTGCTGTGCGCGCGCTTCCCGCTGCGACGGAGCAACATCGTGCTCGGGATCGTCATCGCCATGGGGATCGTCTGGACGGTCCTCCTGCTGTGGCCCGGGCAACCACCGCTGTGGCTCGTGATCGTGCTGCTCCTCGTGATCGCGGTCGGTGGACCCGGATCGCTCATCGGGTTCGATTTCGCCCGGAGCTTCAATCCCCTCAGGGCGATGGGCTCGGCGAGCGGCATCGTCAACGTGGGCGGGTTCCTGGCGACCTTCATCATGATGCTGCTGATCGGAGTCGTCCTCGACGCGATCGACAAGGCGAACGGTGGCAACGGCGCACCGGCCGAGCTCTACTCACTCGACTCCTTCCGGATTGCGTTCCTCGTCCAGTACATCGTCGTCGGCGCCGGTGTCGTGTTCCTTCTTGTCTCCCGTCGGCGAACACGGGCACTTCTCCACGAGGAAGAGGGCATAGAAGTGGGCCCGTTGTGGGTTGCACTAGTACGTGGCTGGCGTCGCCGGCACGGATGAGTGCGGGTATTACCACGCCGAGGGCTCCCCGTGTCAAGTGCGGTGGGAGAAACGTGCAATAATTGAGTACGAGACCCGGTCTTCCCGTTGCTCGCTGCATCGCTTCGCGATGTGACGTGCTGGGGACTTGACATGGGTCTTAGTACTGCCCAAAAACGCCCCGTACTACCAGAGGCGGTAGCCCACAAAAACTCCTGAAAGGTGTTCGAATGGCAACCCGAAAGACCACTGCGGCAGCCGCCGCAACGACGACGACAAAAGCAGCGCCCGCCAAGGCCGCGTCAACGAAGACGAAGGCCGCCGCGGACGAGACCCCCGAGGTCGAGCCCACAGTGACGAAGACGGCCACGGCCAAGGCCCCTACCAAGGCGAAGGCACCGGCAAAGGCCGCAGCTGCCAAGGCTCCAGCAGCCAAAGCACCCGCGAAGGCAGGCGCCAAGGCACCCGCAGGCCGCAAGCTCAAGGCTGTTGACGACGACGAGGCCGAGGAGGGCGTGGAGTCCGCCGAGGTCGAGGAAGTCGACGAGGAGGAGATCGAGGCCGTTGTTGCGGTCGTCGAGGTCGACGCCGAGGCTGACGAGGCCAAGGAGGACGCGTCGGACGACGATGACGACGACGAGAAGTCGACGAGCAAGGACGAGGCGCTGCCCACGGGCGCCCTCGTACTGTCCATGGTCGATGAGGACGACGACGTTCCCGTCTACTCGAGCGCGATCACCGGCGCGACTGCCGACCCCGTCAAGGACTACTTGAAGCAGATCGGCAAGGTCGCGCTGCTCAACGCTGCGGAGGAGGTGGAGCTCGCCATGCGTATTGAGGCCGGCCTGTTCGCGGAGGACAAGCTGTCCGCGATGTCCCCGGCCGAGCTCCGCTCGGCGCTCGGCCGCGAACTGCAGTGGGTGGCGAAGGACGGCCAGCGGGCGAAGAGCCACTTGCTCGGCGCGAACCTCCGTCTCGTCGTCTCCCTCGCCAAGCGCTACACCGGCCGCGGCATGCAGTTCCTCGATCTCATCCAGGAGGGCAACCTGGGGCTCATCCGTGCGGTCGAGAAGTTCGACTACACGAAGGGCTTCAAGTTCTCGACCTATGCGACGTGGTGGATCCGCCAGGCCATCACCCGTGCCATGGCCGACCAGGCGCGTACCATCCGCATCCCCGTGCACATGGTCGAGGTCATCAACAAGCTCGCGCGCGTCCAGCGCCAGATGCTTCAGGACCTGGGTCGTGAACCCACTCCCGAGGAGCTGAGCCGCGAGCTGGACATGACCCCGGAGAAGGTCATCGAGGTGCAGAAGTACGGCCGCGAGCCGATCTCCCTGCACACCCCGCTCGGCGAGGACGGCGACAGCGAGTTCGGCGACCTCATCGAAGACACCGAGGCCGTCGTTCCTGCCGACGCCGTGGGCTTCACGATGCTGCAGAAGCAGCTGGAGAGCCTTCTCGACTCGCTGAGCGAGCGCGAGGCCGGCGTGATCCGGATGCGCTTCGGGCTCGGTGACGGAATGCCGAAGACCCTCGACCAGATCGGTGACACATTCGGTGTGACGCGCGAGCGCATCCGCCAGATCGAGTCGAAGACGATGGCGAAGCTCCGCCACCCGTCGCGGTCGCAGTCGCTGCGCGACTACCTCGAGTAATGCCGTCCGAAAACGAGCCGGTGGCGTCCACTGCGAACGAGGGCAAGAACCTCGAGGTCACCGTCGACGGCGTCGTCTGGGAACGTGTGCCGATAAAGACCCATGTCGTGATGCGCGAGGACGTGCTGCTCGATGTGGTCGGCAAGTACGCCGGCCCGGTGGTGCGGGACGGCGACGTCCTGTTCGTCACGGAGAAGATCGTGGGGATCACCCAGGGTCGCGCGTTCCCCCTCGAGGACATAGCGCCGCGCAAGCTCGCGATCACGCTCTCGAAGTACGTGACCAAGACCTCGCACGGCATCGGCCTCGGGATTCCCGAGACGATGGAGATGGCCCTGCGGGAGTGCGGCACGCCTCGCATCCTCTTCGCTGCAGCGGTAGCCGCGGTCACGAAGGCGTTCGGGCGACGGGGAGACTTCTACCGGATCGCCGGCGCGAAGGCGCGTGCGATCGACGGCCCGACGAAGAACACCATCCCGCCGTACGACACCCAGGTGGTTCTCGGCCCCGACCGACCGAACGGCGTCGCGGCAGACATCAAGGCGGCCCTGGGCAAGCAGATCGACGTGCTTGTGGTCGACATCAACGACTTCGGGGGCAACATCCTCGGGTCGACGTCGACCCGTGCGGTCGACAGCCTCATGTTGAAGGTGCTGAAGGACAACCCGCTCGGCCAGGACCGTGAGTCGACGCCCATGGGCGTCATCCGAAGGGCCGTCTAGCGGCCTTCGGTCAGGTCGGGCCACTCGGTCGGCACGAGGTCCTCGAGACGCACCTCGAGCACCTCGGCGAGGGACAGTAGCGTGAACAGGCGCGGGTTCATCGGCGTGCCCGGCTTCGACTCGCCCTTCTCGAACTTCTGGTACGTGTAGGCCGAGATGCCCGCCATGTGGGCGAGGCGCTCCTGGCTCAACCCGCGCTCGAGTCGCAGGCGCTGCAGCGTCACTCCCATCTCGCGGGAGAAGTCGGCCTTGTCGCGGGATTCTTTACTCACGATTCCAGCCTGTGTGCATAACAAATCGAGCCGGATAATCTATGTATGGGAATATCCGCTTGTGCATACTATCGCCGCGGCGATCGGTACGCGGCAGCCGTGGCTGTCAGTGGCGCGTGATTGCCTGACTGTGTCGTGCCGGCACCGAGGGGAAGGAGTACAACGGTGCAGAGCCGAGCCCAGTGGCAGGTCGAGAGGTGTCCGCGATGGTGCGCGGGCGGGCATCGCGACGACGATCATCCGGATGACCGTGTGCACCGCAGCGCGTCCCTCAGCGTGCCCGTGGTGGCCCGACGAACGTGGTTCGAGGGCGCGGGCATCCGTCGGATGGCGGAGTCGTGCGAGCTGGAGGTTGCGCTCTCCCGAGTGGACGGTGACTCGCAGACCTGGCTCTACGTGGGCGGAGGGCCGGGTGCGGCCATCGAGGTGACCGCGGAGAGCGGGCACCGCCTCGTGCAGGCCATGGTCGAAGCGCTCGACCGCCCTAGAAGTCGATGACCTCGCGGAACTTCGGGAGCAGGCCGATCTTGTTGCCGGTGAGGCTCGGCTTCATCTGGAAGACGCCCGTGTTGTAGTTGCCCTCGATGATGACCGGTCCGTGCTCGCCGATGGCCACGTCCCAGCCCACGTAGGGGATCTGGGGCACAACGCGCGAGACCGCGTCGAGGGTGGCGAGAACCTCGTCGTACAGGGGGACTTGGAAGCCGACGATCGGTGTACCCGAGATCGGGTGCGCGGTGAACGTGTTCGCGTACTTGTCGAAGGCGCCGTAGTGGGCGACGCCGGTCTTCTCGTCGATGACCGTGTACATGCCCCCGCGGCCGTAGTTGTCCACGTCGGCCCCGTTGCCCATGCGCAGCACCGCCTCCATGACGTGCACGTCGGCGCCGTCGAAGAAGGTGATCATGCGGAGGGAGTTGACGCTGGTGGGGGAGAGGGACGCCATCATGGGGTGCTGGGTGAGGAAGGTCTCGACGAGGTACTGGTCCTGGGCGAGCAGGCGCTGCCGGAAGGCGTCGAAATCCGTGATGTCGGAGGCGAGGTGCTTCTCGATGCCCGCGCCGCTCATCCCGTCGATGCGCTTGGCCATCACGGTGCCGTTGCGGCGGACGAACGACTCCAGCTCCGCGGCGGTCGACTCGCGCACGTCGATCCACTCCCGCCCCAGGTATTCGCGGAAGCGGGTGTTGAACTGCGGCTTGTCCCAGAACCACTCGCGGAACGCGCGCTGGTTGTACTTGACGACGATCGAGTTGGCGTTCCCGCTGGTGATCCACGTGCGGCGCTCGCGAGCGGTGAGCGACCAGAATTCGAACTCCTGGTAGTCGAGGTAGCCCGCCTGGTAGACGACGGAGCACCACGCCATGTCGAGCAGGATGAGGATGCGCGGCCTCCCGCTCTCCTTCGCCACGGCCGTCGCGACGACTCCCATGTTCTTGACGTCGAGCGTGCGCAGACGGGAGAGGTAGTGCCTGATGCGCTTCACGGGATTCGTCCTTAACGAAGTGAGGGCCGGGCCACTGGGACCCGACCCTCAAAATCTATCGCGAGCTGCGCGCAGCTCTACTCCGCCGTGCGGTTCTCGAGCAGGCGTGCCGACTCGTCGTGCCAGTTCAGCGCGGTGGGGAACAGCTTGTCCTTGAACTCGTTGCCGTGGTGGGCGCAGAACAGGAGGTCGCCGCTGTTCAGCGTGACGCGGATGTAGGCCTGGGCACCGCAGCTGTCGCAGCGGTCGAGTGCGGAGAGCGTGTAGTCCATCTCGTCGACGGGGCTGACCTCGGTGGCGATCTGAGACATGTGCGGCTCCATTCGGGATGGCGGTGGAAAACTTCCGTGACTCAATAGAACCACGTCGGTGTTACGGGGACGCGTCAATTACCGGGTATTTCGCTGAACGCGTACAGCCCAAACCGAACCCCGTGTCAGTCCGGGGAACGGTCGTCGGCTGACCGTAGTGTTGAACCGGCTCAGGCCCGCACGACCCGAAGGAGACCGACCATGTCCAGTGCCGATTACTCAGCACGGCACCTCTCGGTGCTCGAGGGCCTCGAGGCCGTACGCAAGCGCCCGGGTATGTACATCGGCTCGACTGACTCCCGCGGGCTGATGCACTGCCTCTGGGAAGTCATCGACAATTCGGTGGACGAGGCGCTCGGCGGCCACGGCAACGAGATCAGCGTCGTCCTCCATAAGGACGAGAGCGTCACGGTACGCGACCGTGCGCGGGGCATCCCCGTCGACATCGAGCCCAAGACGGGGCTCTCGGGCGTCGAGGTCGTCTTCACGAAGCTGCACGCCGGCGGCAAGTTCGGCTCGGGGTCGTACGCGGCCTCGGGCGGTCTGCACGGCGTGGGGGCATCCGTCGTGAACGCGCTCTCGGAGCGCCTCGACGTCGAGGTCGACCGCGACGGCAAGACCTGGGCGATGTCGTTCCACCGCGGCGAGCCGGGTATCTTCGACGACCGCGGGGGAGAGCCCACTCCGGATGCCCCTTTCACCCCGTTCGTCTCGAACAGCGAACTGAGGGTCGTCGGCAAGGTCGGCAAGAACGTGACCGGCACGCGCATCCGGTACTGGGCCGACCGCCAGATCTTCACGAAGGGCGCGACGTTCCAGACCGACGAGCTGCTCGACCGCGTTCGCCAGACCGCGTTCCTCGTGCGCGACCTGCGCCTCGACATCACCGACGACAGGCCGGCCGAGCCCACCCACGAGGTGTTCCACTTCGAGGGCGGCATCGCCGAGTTCGTCGACCACCTCGCGACGGATGCCCCGCTCACCGACACGTGGCGCATGACCGGCGCCGGCACCTTCACCGAGACGGTGCCCGTCCTGCAGGACAACGGGCACATGATCCCGACGGAGCTCACGCGAGACTGCGAGGTCGACATCGCCCTGCGCTGGGGCACCGGGTACGACACCGTCTTCAAGAGCTTCGTCAACATCATCTCCACACCCAAGGGCGGCACGCACCAGGCCGGGTTCGAGCAGGGGATGCTCAAGTTCCTCCGCGCCGAGGCGGAGAAGAACTCGCGCCGCCTCAAGCTGGGCAACGACAAGCTCGAGAAGGACGACATTCTTGCCGGCCTCACCGCGGTGCTCACCGTCCGCCTCCCCGAGCCGCAGTTCGAGGGCCAGACCAAGGAGATCCTGGGTACCCCCGCGGTGCGCAACATCGTGTCCCAGGTGATCGCGAAGACGATGGCCGAGAAATTCACCTCGAGCAAGCGCGACGACAAGGCCCAGTCGGCGCTCGTGCTCGACAAGATCGTCTCCGAGATGAAGTCCCGCATCTCCGCGAGGGCTCACAAGGAGACGCAGCGCCGCAAGAACGCGCTCGAGAGCTCGTCGCTGCCCGCCAAGCTCGTGGACTGCCGCTCGAACGATGTCGCCAACAGCGAGCTGTTCATCGTCGAGGGCGATTCCGCGCTCGGCACGGCCAAGCTCGCGCGCGACAGTGAGTACCAGGCGCTGCTTCCCATCCGGGGCAAGATCCTCAACGTGCAGAAGGCCTCGGTGAGCGACATGCTCTCCAACATGGAGTGCGCGTCGATCATCCAGGTGATCGGCGCGGGCTCGGGGCGCAGCTTCGACCTCGAGTCGGCGCGCTACGGCAAGGTCATCATCATGAGCGACGCCGACGTCGACGGCGCGCACATCCGCACGCTGCTGCTCACCCTGTTCTTCCGGTACATGCCCGAGATGATCAGGGATGGCCGGGTGTACGCCGCCGTTCCGCCGCTGCACCGGGTGATCATCATCAACCCCGGTTCGAAGCCCAACGAGACCGTCTACACCTACTCCGAGGCGGAACTCGCGGGAGTTCTCGCCGGTCTCAAGAAGTCCGGCCGCAAGTACGCGGACCCCATCCAGCGCTACAAGGGGCTGGGCGAGATGGATGCGGACCAGCTCGCCTCCACCACCATGGACCGCCGCCACCGGACCCTCCGTCGGGTGAACGAGGGCGACGCCGAGATGGCGACGAAGGTCTTCGAGTTGCTCATGGGCAACGACGTCGCACCCCGCAAGGAGTTCATCATCGCCGGCAACGGCCTCGATCGCGACCGCATCGACGTCTAGTTGTTACGATTCGCTCACCTTCCCTTCGTAAGATGCGCGGGTGAGCACAGCGACTGACGTGGGCGCCCGCCTCCGGGTCGAGGTGACCGGTGGTGTGGTCGAGGGCGTCGTGCGCAGGGGATTCCCCATGTGGCGGGGAATCCCGTACGCGGAACCGCCCGTGGGCGAACTGCGCTTCCGTGCTCCGCGCCCGGTCGTCCCGTGGGAGGGAGTGCTCGATGCCGAGCACTTCGGGCCCGTGGCTCCGCAGGACCGCGACGGCCAGTTCGCCGGCCCTCCGACCAGTGTG
>Ga0247760_1003144_pt1 | contig 11125 bp, 16 predicted proteins | sample UWRJL171409R4_FD_179936 | JGI IMG/M metagenome (GOLD analysis project Ga0247760, IMG submission 179936) | Plant litter microbial communities from Arlington Agricultural Research Station in Wisconsin, United States - UWRJ-L171-409R-4 | ecosystem: Environmental > Terrestrial > Plant litter >...
TGCGAGGTTCGAGAGTTGGTAAGACTGAGAGCACTCACAATGTACTGCCACCCCTGGAAGAACCTTGTCTTATGGACGCCCCCTTCGGTAGCCATCAACCAGGAATGCAGCAGAATCTCAGCATGCACAATCTGCTCCGTCTCTCCTTTTACCTGCTTTAGCCACAACTCGTGGAACGCACTGCCAAGACTGTACTTCTCAAGCTCTTTCGCTTGTATTTTCATATCCTCCTTCCGCTTCGAGGTCCCTGGAGCACGATTCAGAATCATCTCGGCACTCTCGGGCGTCGGGTTGAGCAGATCCTTGGTGACTGTATAAGGAGAGCTGGAACGAACGGACTCGATCTCGAAATCGTGAAAGAGGTCGGTCTCTGCCCATATGTGGTGCGCGTGTACGAGAACTTCAACGGCGTAATGGTACGAGAGGAGGCGGCCGGTGACGTGCTTGAGCTCTGACCAGCTTCCGCCTTTGGCCATGGTGTGGTCTTCGGCGGCGCGGGCCGAGATGTAACGGTGGAGGGTAGTGTTTTGGAGGGATTGAACGGTACGTATGGTATGGATCACGGAGGGAATGTCTGTTCGATGGGGGTGTTAGCGTGGGAGGATGGACTGGAAGAAGTGGAGAGGGGCGGACACATGCACTCTGTGATTTTGAGGGCTGCCTTTGGAAGAGAGTTTGCCAGTTGGGTCAGACCGTCCTTGGCGGCGACCCCTTCGGCTTTGCTGGTGTCGCAACGGTTGATACACGTCTGGAGCACCTCTAGCGGCCGGGAGGTTAAGGTGTTGATGTAGCCTCGGATGCGCCTCTGGTTGAGCATGAGGATTTTGTCCAGCAGGCGCTTCTCAATGACGTCGTCCGGCTCTTTGGAAGTTGCCTCGATATTCGACTTTAGAATGTTTAGAACTTCGAGGAGTCCGTTGCGGGCGTTCCGGAGCGGCGCGTTTGTCCTGTCGTTGGATGCGAAGACATAGGTTGTCTTGCCATTGTGGAGAATGACGGCCAAGGCGGAGATAGTCTTGCCGCCGGTGTCGAAGTTAAGAATCTGGGCAAGTTTGTTGACGAATGTGTGGAAGAACTCTTCGGGGGACTGGTTTCGGTCAAGGGGCGGCTCCGCTGGTTTCAGCCGGGGGTCCTCCGGGGCAAATTTCGTTGAGGCAAATAAGAAGGAGTTGTGCTGGATGAAGATCCTTGCGTAACTTGCCTTTTTGTTCCTTGTCAAGGGGGACGATGTCACCGGGAAAGTCGAGGACAGCCATGTTGGACAATAGGTGTGCCGTGTGTGCTGCGCTACGTGAAAGCTACCCAAGATCGCCGGAGGGATAAACTGTTCTGACGGTTTTTAGTGTGCGAGAAAAGGAAGCTAGCGCAAAGTTCAGTGGTGGCGAGGAAAATAAAGAGATCTAGGAGGTTCTTACAGGGAGATCTCTGCCATGACGTTGGGAAACTGGCGTTGATTGAGACCAATTTAGACGTCGGTTCAACATCCACGACAGACTGTTACATGGCGCCTTTCTGGATCAGGGATAGTGGGTCGAAGCCGAGCAGATAACCATCCGGAAAGGAGGGGTAATTGGCCTGCCCAATCTTGGGCACAAGAGGCTCCCTCTGATCAGAACAACAGTATTTACGTGTGTGGGCTAATTTCCATTTTCTGCAACTGCGCGGCCCAACCGGCGAACGCGCCCGTTGGCACAGACGCCCCAACCGCTGGCGGGTCCAGTGCTTCAACATGCGGGCGCCATAGATGGGCCAGGCTGCAAGGAGGACTACCACCCAACTTGTTCTGATTGGTGGGGCCTTCGATGAACCTCATCCTGATACGCTGAGCTGCTTTCGCACTGCGGCCAGCTGGTGCAGGCTCCTCAGCTGTCTGTCGCTCGGGGAGCGGCAGAGATGTCACACAACTAAAACAAAAGAATGCAGCTGTGGGCCTCTTCAACCAGTCTTGTGGCTTCAGAGATGGGGGCATACTCGCCTTGCCCAAAGTCAATGTTCTGATTGGTAGCAGCCCCTCTCAGTGCAGCAGACTGCAAACCTGAAATATGTTCTCAAAGGCAATTAACCGAGGCTGCCTGACCCTTTGATCAGACCATGCTCTCTGGTACTTCGGTACTCCCCACGCTGGGAGGGGAGCAAAGTCGACAGGTATTTAAACATGTCGGCCATCAAGCGTTTTTCCAGCGGTCTCCTGCTCTTTCCAGAGCCGGTTTTCCTCAGTCAGTCTTGGCCGTGAAGAGGCAAACGTCTTTGGTGAGGATGAGTGACTGTCCCGACTTCCACGATACGGGTCAGTGGTGGGACGAAGGTGAGTGCCCAATGTCTTGGGTAAACTCCAAAATTGAGGGTAATACTAACTCATCCATAAAAGCCTGTGGAACGCCAGGGCCATTCCCTGACGATGGTCTAGTTCAATTCCCCGGTAGGCTCAACCGCTATCCATCCATGTCACACAACATCCAGCTAATGTCGGATCCAACGCAGCCCATCACCCTGCCGAGACGTCAATGACTATCAACCCGCAGGAGCTCCTGGACAATGACTTAGGTCCGAACTTACATCCGACGTCGTCATCGGCTCCCATTTCCTCGCCTTCACCCCTGATCTTCCCTTCCGGCGATTCGCCCGATGACACGTTCAATAACCCAACAGTCCCTCGCGACGGCACCCCGTCGGCCTCGATGCATACGGGAAACACGGACTGCCTCCTTTAGAGAGGTAGCTCGGTACCGAGGCGTGGTGGTTCTAGCTCCTCTCCGAGGAGTCAGCTCCAGGCGCCACAGTCACGTTTCTCCTATTCATCAAGTTCTTCTCCTGTTTCGCCCCAGTCGCTCGTTTCGCCTCACCACCCACAGTACTATTCCACCCCTCCTCGATATCCCACAATCCTGCCAGCTACGACGACGGCAATGCAATCCGCTGAATCCTCCACTGCCTCACCCCCCTCACCCCCGACTTGCCGTAATGGCGCCTGTGCTCTGAATCCGAAGGTGTTTCAGCATCTCTGGCAACTGAAGTAAGTCAGCAAAGATTTCTCCATAGTCTTCCGCATTATCACGTGGCAAACTAACTGACATATCCCATCCCGACAGCAAACACATGAAGACGCACGATCTCCCTTACAAATGCGAGGTCGAAGGTTGCAAGTATGGCGAAGGCGGTGACCCCGGCGGCTTCCCGCAGCTTCGCGGTCTCGAAAGGCATCGAACGACTCACCAGCCCGAGGCATCGTTCCGCTGCTATGTGCCAGGTTGTACGAGCAGCGCAACGAGAGCCTACAACATGGTGAGGCACCTCAAGGAACAGCATAAGATTGAGATCACGCAGGGCGATGTAGAGAGATTGTGTCCACGACGCGATGACGTCCTTGTAGCTCTGAACATGGGCCAGTGACCCCCGGAGGATAGGGGATTCCCATGTCATTGACTTGATACTACACTTGAGCCTAAGAAAGTCGATTCACCAACGCCAACGCTCCTGATGTTGGTTTCTGTTTCTCCTGTCATGCTGAGGTGGACCGCACGGTGACCATGTGCACTATAGCCTCCGTCGCTACGCACTATATTCCTGCTGCCTACCTGCTTGCCTACCTTGCCTATACATGTAGTAAATTGGGCGATTATTGATAATGGGGCGTAGTAGTTTTGGTGAACGGCTGACTAATAAGTCGGTAGAACTATTCTCTGTCTCGGTACTTAAGGGCTGAAGATTTTTGCTTTCTACAGGAAAAGGCCTGAATCGCAAGGAATAAGGTCTCGATTTACCCTTTGAAATGTGAAAATAGTGGAAGCGACGGAATTCATGGTGGGTCGCTATACCGCCAGCTGTGGAGATTTCATTCTGTATTACTTATGCGAAGTTATGCCATCTATTCCCACGCATACGCTGATTGACTGCCCCCTTCCCTCCGGTCGTAACAACACCTTTTATCAACCGAAGAGGGGACCGAAGCCGCCAACGAGAGTATCCACCATATTAAAAAAAAAGAAAGAGCCAAACCAAAAAAAACGCACTGAAGGCCCAAGTCATCCGCCAATCTTCCCTCATCAGCCCCTTTCGCTCCACTCAACCCCCACCTCCGCAGTCCACGTGGATGCCGTGCTTGCTGGTGGTTTCCGCGTCGCGGGACAAGTTTGCCGAGCGGTGGGAAAACATGGTACTCGGGCATATATCTCTTCCAGCTCCCAGCCAATCTATGCCTCTAGCGCCAAGCGAGCAAAGAAACTTGGCACAGCGGACTCGGGATACTGCATTATGGATCGAAGTTTGTATCATGGTCGGGAAAACGTGTTGTGCTTTCATGCCCTTTAGCGGGTCCAAGCGGCACTTTGTGTGTCGGGTTTGCCTGACGGCGCCGGGCACTGTCGTAGTTCTCCCCAACCAGAGATGGATTTCCCCATGGAGGTTTCGGGCGAATGGGAAAGGTGATCTTCGCTGTAGTAGGAAAGTCCTGAGTCTGGGCAAGGGGTATAAGAGGGAAGGAAACCCCATTACCTGCCAGTCGTCATAACGTGTTACATCAACCATATATCTTTACCAATACAGTTCAGGCCGTCTTTAGCCGGTAAAAGAGGTCTTCGACAACACGCAGATAAGGCTTTAAACGAGAAACTGAGGCCTTCTAGGATGTAGTAGTCAATGTCTTTTTGACGATACATACAAGGCCTTAACGCCGTAATTCAAGGCCCTCGAAGGCACATGGGGGGCCCTTTAAGAATAAAGGCAGGCTTTTTGTACGGAGTAGGTGCTGCTGAGGGACTAAGGAAAACATCCAAGGCCTTGGATGGTGCAGCTAATCCTCTTTAGTTCGGAGCGGGTCCGGACGCGCTAAAACGAGTGTGGGTCTGCTCTGGCCAGCTCCGTGTCGGATGCGGTGGCTAGTGACGGACCGGAGAAAAGTGGGGCCGTACGGGACCGGTCGGGGAATGGAATGCAGCAGAAGCAATCATGACTGAAACGCTGGGGATGCTGCGGCGCAGCCTTCCAGAAATGGCTCCAAGCGTGAGCAAGACTGAGCAAACCCTGAGCCGATCCTGAGCCAGGGTGATCAATGTCACGTGAGCGAGATACGAAAAGGGAAACTTGGTGTGCCCAGATTCGTCGCACCAAACAGCCTAGAACATCAGTGGCAACTGGCATGTCGGAGCCTCCTATCATGATCAGGTAAACTCGGGATCTGAGATATCTGCAACGCACGGCTCACGCGGCTCACGTTGTTTTTCTTTCCCGCACACATGGCGGCCGAGTCGTGTGATAGCCTGATGTGAGTTTGAATGCATGCTGTGTAACCACATGTGCATTGCCGAGACTCAGCCCGCTGTATGCTGTCGGCGCGTTGTGCTGAAATCCAACCAAGTGTGGCTTCTGATTGGGGGGTAGCTTTCAGCGCTTGTGTAATCGCAATACTACTAGCTGGCGCCCACCGCACTTTATTGGAGGAAGGATCGGCCATCACGCTCATACTTGGGGCCTGTCCGTCCTGCAGCCACTTGCTCGCACCCCACCGCGCCTTCCACTGCATGCCCATGCAGTCTTGCGAGATAAACGGCCGAAAAGAAGGGTTTATTTTAATCTCCCGCCCCATGCTCCGAATGTCGTGTCCTAGGCTGTCTTCCTTTTCGCGAATGTCACCTGGGTTCTACCTAGCTCGTATCAGTGCTTGCTCGGCTACTGTATACGCAAACCCAGCGTAGTACGCCCGCTACCTTTGGGATATGCCTACAGAAAAGCGTCATCATGGACCCATTCTCGATGGCGGTGGGTGGTAAGTGTTGAACCTAGGTAGTCATGTGTTAATGAAGAACTCACTGACGAAAAAAGCAGCTGTTGGGTTGACGGATGTTGCGTCCCGCCTGGCGATTAGCTGCTTCAAGCTTTACGGATTCTGGGAGTCGCTGCAAGGAGCTCCCAGTACCGTCGAGGTAATAAAGACGGATCTTGTTTTGCTCAGCAATATTCTGCAGGATCTCTCAGCCAAGGGGAATCTGGCGCTGTCAGTTTCTATGGCACTCAAATCGTGTCAGGCCAAGATCGAGGTAAATTCTAGCGCCTATCATCGCCAGATAGTACGAGACAGCTATTAATGTAGTGCAGACACTCGAAAAGATTATCGGAGGCTTTGATATCAAATCGATCACGGAGGCCCCAAAGCATGAGCGCCTGTGGACCAAGTTTCTGATGACCAACAAGATCAAGCAAGTCGAAGTGTTTCGGAAAGAGTTGAGCGAGGTCAGAAGCACTCTTATGCTTGGGTTGATGTACCAGAAGTAGGCCGGAGTGCTTCATCGTTATCCCGCAGCTGCTGACCACATCACCGCAGCATCCAGAAGCCCGCATTATGCTTCACAAACGACGAGGTCCAGTCCGTACAGATTTGCCGTTCCGCAATTTCAGACGCCAGAGGCCAGCTCCAGAACCCCGTTATAAGCAAAAGATGCGATCCACCACCTCCCTACACTGGTTCAGCTCCAAATCCTGGGGAAAAGACGCAACCACTATCTTGCATTAAGGAGGGGGGGACAAGCGGAAACACTTCCCTATCGGCCATCGCGTCCAGTGCTGTTGTCCAACGATTTCTGCAGCAGTCGATGCATCTCGCAGTAGATGACCTGTTTGCCAGCGGAACTGTGCAGCAACTCATGGAAGCGAGCCTCAACAAAGTGACCACCTTCGACACCGTTCACGCTGGGTCATATGACGGCGACGAACACGACATCCACAGAGTTCCCATCACAGAATACGAAAAGTCGCAATCGAATGCGAACAACACTACTTCGGACGGGCAATCCGCCGCCCAGGAAGCGCCCCCCCGCCTTGGCCGTTCTCGGACATGCTACGGAACATCTTCAATCGGCGTCGTCCTCGGCTCCATCTGGATTCGTACTAGCACGCTCAAGGTAGCCGAAGCATGCAGTATATCGGCTGGCCAGCTTGAAGTCATCACATCGTTCATCTTCTACCCGGCATCGTGGCTCTCGCGCGTCGGCCTTAGGTACGGCGCAGAGGCGAACCTGCAGTGGTCGCCAAATTCTGGTTGGAAGTTCAATGTCACCGCGGTAAGGGCTGTGCCTGAAAACTCGCACATCTTCGATTTCTGCCGCGAGGGAAACCTCAAGGCCGTCATGAGGCTGATTGAGCGTGGGGATGCATCGCTGGAGGATACGAGTCCGAAAGGGTGGACGCCGCTACACGTGAGCGCTCCATGATAACCACTGGTTTTTATCGACACGAGAACAGAAAAAGCTGACCTCCACCGGCAGTTCGCAGCCGCTTCCGGCCACATTGAACTCTGCGCCGCGCTGATCAGTAGCGGTGCCAACAAACAAGCTCTTGCTTATCAAGGGCCAACAGAGAATTCACTGTAAGAAGAACACCCTCTCTCCTGGTGATCTACCTAGGTTTTTTGTGGCTCATCAGCCTTCTAGGTCTCCTCTAGCGATATGGTCCGAGTTCTCGCACCATCTCACCTCGAAGCAAAAAATCGAAATGATGCGGGTCTTTGGTGCTGATTGTCTTGACGTATCCGAGCTAAACGGCGACGGCTGGGTCGTAGGCCACAATTTAATTGCGTCGATGGGCCAAGAGCAGAGCCGCATGTCAGAGACCAGCGTCCACTGGCTGTACAGCCAGAAACAGAACGATATTCTTGTGGCTCTGGGCGCCAATTCGGTTTGGCATGGCCTGCAGCAAGCGACGCGGGCGTTTCTGTTTGAGGAGCATGATAACCGAGTCATCTCTCACCTACTCGGTTCTGGCATGGGGGAGGAGGAGGAGGGGAGCGCCGAATACCAATCCCATGTGGCATCCATAGGACATTGGCTCGCCCTGCGAGCAAGCCAGCGAGATTTAGTTCCGTTGGCCATACAAGCGGCTCAGCTCCTCCAGATTGATGGCTACGAACCGATTACGGCCACCGCGGGCTTCGGGAAGCGCGATATCAATCGGCTACTGCCTGCGATATACTCTGCCTGGGCTAAGAAGTCATCCAAGGTCTTGGGTAGCGCCAAGGAAACCATCCAGCTCGAGTTTGGCGTCGTTCTTGACAAGCTGTGCTTAGATCTTGACGAGCTGGCAAAGCGCATCCGCCAAGCACAAGATGAGCTGGAAGTGCCGGCGGGGCATGATCCAACAAGATGTCACACATGCTGGGATGACTACACCACGCTGGGCAAGGGCCTCGTGCAGCCATGCCGCATTGCTTTTGACAAGTGCAGAGAAACTGAGCATAAGTACAACTGCACATGCTCCCGCTACCTCAAGGCATACGGTGTCGTTCCTGCTCGGCCGGCAGCGGTTACCGGAGACACGAGTGAGAGCGATGTAGAAGAGGAGTTCTTTCAAGAGCCCAAGGCCGACATTGCGCAGCTATGTACCGACTACGACAAACTGGGTCTTGAAGCTAGCCCCCAAGGAGACCCGTTCTATGACGCCGCCGCCATGCTCTATCAGTCGCATGGAAAGAGATGGATAGGGGAGTACAGAGCTGATGAGACGCTTTGTGCGGCATGCTTCTTGAAGCGGGAAAAGTACATTGGGGAGGATGGACCTGGTGGGCCGGCATGCTTCACACCGCCCCCGAAGGAGTTTGTTAGTGCTTGTCCGGCTAATACCTTTGATGCGACCTACTTTACTTAGAACTTTGAATGCGCCTAATTTTGTCCCCATGTTAGCTGCATTCCTTACGAACTGACCATTCTTGTTGTGACTTAAATATGATGAAACTTAGACGTTGGCGCCACACAAGCTTTCTCCAGTAGGAAGAACTCCCGTTTTTGATGTTAGACAAAATCTGGACAAATTGCATCGCGAGTTTTGGCGCTAATGAGCCGCAACTACAATGTTCGGACCCCAATCGGGGTTAGTTCCAGGGGGAAAGTCTCCGAGGCTGAACGGGCTATGACAACCCCCCTTTCCTAGAGGCCCCCCCGGGGACTTGTTCAAACCTCGAGCATCATTGCGGCCAAGTCCATCAACGTCGTCGCTCAATAGCTAATATCAAGCACGCGCTCTACTGCTCCAGTCCGCTGCTGGTAACAATCGGCAAGTCACACCTGCGAGTTGTTTTTTTCTTCCTACCGGAGTTCGAGTTTCTTGGACACGAGGATCCGGTGCACCGCACTGCCATGGATACATCAGCAGCCGCTTTCGTTTAGCCCCTTTTTCTACCTCATGATGGGGAACACTATATGGACGTGGCGGCCGCGCATGGGAAACTTATGGTTCTCTTATTTTCTGTACCTGCCGATTAATGTTGTTGGACGAAGGATCTTTTTGGCCAACTAGCGCGGGTTTCATCGACAGTCTCTACCTTCTCAGCAAACCAGACCGACAAATGGTCCTCGCCATAATCTGGCTGGCCGCCTTTCGCGGCGACTTCGGCTGCTCGCTACTTGCTGGCGTCAGTGAGATTTGTGGTACCTTTGACATGTCGCGTTGCAATCGCAGCCGCCTCGTGGAGCTGGAACAGCCTTCGACTAGTGGCCACGCTCGGGCTTATCCTTGGAACATGCCATCGGTTTTTTCCTGGTACCATAGGACGGACAGTGGGGTGCCTCATTCAGCTCTGCTCTAGAATGGTAACCTCATCGCCATATGTGCACTAATTGTATTACTGCGTGTTCGGCTGGAAAAGAGCAAGGATTTCGACCATGACTGCGCTGTCGCAAATCAACAACATGTTTTAGACCTGGGCCACTCCACTTTCTCAACAAGTACGCGTCAGTTCCGGCACTTCAACCCTTCTCCTACTCGTCGGCTCCGTCGCTTGACCCCCGCCGCCCCGCGAGATCCGCCTCTTAAAACTCCACCGCAAGCTCCCCTTCCTGCAACCCTCGGCCGAGTTGGTTTCGTATCCACTTCACGCAGCTCCGTCCTACCACGCCATCTCGTACGTCTGGACCTATGGCCCCACAAAGCATGCGTTCCATCATCCTCAACGGGCGATCATTCCCTGTCCGCGGCAACGTCCACGACATCCTCGTCAGCTGCTCCTTCTTCGGTCCCCAGCTCATATGGGATTGACACGATTTGCATCGACCAAGGCAACGCCACCGAAAAGAACGTCCAAGTGCGCGCCATGCAAGATATCTATGCCCACGCCGCCCACATTCTCGTTGGCCTTGGCGGCGACTGGTCACATCCGGCTCTCTCTCTCTCGTCGATGAACTGCGGATCCTAAGCGACTGGCAGGGCCCCGAGTACCTTCAGAGGCACATGGCCCAGTTTTACGAGCGGTGGCGGTATGGCCCGTACCTGCGCGCACGCGTGAGAGCCCTCGTCGCCATCATGGCGCATCCATGGTTTCGTAGGGTGTGGGTGGTTGCAAGAAAGTCGTCGTTGCCAAGCAGGTCACGTCCTTCTACGGGAAACACGCCGATCGGGTGGGAGCGGTTGTATCGGTGGCGCGAGACGTGGTGCGACGGGCCTTTGTTTTGCCTTCGGCTGGTCGCGATGGGGTGTTTGGGGGCGGCGATGCCAGTTTTTTGGGTGGCAAAGTTTCAGGTATACTGTTGGGTAGGTACCGTGGCGAGTATCATGATCGGCTGTTTGGTCCGAATCTGTTGAGCCACGTTCTCCGGGCATTTGGAGACAAGGATGCAACCGATCCGCGGGACAAGGTGTTTTGCTTTGATCGGATTGGCGGTTGACGACGGCGGGTGGGTGAAGAACCTCATCGACTATGACCGAACAAGGGAGGAGGTGATGCTGGGTACGGGCCTACTACCTGCTACGTAGTGGATATCTCCTCGACGTTATCGACTTGGCTGGATTGGGTCAGCAGGGCCGCATGCCTGGCTTACCCTCCTGGACAGTCGACTGGACAGTGAAACGCTCTAGATTACCCCTGAACTTTAACTTTACATCCGAGAATGTGCAATATCAATACCATGCAACCGGACGCAAGCTCTCAATCGTCCGGTTAGGCAGCTCTAAGAGGGATATCTTTGTGGACGGAGAGATATTCGGCCGAATCAAGTGGCTCGCGCCGTTGCCCGAGGCAACATCCCAAGTCTCACCGGCAATCTTAGCGCTCGGCTCTTATCCCACAGAGGCTTTGTCGTTAGCGCAGACAGCTGGCGTTCCGGATCCCTATCCCCCCCTGACCCCCCCCCCCCCCCCCCCCCCCGAG
>Ga0247760_1003145_pt1 | contig 11124 bp, 7 predicted proteins | sample UWRJL171409R4_FD_179936 | JGI IMG/M metagenome (GOLD analysis project Ga0247760, IMG submission 179936) | Plant litter microbial communities from Arlington Agricultural Research Station in Wisconsin, United States - UWRJ-L171-409R-4 | ecosystem: Environmental > Terrestrial > Plant litter >...
ATACTTATTAAAATAAGCTTAATACCCCACGCTAAAATTGCCAGGAGCGAAAGTGAGGAATGGAGCGCCCCGTAGCGTAGCGAAGGGCCGTCGCGTAATGACGAACGAAGCGACGCCAGCAATTTTATTTATTAAGGGTTAAGTTCCTTTATTAAGAAGTACTAAAAGTTATTATAGTTTAAAACGACTTAAATTAATTCCTTTATACCGTTTAAATATAGTACTTACTTAATAAAGCATTAAATAATTATTATTAATTTCTTATTATAAATAAAGTATTATAAAGTTAAACTGTAAATTCCTTTTAATAAAAAGAAAATTAGGTGGCGTTTCCTATCGTCTTAGACTTAATTAAGTTCTCTACTAATTATAAACTCTAAGGAATCCGTTTCGATTTAGAAAAGCTTTAAGAAATTAGGGAGGGCTAAAATTAATGCTGTAATAAAGGCGTGTTTAAGGTCTTTAAACGCCTTTTATTATCTACTAGTTTATATAAATAGCTTTCCTTCACCTATAAGTTTATAAAGTACTTGATAAAACATTAATAAAAGTTTATAAAGCTAATAAAGGCTTATAACTCTTTTAATTCTTTAAAGTAAGCTAATCTTTAATTACCATTATCTTTCCAGTTAAATTTGAAGCTGTTTAAGGGTTACTCTTAACCCTAAATAATTCAACTCCTAAATATGAAAGTGGCTCTTTTTAAAGTTCACTATCAGCTTTACCTTTTTAAAAGCTATTAAAACCTACTATATATACTTTTAATATTCTTCTAAAGTTTCGGAATAAATTAGAACGTTATTGAAATATATAAAAACGAACTTATTAAAGAAGGAGTAGAGAATATTATTAATTAGGCTTTAAAAAGTCACAAAGGTATTTATTAATCTTATAAATATAACACGATATTAGTAATACCTGTTATAAATCTAAAAGGCTGTTTTATACTTATCCTTTTCCTTTACTTTAATATAATTAAATCCTATAAGGAAATTAAGATTAAAAAACCAGTTTATTTTAGTAATCCATTCTCACATTTCCGTAATAAGTAGTAATAAGTAACAATTCTTAATTATATCCTCGTTTAACGTTTAGTAATTAATAGCTATATATAGCTTACCATCTCCCTTCCTTAAGACGAATAACATTAAGTACCTTACTAGGAATTAAAACTTTACAATAAATCCGTTCTTTAGATTTTTATTAATATAATCCCTTAAGGCTTCGGCCTATTAAGGGTTTAGGTAGTAGAGCTGGAAGCTATAAAGCTTTACTCTCAGCTTTAACTTAATTTTATAATCTTACAGTCTATAATCTAATAATTACAGTATCTTTTTTTAAAACAGGGTAAACTTTCTATATTCTACAGGTATTTAAGATAAGTTAACTTTTTTACTTATTTATAAATTAGCTTCTTACTTCTTTTTACCTTTTAAATTGTTATTTAAGTAATATAGTAAACTCTCTAATCCTTTAACCGTTTTAATAAACCTAACTTATACCGTATTTAATTTTAATGGTTTAATATGCTTTTAAGTACTTTATATATCTTTAAAGCAGTTTAATGCTTTCTTAACTTCACTTAAATAATAATCACAGTTATAGGACTTATTAAAGGTAAGGTAGCCACTCCTTTAGTTAATTATAAGATTATACTTTTCTAGCTAAGGTAAACTTAAAGTTATATTATACCTTACTATTAATGTAACGTTAAAATCCACTTATTATTTATCCTTATCCACTTTAATTAAAAGTGGTAAGTAATGGGTAACTTTACTATTATTATATTAATATAAGCTTCCTTCTTTATTGTTAAAATGCAAAAGGGGTCAAGGCATTTGGAAACCAGTATGTGTTAAAGGTGATTCATTATTTCTATCTTCGAGAGCGGAAGCCGTAGTATTATAGCCGTGAGGGTGGCCAGTGCACGAAGTGCATTGGCCACACTCGCTTCTGTGAAACGAGGTTGGCTGACTGAATACGAGGTTGGCAGTGGAGTCTGGCGTTCTTAGCTGTGCGGATCTACGGAGCCAGCCGCAGAGCGGCTGCGTGGATCTAGCCACACTGTTCCAGCTACACTGGCCGGGTTAGGGTTGTGAAAACCCAACATTTATTCTAAATAGGAATAACCTTTTTATACTCTTTATTAAGGAGTTTCCTTTAATTAATTAATAAGGAGTATATTAAGTTAAAAACACTTTTACTATTAATTATTACTCTTACCTTAAATAGCTTCCCTCTTCTATTTATTAAGTCGATACTAATAGAATAATACTATTACAACCTGCACCCAACACAGGCCTCGAGAGGACTGGCGCGGGTTAAGACAGAACGTATAGCAGGACGCTAACAGGTAAGGGGCGTTCCGAAGACAGCTTGTTGTGCTAGCACTCCTAGACGGGGGGTTCAATGTCACTGTAGATCGTTGTCACTATAATGCACAGAGGGAAGTCTGAACAGTAAGACACAAATGAACAATTGAATACTAGCGTGAGGAACCAGAGTCCCTCACGGTAGTTGTGGACACAACCATGACTATCTATACTGACTAGCTAGAGGTACCTTGTACCTTGCTCAGTGGTTTGTTGCTCAGTGAGGAACTGAGCAACCTGCCACTGAGCACTCCTTGCTCAGAGGTCTCACAGATGCTCAGTAGGTGAGCACTCCTGCCAAGACTGAGCAACTACTGGTTGGTCGTAGGGGCTTCGGGTCTTTGCACCCCTGGCCCAGTGCGCAGTACCGTGCGTACTGTCTTCCTGCACTATTCCTTATGCGGGGGATTCGTCGGGCCACTCCGGCCCAAGTGACGGCCTGCAGAGTCGTCACAAATACTTATCCTTCTTTTACATTTAAGTTATAATAACTACCTATCCTTAAGGTCTTATCTAGCTTAACTTTTAAATACCTCTCCTTTATCTTAAGGTTTTTACTAACTAGCGAACTATTAGTTTCCAGCTCTTTTAAAAGGCCTGTAATCTTTTCTTAACTCCTTTTAGAAAAATAAGTAACTTTAATAAACCTAATAATTAACTTTTCTTAAGTTTTCACACTTTAATATCTAATCGACTTTAAAGAGTTTAATGTTTTAGAAATCCTTAATAAATCGGTAATACACTCTGTAAGACTAAATCTTAATAACATCCTCTTACTTTTAAATCTATCTATAATCTACTTATTTTTACTATTCTTTCACTTTTCTTTTAAAATAGATAAAGCATATTATAACCAGACAGCTGTTAAATAAACCTCCTTACTAGTAAGTAACAGGGGTTTAATTAACTATAGTAATTTCTCACTTACTATTATCGTTAAACCCTCTTATTAAGGTATAGGAGACTTAATAATATACTATCTCCATTTTTACACTTACAACAGTATAATCCCATCTTTATACATTAAGGAAGTGGTTATAAAAGGCCTTAAGCCCTTATGCCGGTTAAAAGTACAGTTATTATATACACATTGAATCTACAGTACGTTTTAGTAATTAAGATAATTAATATAAACTGTAAGTACTGTAATTAATAAGTACAGAACAGAGGAAGTAATACCTTACCCTTTTTCCTTATCTACCTACTTTTACATACATTACTTCTCCTAAACTTCTTCCCAGAACTTAAATAACAGTAAACTAGCTTATTCTTCTATAAAGTAATCCTCCTTAATAAATTAATATTTAAGTTAATTAATAAAGTAAACTTTATTGTAAAGTTATAACCTAACCTTAACTACTCTATCTTTAAACATTATAATAAGGCCTTTTACTTACAAGTCCTCTACTTTATCTATTAATTCTTAATATCTTTCCTTTAGCTCCTAAACCTTCTGTTAATATACTTATTTCTTATCTTCTTAAGGGACTTTTAAAATACTAATCCTAAACACATTAGCCTTAATATAAGGTAACTATCTAACCTGTCCTTCTTCCAGGGAGGTAAGGGTACTGATCCACTTAACATGCTTAAAACGTTTAAGAGTTTTAAAGGGTATAGTAAAGAAGAACTTTCGTTTTTCTAACTTAATTCTCTTAATTTATTCTCTCTTACTTTCTAAGGCTTACTTTACCATTTAAGTAACCTAAAGAGCTAATCCTTCAACTCCCCCTACTATCTTAATAAAGTTTAAGTTAGAATCCTTTCTAAACTTCCTTAATTCCTAAGCTTACAGTGTAAGGTTTTTAAGACCTGTAACGGCTAATTAGAATATTTCTTCTTAAAGTTAGTCTTCTATAACTTATATCTCTAATTATCTAGAGTTTCCACTTTAAAGTCAGTCTATAACAACCTACACCTCTGTAACTAACTCTTTTAAAACTCCTTTAACGACTAGGTATATTACATCATAAGATTCCTCTTCTTCTTCTTCCTTACTTTCTATATTACACTTATCCATCTAAGTGCAGTTTTCTTCGTTACCTGCCATTTTAATATAAACGTCTTTAATGTTAAACCTAATATGTTTTCCCTTATCTGGGATTAGTTTCTAACTAACTTACTTTAATAACAGGTATTATTATATTATATAGCTTTTCTTATTACAGTTAAAATACTAGACTTAAGATAAGTCTTTAAACAGCTTTTACTATTATTATCGTTAAGGTTTATTACAGTTAAGCTAATTTTAACAGTTCACTATATTAATATCTATTAGTCTAAGGTAATAACTTGTTATAGTTAACTAATTCCCCTTTTTTTACTTATTTAACTAATAAGGTGTTTATTCCTTCTAAAAGTTCTTTTAATAATAGTAGTTATAGTATTAAGTATTAACTTTAATAACTATCTTAATTAACTCCTAAAGGCGATCTAAGCAGTCTTCCTAATAAAGGTCCCTAATAACGTACTTCTTTAATCCACTTTAAAATAATATTATTAAGGCCTTTTAACTAAGCTTAATTTTAACAGCTTCTAATTTAAAATGTATAGAAAACTTAAAGATTAAAGACATTTATCTTAAAGCTATAAGGCACTATTTAGCTTTTTTTAAGGCGTCTAATTCTCCAAACTCCATTTAAAGTTATTTAATAAAAATATCAAAATCGTTAAAGATAATTTAAATTTCTAAAGCTTCCTTTTATACTTTATTTATAAAAAGGTTATTAATTATTTTTACGTAGGGTTTATACTAATAAGCTACTACTTTATTTAATAAGGCTTTAACAAACCTAACCTTTCCTTCTTTAAAGAACTATTTGTTATAATAAGTAATATAACTTTAAAGTTAAGCTATTTAGGACTTTAATTACGTAAAGTCTCCTTTAAAGCGTAAAGGTAGGGGAAGCTTTACCCACTTCTTTTAAAAGCCCTTAAGGTTGTTATTCTCCAATTTAATAACGTTAAGTTAAGCTTAGAGTTTTTTAATAAGACTAATACAGCTTTTAATATCTTTAGGGAAGGCTTTATTAAATTCCTTAACTAGTCCCTGTTAGTTAAGGTTTAACTCCTTAAGGTATACAGTTAATTTGTTAACAGTAGGGAGTTAAGGTTAAGCTTACGTTTCCTTAAGCTCTTTACCTTTTCTAAAGGTTAATATGTTAATAATGGGAGAGGGGTAGTGTTTAAGAGTTTAATAAACAGCGTTTAGAACTGTAACATTAATATTATATTATAACTTACACTTAACATAGGCCTTAAGAGGACTAGTGTGGGTTAAGACAGAATGTATAACAGGATGTTAACAGGTAAGGGGTGTTCCGAAGATGGCTTATTAAGCTAACACTTTTAGATAGGGAGTTTAATATTACTATAAGTTGCTGTTATTATAATGTATAAAGGTAAGTCTAAACAGTAAGATATAAATAAATCATTAAATACTAGCGTGAGGAACTAAAGTCCCTTACAGTGGTTATAGGTATAATTATAGTTATCTATACTAATTAGTTAAAAGGTACTTTATACCTTGCTTAGTGAGGCCACGCTTAGTTAGGAACTAAGCACTTCGTCACTGAGCACCTCTTGCTTAGTGACCTTTCAGACGCTTAGTAAGTGAGCACGCTTGCTAAGACTAAGCAGTCACTGATTAGTCGTAGGGGCTTCGGGTCTTTACACCCCTGGCCTAGTGTGTGGTACTGTACGTACTGCCTCTCTGCACTGTTCCTTCTGCGGGGAATTCGTCGGGCCGCCCCGGCCCAAGTGACGGTCTGCAGGGTCGTCACACAGCGCTATAAGCGCTGTAGGAAGCAAATGAATAGCCTGAGCTATAAAGATAAGGCCTTTATAAGAGGGTTATTACAGTGAATATTAACGCTGTGTAACGAGAGGATCTAGAGGCAGTGCTTTATATAATAACTGGAAAAGAATAAAATTACTTGCTATTACTTAGCAGATTCTATAAATTGTTACCTGCTTCACTTAAATTAGATATAGGAGAGGAGAGAGCCTGTTATAAGCTGTAGAAGGCTTTAGAAGAATTCCAGAGCCTTCTGTAAAGTGGAACTAACTAATATAATAATGGAATAGTACTTTTTCTAAACCATTTTACGTAGTTCTGTTAACGTAGTGGCTGACATGGCTACTGTGATGTTCTAGTTTATTCTGTAGGGCAGTAGCCCCACTGGATTTAAGGGGTAGAACCCCTTTGAATTCCAGAAGTTTCAGAGTGCTCTGGAAGCCCTAAGGGGCTCTGGAGTGGGTTGGAATATTCTGGAACCTTCTAGGGTTCCAGAAGATTCGGCTGGTGGTTTCGGGGTATATAACCACACTACAGGGTACCCAGTACAGGGTACTTAATAGCTAGGAAATTAACAATGTCTATTTATACTAATTAACTAAGTGGTACTTTATACCTTACTTAATGCCAGATTGCTTAATAGTATACTACGTAATTCCTGCTAAGCAGTGAACCAAGTAGTGCTTGGTGTTAAGGCTAGAGGTGGGCCACTAAGCATCTTTTAACTGGTTGTAGGAGCTTTAGGTCTTTATACCTCTGGCTCAGTGTGCAGTACCGTGCGTACTGCCCTCCTGCACTGTTCTTTTTAGGGGGGATCCGTCGGGCCGCGCCGGCCCAGGTGACGGCTTGCAGGGTCGTCACATTTATCGACTGAATAAACGTTATATTTTTCTTAATCTAGTGCGAATCCATTCTACGTTACTAGTAAGACTAGGATTTTGAACTAGCTCTTGTCTTCATTATCTCGCTTTAGCTTTAGACTTTATCCTTGTTCCAGTAGTAGTTGAAGCGCTTATTTTATGCAGGCATACCCGCTGTAGAACAAAAAGTGAATTAAGGTAACGGGGCGTAAGTTTTAGTGGGGAGACTAGCTGAAGAGAACTTAGAAAGAGGGGATTAAAAGAGGGCAAGAGGAGAGGAATGGTAGTTATATGTAGGCTTATGGTATGCTAAGGGAAAGGACTCACTTTCGACCACTACCCCTAACCCCGTTCCCTTCTCTTTGGGTTCCTTGATGGACATCCCCCTCCCTCTCCTTCCTTAGGGCAGTGGCTATGTTCTGGGCTCCTCGGCTAGAGTTGAAGATATTCAATATGGGGAACCGTGGCGCAGCACTTTGGGCCACTCGGGTGCTTAGCGCCTGTGCAAAAATATGCCGCGGGTGCTTAGCGCTTGTGCAGCCTGTGCAGGATCACGTGCGGGAAGTGCGTGCGGAGGGATTAGTCAGAAATACTGGATTCGGGGCCAGAAACACCCAAAGTAAGCCGTCGGGGGCAGATGATCAACCAACCAACCGATAACGATGGTGCCGATGACGACGGTGAGGGAGCCGTCCAACCCCAACAAGAGACCGCAACCACCATCGCCAACGCGGGAGCACATTCCGAAGACGAGGGCTCGCAAACCAGCTTTCACTCCGCACATTCCGACGAACATGACAGTATAGACGACGAGTCTGAGGAGGAAGTAGAAGTGAGGAGGATGATCCCGCCAGCCGCACCGCCCGTAATCACTGGATCCCCAAACAATTCAGCCACAAATTCGCGCGATCATGGGAGGAGGAGCAGGGTGGCTCAAGGCAAGACACTCGACACAAGCGGGAGTGGCATATATGCCTACTTCGGAGATGCCGACGCCTTTAAGTCAGCAGGCTTTTATGGGGCGGTCTAAAGGGGGGGAGCTATCGAGACTTGTTCGGAGGAGGGTATACGTCACATCTGAGGGGGAGGAATCAGAAGGGATAACTGATTGAGCTGTGCTGTGAATTGGTAATAAGTATGTGTGATGGAACTCTTCGCGAGCTAGAAGGAAGAATCACCCTTGCCTGTGGAGGAGATACCATTTTCCTGTAAAGGGCGAGGAGACCAGCCCTCACCGTGCGTAATTTCATGATTATACACATACCGTATTGATATCTTACACCTCCCGTTGATCAGCCTTAGTGAAAACAGCTATCCATGCCGTTAAACACGATAACCCTATTCCACTAAGGCGGCGCGTAGATTTCAAACTCTTCTGGAGCGGGAACCAGCAACCCCCTTTCCCACCGCAGCCACCACCCCTACCGCGCCGAAGTACACACATAATACCCCTCCCAAAGCCTCTCACAGCTGATATGACACAAACCGCCCAGGAGATCATTCAACAGCCCAGGAAAACACAGCAGCGACCCGAGCAGCGAGGTCCTGCTGCTTATTCCGGGGTTGAGCTTGTAGCTATTAATTGGGATGTTAGCAATTCTTCTCGACTTCAGAGACTCTACTTTAAAGGAACTGAGAGTCGTACAAATCGTTCAAGGAAAGATCGTTACGGCTTGCCACGCTTTTGCAGTTGTCCTTCTTTCGGATTTCGTCGTACTTTGCACAGGTGTTTGGGGTCTTGGGAAGTAGGGGGGATGGTTTTGACGTTGGTTGTGGAGGTGGACTTTGGGGCTTTGGGGTAGTCGTTGTTGATGCTGTTGTTATTGTTGTTGAAGGGCGGGGGCGGCCGCGTCCGGTGGATGCTAGTGTTGTTGCTGTTGTCGTGGGGGCACTAGCGGTTGGTTTTGGTTTTCGGGTCGACCGGCGGAGGGAAGTGGCTCGGATCACTGTTGTGGATGTGACGATCGCCGTGGAGGGAAACACGGAGGTCAAGGTGAGAATTCTGGTGGATGCGCGGGCGGTGAGGGTGTCGGTGACGGTCCTTGTGATGACGACGGTGGCTTCGACGATCTGCGTTGCTGAGATGATCTTTGTCGAGGTTTCGACTACTACTGTGGCTGGGTCTGGTGTTGACGCCTCGGAGGGGATGGGGATATCGACATCGCCGCACTCGCCGAGGCCAAGCTGGCATCCCTCGCCGCAGTGGTCGACGGAAGATCCGCAGTACCCATGGGCTGAACAGCAGCGACCGAATCGGGACCCGGCGCAAGAAACAGTCCCTCCGCAGGTGCCGTCAGTGCTGCTCGAGACTGGGGGTGATGAAGCCGTTCCCGACTTGCAGTAAACACCGCCACCAACAAGTGCCGAGCAGGTTGCAACCGAGGGGTTCGACCGTAGGAAGTCTGATACAGAGATTCCTGCGAGCTCAGCGATCGAGGCACAGGTGTCTCCCGATCGTGCCGTGATGGTTTCTGCGCAAGATTTTGTCTCTTGAGAGTGAGCCCCGACACTGAGAATCAGAGCTAGGATGCCCCTGGATAATAACCCTGTGGTGACCATGGCGAGGATAAGCAGTGGTTGCTGAAGGCGAGAGGTTGTCGAAGCGCTCCCCAGATATGAATATTAGGTGGAACATTGCTCGTACCTATATGTGCCCCCAACAGAGCCGAACAGGCCTGAAAGGGGTGGTGCTTGCGAGAATCACGTTACATCCATCGGCCATTTCAATTACGAGAGGTGTTGCAGTAGATCTGCCCTCTCAATAAAGGAGACTTAGACAGAACTACTGAGTCGAAATTGGGGCATTTTCCCCATTGGTAGTACGATCTACAAAGCTGGTTGCGGGTATAAATACGGATAAAGTAGTCCCCACGGGGGGGCCAGGTTTTCTCCCGGTCCCTTCTCTGCCATTAGGTGCAGCCGGTGCAGGTGCGGCACATCGCATTCTCTAGAAGACGAGTCCTATTGTCTCCGCAGTGATTCAACTACCTACGTACCCAGCTGCTACAGTGTCATGAAAAGATCCAGACACTGAATATAACTAGCAGTACTAGTGGATAAGAGATTAAAATAAACCAACCCCTGTCCGAGGCCTCTATGTACTAGTGTCTCCTGATGAGATGTTGGCAATCCTATCCTTCGATCCCAATCAAGCAGGGGTTTCCCTTTCATCATGGCCCTGTCCAGCCTTTTGTGCAAATCCTGTCTGCAGGCACAATTGTCGCGATGGGAAATTTAACCCTTTTGCGCTCTGGTTGGGAGGGAATCCCTTCAACAGCGCGCCGTTTCCACAGTCCTCCGCACTATCCCCAGTGCTTCCTTACCCCACTGGCACGCACGCGCAGCGCGCCCTTTCAATATTTGCGAGTCTCGGAGAGCCAAACCATTGCACAAGTAAGCCAAAATCCCCCCTCGCGCCGTGAAACCAATCGCTCTCGCCGATGGTATGTCCTGCCCTCTGAATGTACACCTCTGCCTAGCGGGGTACGATCTCCCTTACTTACCGGTCTACCACCCCTACACCCTCGACGTTATTCTCCGATTCTGCATTTCCATTGTGCTCCGATACGATTAGCTTTTTCTCCACTGAATAACATGTTCGCTAAATTTCTGCGTTTCCGGGGCCACCCTCATAAAACGTCCCGTCGCTAGCTTGGCCATCCACATCACCGATCTGGTTCTGCACGTCAAACCCATCCGGACCTAGGAACCGAGACGATAAGGACCACGTCGAAATCAGTTTTTGCGCAGGACCAAACCCCGACTTTTATTGGCAGACCCCATCATTGGTGCACCAGACGCGTGGAATGCGGGCACGGCTCCCTCAGGTTTTCTATTTCAGGGGTAAGCGACCCACGGGACGGGAAGGGCTCGGCCGCCACGCGACAGCCAAGAATGAAGCCACAACACACACCACAACAACGGAGCGACGTGCGGCGACCTCCGAGATTCCCACGAATGAAAGAAAAGGGGGGACTGGCTTCGCAGCGGTGGTCTGGGAGATGGGATGCGACGCCAAACCCACCCGCCCAAATTCCACAAATTCCACACATTCCACAGATTCCACGCTAGAAGCAACCACCGACCATGGAACCCT
>Ga0247760_1003148_pt1 | contig 11121 bp, 4 predicted proteins | sample UWRJL171409R4_FD_179936 | JGI IMG/M metagenome (GOLD analysis project Ga0247760, IMG submission 179936) | Plant litter microbial communities from Arlington Agricultural Research Station in Wisconsin, United States - UWRJ-L171-409R-4 | ecosystem: Environmental > Terrestrial > Plant litter >...
AGGCGATGTTCTTTCTCCCAGAGTGTAGCGTTACGTCTCTCGCGGTCGCATTCCTCGCATTTCGCTTGAAAGCTCCTAACAAGGTCTTCGTATGCACGCCTGAACTCTCCTTCAATGTTCACCCGATACCGCCCAAGCTGGTCATAAGCCTCGAGGGCTCGAATGTAGGGCTCCACAGTCGGGTTGGCATAATTATCTTCGCTTGGGTAGTTCATTATCGCTATCTGCGGTGGTGTATCTGGAGATTCGAGATTGTAAGGCGATCACAGCTTTTTCGCTCTCGAGATGAGGTAAATATTTGGTTTGCAGTGATTGCTGCAGGTGACGCGACAGGCAAACAAAACCAAACAGATGACGAATGAATATCCGCGATGGGCCAGAATAGGTAGAAGCACGCCGAACATGTGAAGTAGACCGGGATCGAGATCGGTTTGCTCTCAGGTGAGCCAAGGCAATATTTACGGTGTGGCGTTTTGGTGGAATGGGAGGAAAGGTCCCGGTCGAAGCTTCAAGCTGCCTGAAAAGGCAAACCTGACACGGAAGCACGTGACATGCCGTCAGGCGCCCAAAGCCTAGCTTTGGGCGCCTGTTGACGCGTGCTTCATGGCAGCGACTCTAAAGTGCAAAGCGACGAGTAACTATTTTTTTTTTTGTTTGGCGCTCATCACACGTCACACATTGAAGTGTTGAGCCAACAAGACCCCTGTCATTTTTGATGACAACGCACTGCCCGTTGGTGCCCAGTCGATCGGATGCCAAGCCAAGGACGGTGTGTTCCACGGCGTCGGAAAAATACTACATCAGGAGCTCTCCCCAGTTTATTCCATCTTTAATACGCTTAAAATCCCAGCTTTAGGTCTAGTCATCGGTGCCCGAACTCTCTTGATGCGAAATTCAATGAAATTGGTCTCTTCGTGCACGTGGGAGGGACAATTCTAAGTGTGCAAGCCTTTTTTTTTTTGCCGCGCAGATATCCAAACCCAGACGAATTGCAAAGAATTTGAAGCCCTGTTGAGAGCTTGGCTTTATATCTGGATTAAAACCGCCAAGAGGTAAATTTTCCCTACTTTCAGACATCATTTTGAGAGCGCGCTGTGTAATACGAGCAGCAACACTTTGTATTCAGAAGTGAAGCGCAGTGGACTGGAGTATTCTACACAACATTACTCTTGCTGCTAAAGACCTGGCAATCAGTTTGATCGGCACAGTACGCCCACTAAAATAGCTAGCTACGAGGCACTGTGTAAGGACAGGCAACGAGTCAGGGGATTCTAGTATGACGATATTTGATGCCTTTCTTCGGCTCTGACATGCCTCCGCCGCATGGGATTATACTTGCATGACCCCAACCCAACCCAGGTCTTGTATATTTAAGAAAAGTACCTCGCACGACACTTGCTACCGAGTTGAGCTGCGTTTGGGTTCGACGCCGAACCGAACCATCCAGTCACAAAACCCCATAACCCAACGTTACCGTTTGATGCCATGCCATGCCGCATCCAATGATACCTACCCATCACCAATTTTAGAGAACCAATCAATGACGCCCTTCAATGTCTGTCCAGTCTGGTTGCAGCCCAAGGCTGTGCTGAATCACTCGCTCACGCTCCTTTGTTTGCTTGCCAGCTTGAGCCCAACTAAAAGTTCAATGAGGCCCGCTGCATCTTCATATCCACTCCTGCCCCACCCCCTCCTACGTTGGTGTACCCATAATTACCTACATTCAGTCGACCGGCCAGTCAGCCTTGGTTTATCAACTGCGTTTTGTTCGAGATAACATATCTGTCAGATATCACATTGCGGCAGAGGCACCGGGGGAGCAAATGCGACAGCTTTCGGGGGGAGTTACTCGTGATTGTCTCCACCTGCGTAACTGTATGAAATCGGTGTATCGTTATATTCTGTCTCGCACAGCGTCCATTTCTGGCTAGATTATTCGGCAGGCTCATCATATCGAGCTAAATCAACAAAAATCCCATCCCGGCGGGTATCAACATGACATCCGAAGACCCCCCTCGTTTGCTCACACGTGTACCTGGTTTGCCCAAAACCCTGCTCAGAACCTGAAATGATTGACGTGAAACATTAGTCTTCGTAAGCGTTTGCGTTTCCTTCCCATAGACAGCATGTGAATCCATCCCAACGCAATTACATATCCCTCTCCCTGTGCGCCTGGCCGCATCTGATACGCTTGATTCCTCAAACTGAGCCAACACCCCCTACTGCGTTGCCCTGGGCCCTGACCTGGGCCGCCTGCTGGAAGCCGAAAACGGGTGGCTGCTGGTTCTGTGGTACTGGCGGCTGCATTATTCTATTTGGCTCGGGTGCTTGCTGGTGCTGGATTTGATTTTGCGGGACCTGAAGTGCGGGTGGGGATCCAAACACTGCCTTTGCCTTTCCTTCCTCCTGCGCCTTTCTCCTTGCTTCTTCCTCTTTCCTGGCAGCTACCCCAAGCTGATCCAGCTGCTTCGCCTTCTCCTGGGCCCTCCTGTACTCTTCCAGTTGGCGTTTGATCTCGGCGTCGTGCTCTTCAATTTTGACTTTCTGTTCCTCAGGCGAGAGAGTTTTGTACCTCTCGACGTTCTCATCCCATTGCCTGACACACTCGGAATCCCAATTGCAACGCTCAACCTCGCCGTAGGCTGGGTGACTGAACCGAGGGTGCTTGCTAGGCCAGTTGGATGCGTGATAATGATGCTTGACCAGGGCACCGCGGGCGTTGTGGTTTCCAGAATCCGAGTGGCCCTGACCAGCGGCAAACGCTTCCACCGTGAGGATGAGGACGCGATTCACCACCTTCGATTCATCCATGGCGTGGAAGCGATCCCAGGTAATCTGTGCGCCGTGGTTCGAGAGGTTCATCTCCTCGAGGATGGCTGCCGTGAAAGCTGATGGGCCTGTTCCGCTGATGACTTGGTCAAAATCTAGATGAACATCGGATATCGGCATGTTCTGCTGGGCGGCGATATCGGACAGCCAGGCCATAATGTTCTCGATAAGTCGCATCATGACCGGCAGCTGAGGTTTGCACATAAAAGTCCACTGACAAAAACTCATCGACTTCGAGCCTAGGATGGGGTGATTGCGGAACTCAGGCTGGTCAATCTCGACCCCGACCACCATGTCGATGTCGGCTGGGTTGTACCGGGCTGGCACAAACCGACCTGCGGGTTTGAGGGCTTCAACATCGATATCAGCGTAGACGCCGCCATCAGCGTACATGATCATATACCGAAGAAGGTCGGCTTTGATGATTGTGAGATTGATCGAGCGGTACATTTCCACGATATCTGGTCGGTTGAAGCCGTTGGGGCCGAACTTTTCCTCCACGTAGGCCATGTCGTTGTTGTCAGTCAAAACCTCGTAGCGGTACCCCGGATTCCTGATTGTCCATGACTTTGCAGTGTCGGAGTCTCGCTTGGCGAAGCTGTATGGGTCCACCTTCCATGTCTGCCATATCTTCTTGGGAAACTCTTCTGATATCCCAAAGAGCGCCTGGCTGCCATAGCCGTTGAGCACAACTGGCCTGGCCTTCGCTATCCCTAGGACATCGGCGTACAAGACGAAGATGAAAAGCGTTAGGCAGACGAGGTAAAGCGGCAGCGTCCTCCTCAGCTGGGTCGGAATCCGGTTCCTGAGTTTGGCCTGGATGGCCCCCATGGTGGGAGACAAAGGAGACAGGGGGGACCCTGGAGAGCCCGGGACCTTTGCGGCCTTCCAGGAGTCAAAGTCAAACTTTTCGAACTTTGGGAGCATTGTGTACATTTCCAAAGGGTCGGGCGAGGAGGAGAGAAAAATTGGAGCCCCGGGAGATGCTTCTCATATCTGAGAAGAACCAAGATGCAGTGGGGAACGATGGTGCCTTGGCCAGGATGGTCTCTTATCACAAGCTTCGCCGAGCCCCCAACGAGTTGGCCATTTCTCCGCCGGCTTGCTCAAGGGGGTTAGCTTCTGTTGCTGGGAGGATCTCTGCTGGCCTTGACCAGGGTGAAGGAGGGAGAGAAAAGCGTGTGGTCGGGGTCCTGGCGGTAAAGAGCGCAGTGGATACCGAGGCGTCTCGAGTTCGGGTCTGGTCATGGCTGCAGACACTCTGCACACCCACAGCTACGCGCCATCAAAGGAACATGGTAGCATGAGAGGGGTTAGCAGGCAGGAGAGGAGGTAGCATCGGCGTGCCTGAAGTGCGGGGGACCTTGTCGTGATCGTGCCCTGGACAGGAGGCGCACCGCCGAGATGATAGCAGATCTATCGTGGTTCCCACCCGTGAACACTGACACCGATCGACCGTAGCACCAGGAAAGGAGCCATTGAGTTGACAAGCCTCGTCTAAAGTTGGCAGGTGGGACGGATGGCATTGAGGGGGTTGACCCCGGACGACACAAACATTGGCGACGTCGTTCCTGTTTGCTCCGGCAATTTTGCGGCCGGCGGACAATTGGGAGTGGATGTGCGGAGCAACTTCCAGTTGCGACTCCATCCGCGAGCCGGGTTGAGGGGAGCTGAGCCGCGGATGCAGGGGTAAATAGCTTCGTTCGGCGACATGTGACGGCAGTTCTCTAGCGTTCGAGGTGCAAAAGGGCCGTTTCTCTCGGCTGCGTCCATGACGACATGGCTAAGGTGTTTGGGGGCTGAAATATGGGTGGAATAGGTTCAGCGTTCCTCACGCCACGGCGAAGCTGAACCTTGGCCATGGTGTTTTGGACGATTCTGGGGGAGAGCTGAAAGTGGGTTCGTCTGGTCACTGCGCAGAGTCCATTGTTGTTGTTGGCCCGAGACTGCCCTGAGATGGGCGGGTGCGGTCAGCAAGGGTCAAGCTTAAAGGCAAAGTGAAAATAAATGCAAAACGGTCACTAGAGGAAAAACATAGTGTCCAAACTCTATCCGCAAGCCGTGCATCTGAAAGAGCAACATGAAGATATCATGATGGAATGCCGGCCTCAACTCCTGCCGTCCCGGGTCTTGGCCAAATGTTGGTTCCAAGAAATCCGGCCAATGCCAATCCATGGACGATCACCGCACAGACCACCTTGAGATGCAACCCCCGAATTCTGGTTTGCCATTCGCGACCGTCCTCGCGAAAAGGGGGGTGAAATGCAATTTTCTGCATCGCGTCCATTCGTTTCTCTCCGCTCATTCCTTGTCCCGTTCAGACGAATACCTGGCATTTTCCCACGCCGCGCGCCTTTTGAAGCGCGTTTTTATCCCATATCGAGAGCGAACGGTTTCCCCGATCCGACGACGAATCCTGGTCCACGGTGAGAAGCCGATCCATGTCTCTGCGCCGATAGCCGTTGGTCCTACTCTGAGCTACGATTCACGAGGGGAACGTCTCCCTTGTCTGACCCATTCCGCCCGCCGGGGAATACAGATTCCCTTGCGACAATGCCGAGCGACATTGAAGAACCTCTCGAGGTCAAGGAGTGGGACGAGGACAATCAGCCCGAGCTTTGGACGAGAGGGCCGTGGAAGCTGCTCAGATCAGTCTTGACATTGAGCTTTCTGCGGTCTCTGTTCTTTAGCTGCGGTAGCAGCAGTGGCAATGGCGCCAGTCAAGGAGAGAAGAGACTGCGGCCTACCGCCTATCTCGACGGGCTTAGGGGCTTTGCTGCCTTCCTGGTCTACTGGCACCATCATGAACTCTGGGCACGCAAGGGATTGTGGTTGGAATTTCTCGAGAATGGATATGGATACAAGGAGAAATACTTTTTCATCAATTTCCCCTTCGTCCGGGTCTTTCTCTGCGGTGGTCACTTCGCTGTGTCCGTCTTTTTCGTCATATCGGGCTACGTACTGTCGACCAAACCTATGAGCCTGATACACGCTGGCGAGCAGGCAAAACTCGCCGACAATCTGTCTTCGGCTCTCTTCCGACGCTGGCTCCGCCTCTACATACCGATCATTTGCACGACCTTTCTGTACATGACCTCCTGGCATGTCTTCGGCTTTTACATTGAAGGGGTTAACCGCAAGGGCTCATACGGCGAGGAGCTCGTATCCTGGTACAACGACTTGAAGAACTTTACCTTTATCTACAATCTCGGCGGTAGCCCGTTCTTCAGGTACAACTTCCACCTCTGGTCGATCCCTGTCGAATTCCGCGGCTCCATCGTCGTGTATACCAGCTTGCTCGCTTTCTCGAGGTGCAGCAGGAATGCGCGACTCTGGCTCCAAGCCGGTCTCCTATTCTACTTCATCTACATTTGCGATGGGACATACACTGCCCTCTTTGTCTCCGGCATGTTGCTCTGCGACCTCGATCTTCTGGCCTCCCAGGACGACCTGCCCGCCTTCTTCGGCAAATTTGGGCGGTACTCAAAACTCATTTTCTATTCGCTTTTTGTGTTTAGTCTCTACTTGGGCGGTGTACCGGCCGCCACCACTGATATCCAAAACTTGAGGAAAATTGGAGGGTGGTATTTCCTCTCGTTCCTCAAACCGCAGGCTGTTTTCGACTACAAGTGGTTCTATCTGTTTTGGGCGGCGACAATGCTTGTCGTCTCGGTGTCGCATATCTCATGGTTACGGAGGTTCTTCGAAACTCGGTTCTGCCAGTTCCTGGGGCGCATCTCGTACGCTCTTTATCTGGTACATGGACCTATCATCTGGATGCTTGGAGACCGATTGTATGCCGCTGCTGGGTTCTCGTATCCCGACCGCCAAAAGAACATCCCGGGATGGATCGACTTGTTCCCGCTCCCGAAAACGTCGCCGTCAGGTTTGGAGGTAGCCTTTTTGGTGCCGCACATAATCCTGCTTCCACTGACTTTGTACACCGCCGAGATCGTGACGAGGGCCTTTGACGAGCCCAGCGTACGTATCCCTCAGTGGCTCTACAAGAAGACCCAAGGCCGGCCATCAGCGGCAGCGGCAGGGCCATCAACACGGTTACTGTCTTGAATCACTTACCATCTGGGGCATCGACGAGCGGAAGGGGGGTTTTAGGGGATATTTACTGTACAAAAAGGAACTCGGCGTATCTGACATGAACATTTACAGAAGTGGGGAGACATAATCACAGGGGAGCCTAGGCGTTACACGGTTTGGATTCTATATTTTGTTCACTACGTAGTACACACCGCGCGGGGCGCGTTCGGGTTCAGGTCCCTGTTTTCGGAAGACATCCAATGTTTCGGATGGCGGTCTGCACGGGGGTTGCAATTGCGAGCCGCCGAGCTTGATCATACAGTGCACACTTTTCCTTTTTCCCAATGTATTTTGCGGATTACAGCATATAGTCCATAATAGGAGCTTACTTGTTCAGAGCAGTGGTTACCCGGTTGCCTCAGCTGCCTGATGTCAAGTGCGATGCGGCCTCCATTTCTGGCGCAACTTTGACGCGCCAAGGTGCCTCAGTGCTTTACTCCAACGCCTCCAATGCGAGGCCTCTTAGGCCTCCCCGGTGCCTAGCGCGGTGATCTCTTCGCCATGGTGTTGTGCCGCTTGCATGCATCCTTTTTTACTGCAAGAGCCAAGTTTGTGATCCCGACGGAGTCATGGCTCGAGTTTGGGTGATACTGACGTCTCAATGTCTGGTGTGCTGCGCCGCCTGTTAGCAGTGATCTCATTGCAAAAGTACGCTGCTGATCTTGGTATCAGGCCCCCCACAGATCCTTCAAGAAGCCCAGCAACTAAAGCACCTTATCGCGCATGAGCAGGGGTTTGGGCCAAGGTGTGCATGGGTGGTTGAACCACCAACAAAAGGACTGCCAACAACACATCTCGCTCTGCAAAAGGGAAAAGGGGCGCGTGTGCGTTCATGTCTCTTTTGTGCGTCATTCCCCTATCAACGCGGATATTGCAAACCAATTGGAGGAGTTGAGGGGCTCTCTTGTGTGCCATAGACCTGAACCCACGACCACTAAGAAGGCGCGTCTCTAGGACGACTGGTGGCAAGCCGGGGCCCACGCCTTAGCTCGCTAGTAACAGATTTTGTTCCAATTTTTCGAGATGATGTGGATTCTTCCAATCGGACGAAGTGAAAGCGGGTGTCCCATTTCGGGACCCTGGGGCTTTCATCTGGCGCGACGACTTTCGGTTTTCCTTTTCTTCCTGGGCTCACCCAAGCGTCCCTTCACGAATACCATCCCTATGATATCCTGTCTGCTCGACTGATTGTTTTGCCCGCCATGATAATCCGAGATATGAAGCGGCTTTTGCTGCTTCTGGGTCCCCTTGTGGTCCTTCTCATCCTCAGCTACAATTTCTGGGATACAGAGGCGAGCTACCAACTGCGATCAAGCGTCGGCGCAGCCATTGGCAACAAATTCCCGGCGTCCCACAATCAAGCGCAGACTCCCATACCACAGCGTCCCACAAAGCCTCCGTCTAGTTCGACAGAGCAGAAACCATCATCGCCTGCGATCGTTCCACCGCCTCTCCAGAACCCCCATTCCCACGGCGGCTTGACTCACGGCCATGGCGGAACGAACGTCGATTTACCGAGTGGCGATGCCGGCGATGGCACACACATTGAGCTCTTTTCGCGCTCGACACCGGACAAAAAGTATTTCTCCGTCACATTTGGCAACCAGACCGCCTTCAATCCGAACATCATCCCACACCCGACCCGTAAAGATGCATATATAATAGTCGGACAGAAAACCACGGATAAGGACGACCCGATCATGATGTTTTGGGAAGTTGCTTGTGATGCTACGTTCGCGGGTGGCGCGTTGCGTTGCGTCAAAGAGGCTCCCGTCCGGCTGCCAGTTGCCGCGACCAACCCGGGCGAAGCCAGGTGCGAGGGCAAGCTTGAGGTGCTGAACATGAACAATGGACCACATGATGCGCGCCTCTTCCATGGTCCCAAGAAGCCGTACCTCATGTACGGCTCCAACAGCCACCACACTTGTTTTGGCATGTGGATGCAGGACTACCGGACGCTAGTCGGTTCGAATGTCTCAGCAACAGCAGGAGATGACTTTGTCAAGGCAACTGAGCTTCAGAGACCACAACCATATGGTGCTCTGGAAAAGAACTGGTTTGTTTTTTGGGACAAAGATGATGAGGCATACTTACACTACGACATGACCCCTTCCCGAGTCTTCGCCAAGGTGCATCCGAATGGATCCATTGAGAAAAACCTGGCACCGTATGCTGCGGAACAGGACGATCAGTGCATTGCGGCATATCTCCCCAACAAGCTACCGGAGCAAAATGAGTCGATGCATCAGGCGACCAACTCCCTCCGCGTTACCATGTGCAAACGGGCCGACAAGGGGTGTCGTGCGGACGACAAGAACACCTTCATCATTACCATTGTCCAGCACAAGAAGTACTACGACTTCCATGGCGAATATGAGCCGTACGTCGTGGTCTTCCGGGAGCGTTCTCCGTTTGAGCTATACGCCATCTCCAAGAAGCCGCTCTGGATTCATGGCCGGCAACGACTGGGAGGCAAGAAGTCTGAGCAATTCTATGTTGTTTCGATCAACTGGAAGGAACGTGGACTCGGATATCATGGCTACCTGGATGACGAGCTCTTTTTGGCTTTTGGTATCGAAGACAAGCGTTCTGGCGGCATGGATGTCTTGGCGAGCGATCTGTTGACGGGTCTGGGTCTTTGCTCTGATGTTTGAGCTCCGGGGAGTTCATAGCGGAGCCAGCTCGCGACCTCACGCGACATCGCAGGACAGCCGACAAGGCGCGTAGGATCGCATACTGGACCCACTCTCCGCGCGTCCCTCGCACGCAAGCGTCAGTCCGAACGACATAGTGACGAGAAGCAACCCTCTTCTCTAGCTTCCAGTTGGCGATGGTTCAGTTTACTCAACGATGTTAATATGGCGCGAGCGGGGGTGAGACATGAACGGAACCACATGCCGTCTTTCCTTGACGACTCGATTCCTTGTTTTGCGATGCTGAAGAATCACAAGCAAGCGAGAGAGAGAAAGGCGGGACGAGTCGCGCGGGTTGCATCCCGTCCCCACCCCGGGGAACCGGCATTCGGCAGTTCATATCATTTTGCACATACTCTTGGTTCGCCCCGAGCTGCAGTCGGACCTTCACCTACCCTTTTTACGCTTACCGAGGTGAAATGGTGGTGAAGGGTGGCTTGAGAAGGTATCAACGGCGCAGTTGCGCGGCAAGCTGGATCGGTCATGGGACCGCGCCACATCGTGACTTAACCACCATCCTTGTGGCTTGTGGGTGTGCTCGTGTTGGTAGTGTCTTGGAATTGCATTTTGGGTATGGCTTGGGGTGGTAATATTTCATTGCAACTTGAGTGGGTGATGGGGTGTGTCTATATGTCTGGATTTCCGCTGGAATGATGAAGTGTGAGATCTGGTATCTGCACTATTCTCCTTGGCAACGGGGTCTTGGGCTCCGGTGAGATTTAGCTGCGAGAGTTGGGATGGGGGGATATTGGGGGCTGCATGTGCCGGCTTGGTTTCTGCGTGTTGCATTTTTGGGTCAAGGCTTGGGAATTGGAGATACCCAGATTTCTTTTGAAAATTCTCACCAGGTATTCGTGCAGAGATGGGGGCCATGGGTAAGGGCAATGTTTCTGCTGACGGATTAATATATGATACATGTCAATATCTCCCGGTCACCGGGCCAATACTATGTCTGTGCAGGCCTTTTTTTTACCGGATAAGCTTTTGGGTGAAAGAGGCGAGGCGAAGCGATGTTGACGGCGCGTCGCGCAGCGGAAACGGAAGGGAAGGGGAGGGAAATGCGAGCTTTTTTCGCCTTTACCCGGTCGCGCAGCTCGCTACCCCGCTTGGTCCGGACTGTTGGGGATGCTCCGGCTGGACCAGTCAGTCAGTGTATTACATTGGAATACAGTGAAGGATTCGCTCGCTTTTACTGAGGCTGCTCTGGGGGAGGTCAGACGTCCTGAAGGACGGTGGGAAGGGGGGATGCTAAACTGCCAAAACCGAAAGTAAGCAACTAGATATGTACGTTTTGCGCAGATGTGCGCGCCACCAATGTTCTGAGTGGGTAGGTCGTATGCAATTTGCATCCGGTTGGATTTCTCAGCCTTGCAGTGTTGCAGTGTGCAGTGTTGCAGTGTGCAGTGTTGCAGTGTGCAAGCGTTGCAGCGTGCAGTGTTACAGGTGTCGCAGTTAGGTTGTAGTGTTACGGTATTGCTGTGCGCTGGCTGACATGTCGTGGTGG
>Ga0247760_1003149_pt1 | contig 11120 bp, 18 predicted proteins | sample UWRJL171409R4_FD_179936 | JGI IMG/M metagenome (GOLD analysis project Ga0247760, IMG submission 179936) | Plant litter microbial communities from Arlington Agricultural Research Station in Wisconsin, United States - UWRJ-L171-409R-4 | ecosystem: Environmental > Terrestrial > Plant litter >...
AGGCATCCTCCCTTCGTGGCCTCGAAAAGTGCACGAGATCTTTTCTACAAGTTCTGATGTCCTTCAGTTTAGGTTCGACCGGAGACCTGAGCTCTTGGTTCTGAGCAGGCCCGAATACCTTCATTCAACGCTCTTTCCAGCTCTCTGACCGTTCGTGAATTCGGAAACTCCCGCCAATGGATCGTCTCTATCTTCGCATCCACTTCCCATCGAACTGCTCCGCTATGGGACCGAGAGAACGCATCCGACATCTCTTCCCAATGGCAATCACATGGAGGCTAGGAGGCATCTTCGCTCTTGCCATACCTCAGCATCAAACCCCCCACGCGAGATATCTTCAGCCGTCGACGCGCCGTAGTGGGCCCCGGATGCGGTTCCGAACATGAAGTGGGGCCCTCGAGGACGGGATGCTGTCGACACTGGATTCTTATCAGCTGTGGACCGAAGCTCATGCTCACCAGAGAGGTGCCTGACGAAACCTGCGGTTTGTTAGATGGGTCTCTGCGGTGCATCTCTGGAAGGGACACACAATCTCCTCTCAGCTCCTTCCTCGCCCTGGTTGGTATTGAGCCCGCTCAGGTTCAGCCGGAAGGTGCGCCCCTGGTGTATGATGCAATCTAATGATGCCCCAGACATCCATCCATCGTTTTCTCTGGCTCTAGCCAGGCAAGAGGGGTGGGGTGTGCTTTGCGCTTCCTCGAGACTTCCTCGCCGGACTCACGGTTGGCGGGGCCGTGATTATGTCCCCCATCAATCAGTTCTCGTTTCTTTTTGCCATGGAAGGCGCGTCCACACTCGTACGATTTGTCCGCGGCTTGCGTCGGTCCCCGTCTGTCTCCTCCCGTTCTTGCACCCCAGAGAAGCATCTTCCTGTCCAGTTCCTTCCCTACGCACGCGATGTGCCGTTCCCCGGACGGCCTCTCCTTCCTGGCGAGCCCAACACGCAAACATGTCTTGAGCACGCGTGCTTCTGACAAAACCTGACCTCTCCCTCAACTTCTGAGAATTCTCTCTCTTCATCCTTCACCTCCTCGACTCCGTCGACCCTCTAACATCCTCGACATCGGCACGTCCCAGTCCATACTTTTGTCTTTTGCCCCCTTTTGGTCCTTGGCTGTGTTCGTTGCTCGGCGCTGTCCTTTCTTGCCGCCCCTCTGTCCGTACTCGAGGCTGCTGCAGCTTGGCACCCCTCGGCGCCAGGATGCGTCTTCACGCAGCGGTTGCCGCTTTCACAGGCGTAGCTTGGCTCGCGTCTTCTGCGGCCTTGCCCCGTTTGTAAGTATCACAGTGCCGTCCACTGTTTCTTCTAGTGTCAGGTTGGCTCACTGACCAAATTCTCAGCGCGGGCATTGATGACACCACGACCTGTACCACTACCGTGACTGCTGCACAGGGCACTGTCATCGTCACTGTTGCCCAGCCTTCGTCTACTGTCACCGAATCCACTGTTACCCAGGCTCCTTTCACGATTCTGACGGTCACTCTTGCTCCTGGCCCCTCTGCTCCGTCGGCTGGTTCTTTCGGTTCGGCTTCTGGCGCTGCTTCTGGTTCGACTTCTTCATCATGCACTGCTTCTGAGACGGCGATTCCTGTCATCAGTCAAGGTCCCCCCGCTCTCCCAACGCCTGTCACTGTCACTGTTACCCAGCCGGCCTCTGCCTCGAAGAGCACCGTCACGGTCCCAGTCCTCACGGTGACGTTGCCTCAGTCGTCTTCCAGCGCCCAGGCTTCCGGCGCACCCCCTGCGGGCCCGGGAGACAATGGCAGCCCAGCCGCATCGGTCGCGACCGTCACCATTCCCCAGTTGTCAGGCATTCCCGGCTCGGGTACCACAGTCACTGTTCAGATCCCCGGTGCCCCGACTTCCGGTGTCACTGTCACTGTTCCCGCCGCCCCCGGCAACACCCCTGGCTCAGTCATCACAGTCACGGTTCCAGAAGGCCCAAGCAACACCGCGACAATCGTGCTCACGGTCACTGTCCCTAACGCTGGGGGGCCTGGTACTTGGTCAACAGTCATCACTGCGCCGGGGTCCCTAGGTTCCTCCGCTGGGCCCGTCGTCACTGTCACCGTCTTGCCGCCAGAGTCCCTTAGCACTCAAACCCCCGGCTTCGGTTCTGCAAACATTAGTCCCGGAATTCAGTCGACCTGGTTCCCGGTCACTGTTGGGACGGTTACAGTCCCCTTTCCAGGACAGCCAACGGCCAGTGGACAGGGCTCACCTGCTGCGACTCCTATCACAGTAACCTATACCATCTCAGGTATATCGCCTCCGTTCGTCGGAACGATCACAATCACCCCGACTGCGGTCGCTCCCTCTGGCCAGCAAGACACTGCATCCCTCGGAGGCACCACGGTCACTCTCACTGAAGCTGTCACACCCACCGCCACAACCGCCTCGATCCAACTTGTGACATTTACAATGCCACAGCAGGGCACAACTCCCGGTTACACTGCTGTCTTCACGATGACTCCAGGTGCAACTCCTCTTTGGGGAAGTCCATCCATCACCACTGCCCCATCTGGTGTTGTCGCAACCACCCAGCTAGGCTATACAATTTCGGTTGTCCCTCTGACAATCTCAGTCTCTGGCATCGGCCCAGTGGTAACCCCCATCACCATCACGCTGCCAGCTGCGACGGTTTCTGTTCCTACCCAAGGCCCTGGGTACGGAGAATCGCCGGACATTGTCACCGTCACTGTCCCCCAGGCTTCGTCTGCTTCATCATCGAACGGCCAGTCGGACGTTGTCACCGTCACCATCCCTGCGGTCCCATCCTCTGGCGTTCCTGCTCCTGGGCAGCAAAGTGTCTCTGCATCCAGCAGTGTGCAGCCTGATATTGTAACTGTCACCGTGGCCGAATCTTCGCCTTCTGCACCAGGCATCTCGCCCCCGTCGGCCGGAGGTCAGCCAGCAGTTGTCACCGTCACCGTGCCCAACAACCAAGGTACCTTCCCAGGTCCTGGTACCGGGTCCACTATCACGCAATCGGCCTCCATTGTTGTCGTTACGTACACTGCCTTCCCGACGGTATCTGGTGGAACACCATCCCCCTATATAGTGACTTACACCGTGACACCGTCATCAGCCTCGGTATCTCCGGCAGTCGAGACTGTCACTGTTAGCCCGTCAAGTTCATCTGGCTTGCAGCCGGGAGGAGTTGCAGTCACCACCATCACACTTTACCCCGAGGGACCGTCCGGCCCACCGGTCGTTGTCACTTTCACGCCCAGCGCGACGCCTCTTCCTTCTCAGTCTCCGGTCATCGAGACAGCCACAGTCGGCGCATCGACTGTTGCCCCTGTTGGAGTCACTTATGTGACAGTCACGATCGGGGGAAGCCCAACTGTCATCACCTACACATCTGGGGTTACGCCATCTTCTTCCCCTGTTGACACGGTTGAGACAGTGACCATCGTCCCTCTCAGTCGCACTGATCAAGGGTCGCCCAGCGCAGTCATCCCCCTGGCCATGACGGTTTTCCCCAACGGACCCTCTGGTAGTCCAGTTGTGGTTACTTACACGCCCACCGTTGCTGTCGGCGAATCAGCCTCACTGGCTCCCAGCCTTGGATATGGCGGAGGTGTCACCCCACCTATGAGCGTCATCACCGTCACACCTTCGACCGAATTGCTTAGCACCGTCACGCCTTCCGGTTCGGCCGGCGTTTCCCAAGGCAGCCTTGGGGGCATCCCGTCGGTGCTCACTATTACTCCTATTTCAGGATCCCCAACCACCGTCACGCTGTTTGGGACAGGACTTTCTACCAGCTTCTTGCCTCAGTCAACGGTCGTGACTGTCACTAAAGCCCCCCCCGCGTCTTCCGGGCAGGGTAACTCGCCTGGTCTCAGTGTCATCACGGTCACCCCTTCGTCGGGCGCGCCCTTGACAATCACTCTTCCTGCCAGCACAGAGACGGTCTCCACCAACCACGTTAGTGTTGTCACTGTGACACCTTCGACCGGTCTACCAGTTACCATCACGCTTCCTGCTGCGACCAAGACGGTCTCCGTTGTCACCGTCACCCCAATTTCTGGCCCCCCAATCACGGTGACGCTTCCAGCAGCCACGCAGACCGTTTCCATCGTCACTGTAACCCCATACGTGGGTTTGCCATCGACCGTGACGCTCCCGACCGCAACCCAGACAGTTTCTATCCTTACTGTTACACCGGTTTCTGGCTTGCCAGTCACTGTAACTGTCCCTGTCGCTACCCAGACCTTGTCAATTGCCACCGTTACTCCGTCTTCCGGCTCGCCTTCAACAGTCACCCTCCCTCTAGCCACGGTGACGGTTTCGGTCATTACCCTGACCCCAGAGTCTGGCGCGCCAATCACAGTGACTGTCCCTATCGCTACTGAGACGGTTTCTTTTGTTACCGTCACGCCAACCACCGTTGTGCCCGACACTGTTACGTTGGCTTCGCCCACCGAGGCTATCACAATCATTGCCGTGACGCCTCCCTCTGGACCGCCTGTCACAGTGACCCTTCCTGTGGCCACCGAAACTGTCTCTGGTAAAACAGTCAGCGTTGTCACGATCACCCCATCGTCGGGTTCGCCAATCACCTTGACACTCCCCTGCACGACGCAGGCTGCTTCGGCGACTGGTTTAACCACAGTTACGATCACCCCGGTAACCGGCTCTCCCATCACCCTCACTCTCCCGGCGGCTACGGAGACTGTTCAGGTCGGCAACCCGGTCGCCGTCAGTGTCATCACAGTGACTCCTCTGTCAGGCTCGCCAATCACAGTTACGCTGCCCGCCAGCACACAAACTATCTCCGCCACCCACCCAGGTATCTTGACAGTGACTGCAAACCCTTCACCTAGCGGCGTTTCTGGAAGCGTGATCACTGTCACTCCATCCTCGGGCCTCCCGTTTGTCGTTACAATCCTGCCTAGCAGCTCGTGCACCACTTCTGGCGTTGCGGCTTCGACAGTCACCGAGTCTATTGGAAGTACAACCACAGTCTCTGGCTTGCAGACGGTCCAGGTCTCTGATGTGACTCTCACCGAAACCATTCTTGTTGGCTCCGGCAAATTCACCGTGGTCGAAATCACCACGGAGGTTACTATCACCCCGACTGTGACAGTTTCGCCAGGCTCCGCATCAGCAATTGCTGTCACCCCTGTTGTCATCGTCTCCACCGCCCCGGGTGCCTACGGTCAAGGGTTTACTGTCGTGACGTATACAACAGAGCTTCCGGTTGTTTCTGGTCCCCCCACGGATGTTTGGACAACGGTGACACTTCCAGGGCCTGTTGTTGTTCCGAGCAACACCGCAACTGGTGCAGCGTCCACTCGCACACCCCAGGTCATCACTGTGTGGCCCACTGACTCGTATGGATCTACCTCGGGAGCCCCCATTGTGGTGACTATTGACCCCGGCTCACACCCCAGCTCTCAGATGCCATCAGTCGTGACGATCTGGCCTTCAACCACAGTCCAGTCAACCGTTGTGGAATCCTCAACCTCATGCACCCTCACTGAGGATGACCCTGCCCAGACTCAGCCATCTGAGGTCACTCTCTGGCCCTGGACGTCGTCTCTGGACACCACGTGCACCACATTCACCACCAAGCTACGTACATCTACTGGCTCGAGCCCCTTTGACCCTGGTGCTACTGGTCCGTTTTCGGTCATCACCATTTTCCCCAGCTCGCCAGGCGGTGCATCTTCCAGCAGCTGCACAGGATCGTCAGAGTCCACAGAGTCTACAGATTCGTCAGAGTCTTCCAAGTCTCCCAAGTCGTCGAGCGTCGCTGGCCCAACTACCCCTTCACTGTCGATCACCAACACGGTTGCCGCTAGCGAGTCACCGGCCTCAGCTGAGTCGGAAACAGCAACCCCCACCGACGATTCTTCGGAGACTCCAGAGCCTCAAGGTGACTCCCCACCTCCTCAAACCGCAATTCGTGCCACAACTCGCAACAATCAAGGCCTAGCAGCGACAAGCCTTGGAGGCTACGTAATCACAGTGACTTCGGCAGAGGGGTATGGAAATCCGGACCCTGGTTACGGCCCTAAGACCTCACAGACACCAGCGATTCTGTCCTCGTTGCTCTCGTCTCTTCTGTCTTCGCTGCATCCGTCCCATACACGATCCGTTTCGCCAACCCTGAAATCGTCATCTTCTGAGACCTCCAGCTCCGCAACTCTCGAGTCTAGCACTGTCACTTCATCTAGCGCAGTCACCACTTCCAGCACCGTACAGAAAGCTACGCTCACGTTGTCGGCAACGCTTTCCTCGGGATCGACGGAATCGGCACTTCCTCTCTCGGGTAACTCGACTGCCACTTCAAGCACCGTCACAGCGAGCGCCGCATCTATGAATGGCACCACGGTTTCTCCTGGATCATCGGCACCACCGACATCGACGGCCCAGGCTGCAAGCGCATCGGGATCGAATTCAACCGCTCAAGTCACATCACCTACACCCAGCGCAACCGTCACTCCATCAGCTACTCCATCCAATGCGACATCAACGGCTACCTCCGTTCTGCCGTCAGCATCCTGTGGCGCTGAGGGTGATCGTGGTGATATCTTCTTCCAATTCGATGACATCCCGACTCTGAGCGTTGCCAACGCATCGGATCCCAGCATCCCGCCGATGCCAGTTCCGTTCCCCTATCACCGTTTCTTCTTCTCCTCTGGCTTCTTTGTTGTACCTCCGCCAACTAGCCGGTACAATCCGTCTACCGGAACCCAGATGGTGCAGTACAACACGTCGTTTGACCCGACTGCTCACATTGGACTCGCTCAGCTTCAATCGAACCCTTGCTTCCGTTTTGACTTCCTCGGTATGAGCCTTGGCTGCGATTCCACAGATGAGCCTTGCGTCTTCAACATCACCGGCCTGCAGTGGAATGGCGTCGAGAACATCGTGCAGTCGACCCGGAGCATCGAGATTGCTGCATGCACCACGACCGCAAATTGCAGCCTGGATCATCAGCATCTGAACTCTGCGGCAGCCATGACCTTCAGCAACCTCACCGCGATCAACATCACGCTGACTGTTGGTGGACAACCCAAGATGTGGTGGGGCGACGATCTCCAAATTGCCTGGACAGACAATGACTGCGGCACTGCGAGCTGCCGTAACCGCGTGCCCAACACCATTATGATTCCCTCAAGCTTCCGCACCACGGGCGGCGGCAAGGTGTCTCGGCTCCTTCGCTGGGCGTCTCGCCGACCGACTATAGTCCTCTGATTCACCATATGACGCCTATCGCATACCGGCACAGTTTATTCGATTTCTCGTGCCAGGGGCGAAATGTTTCCACCATCTGTATGCTTTCGCGACTGGTCTTCGACCTCAAGGTGGATTGCCAGTCGCCAAATTTTGACGAAATGAGTTGGAGGTTTAATACAAGGTTACGGCCATGATTTCCCTAGATAATCAGGCACTGGGACGTGTCGAGAAGAAGGTCGGATGAGAATCGGGATCTTTTTGTGAGCAAGTTAATAGGGGAGCATCTCTGGACTCTCTGTACTTCGCAAGCTCTAGTGTAGACAATGCATCAATTGTCCCGGATCTGTGATGCTTTTAGAAGTGAATGTCCCGCATCATCTATGTGAGTCCCCGAGGTGTGATTGTGTTGGAGTAGGGCTTGCCTTGGGGTCAGAAGGAGTGAGGGTGATCCATCATCCCGAAGGCGACCCTTGCGTGGTTCATTGAGGAGGATGCAGGAGCCGTGAGAAGGCATGCTCACCGCTGTTTGCAGTATCCAACTCCATGTTTCGTCGGGGCGACATCGGATGTAACGCGCCCTTGCCGTGACAGCGGGTACGGGTTCCGGGAATAAGGCGCCGGGCGGTCTCCGTGGGGATTGGATCTTTGCGGGACGGATTTGGTGTGCAAACGCATCGTGATTTACAATTGGAGCGAATGCCGAGATAACCCCATGAATGTACCATATATGGATTGCCAAGATTCATGAGCAAGAAGATTTTTGGAGCGGAAAAATTGAAGCTCCTCGCTGATTATTCAACGTGAGTGTTAGTCATCGAAGGCGATTGCGACGTTAGCGGCCATTTTTGACAAGCCAGGCAAGGCGCGAAGCCGGTGGAGATGGAGACTAGGATCAAGATTTGGACCGGTCGCGCAGTTTTTTCGATGACTGTATTCCCGCTAAGGGTGATGGATCCACCGATGGTGATTTACATAAAAACGGGCGGTCCTTCACCATGGTCTCTTTGGGGTAAATCATGGTCACAGCGAATCGAGGATCTAGCAAACTCTTTGCATTCTTGACATTATTTGTTTTTGGTGGTGTTTGCCCCTGACCCGACCAGACCAGACCGGACCCGACTTTCCCTGTGAGCCAGACCAGACCGAATAGGGGCTTCTTTTGGACCGGGGTACACAAGTCTGGCAACGTTCGTACGTCATGGATGACTCAAAATCACTGGATGGCGTCGTTGGGGCAGACCGGATATCTCCTAGTCCCAGCCCTAGTCCTACAGCGCAACGACCGGCGAGTCCTAGTCCGGGTCTGAGTCCAAGCCCCATACCGATACACGAGAAGGATATCGAGAGGGATATTGAGAAGGATATTGAGAAGCAAGATGTCGATCAGCCTTTGGAAGAAGAAAGCCACGATGAAGAATCCGTCGACATTACCATTAGGGGGGATGATCCTCCGAATGTAGAGACGGAAACGGAGCTAGAGACGGAGCTAGAGACGGAGCTAGAGACGGAGCTAGAGATTGAGACGGAGCAAGACACAGGGACGGGGATGGGGACGGAGAAAGGGACGGAGAAAGGGACGGAGCCGGCTCCAACCTCGGGGGGACTGCCCGGAGGTCTTATTCTCGGCCGTGCACTCTCTCCAACTTCGACTTCGACGGGGTCGGTTCCGTTGCGACCTCCGCCGGATGGGGGAATGCAAGCTTGGATTATGGGTATGTTGCACATTTTTTATTTAACGCTCCATCCACCCTTTCACCTTCAACACCAACTTCCTCCCTGCAAATATCATATCTACCTACTTCAGCTAATACAGACACTTACCTGCTTATAGTGGCCTGCGCACATCTCGTCGTCACCAACACGTGGGGCATCATCAACTCGTTTGGTCTCTTTCAATCCCACTACACAACCACACTATCTCCTGCGCGTTCTCCCGCCGACATATCGTGGATTGGATCCTTCCAAATCTTTTTATTATTCTTCATCGGCGCTTTGACTGGTCGACTTACGGACGCGGGGTATTTCCGTCCTGTCTTTTCCATCGGCGCAGCCTTACAGATTCTCGGGATATTCACGTCTAGTTTCGCCGAGCAGAGCTATACGTATTTATTCCTCTCGCAAGGGATCGCCATGGGTTTCGGCATGGGGTGCATGTTCTGTCCGACCATGGCGATCATCTCTACGTATTTTGCGAAGCGCAGGTCTCTGGCCATTGGTATCGTCGCCTGTGGAAGTGCGACCGGCGGTCTCATCTTCCCGGGAATGGTAAGGGCGCTGCTAGGAAGAGTAGGCTTCGCATGGACGGTTCGTTCCGTGGGGTTAGTACAGACGGTCACATTGGGAATCAGCGGGTTGGTTATAAAACCGCGCGTGCACGTCAGAGCGAGGAACCTGAATTCCGGATCGGGATCTAGTTCCTGGTTGGACTTGCCCGCTTTCAAAGAGGGGGAGTATACGCTCTACACGATAGGGAGCTTCATGTGTTATTTGGGGGTGTTTTTTGGTTTTTATTACGTTGCGGAATTTGCGAGACGACATGTCGGAATGAGCTATGACGATAGTTTGAATTTGCTTCTGGTCATCAACGGGGTTGGGTCAGTGGGCAGGTTGGTTCCGAATTATCTGGCAGATCGGTTCGGGCCCATTACGGTGTTTGCACCGACGGCAGCAATGGCGGGGATCTGTGTGCTGTGTTGGATGGCGGTTGATTCTGTCGCGGGACTCTATGTGTGGGTGGTGTTTTATGGGTTTGCGGCAGGAGGGGTGCAGAGTTTGTTTCCGGCCGGGCTGAGTAGTCTGACGGCAGATCCGGGAAAAGCGGGAGTGAGAATGGGCATGGTGTTTTCGATTGATAGTTTTGCGACGTTGGTGGGACCGCCGATTGCGGGTGTTTTGATTTCACAGGGGGCAGGGAGTTATTGGGCGGCACAGGTATATGCGGGTGTGTGCATGTTGGCGGGGGCGGCGTTTATGGTGGCAGCGAGGATGGTGAAGGTGAGGAGGCTTGGAAAGGGGTGGAAGGTGAAGGTGTAGCTCAAATCATGTCTCGAGGGTCTCAGTGAAAGTGGTATTATGACCAAGCTATATTAAATCTAGATACATTGATCAAGTCATCCTGAGAGGGTAACTTTGATCTAGTAAAGAAGAGAAGGTAGATAAATATCTGACTACAAACAAGGTCGAAGAGATACAAAGTCCAACATCAAAGAGCGACTAGGGTGGGAGGTGTGAACTGCCTGACTTGAATTCAACACAGCAGAAACGAAAAAGAAGAAAAAGAAGAAAAAGAAGAAAAAGAAGAAAAAGAAAAAAAAAAGTTCAGAATGAATGTGTGAGTGAATGAGTAGCGAGAAAAACAAATAGAAAGAAACACTTGAACCGGGCTCCACGGACCAGAACCTCGGAAACAATGGGCGGTTCGTACATGTGTCCATGGGTCGTGGGGGGAATTCCTGATCCAATCTAACGACAACAGAAAACAGAAGATCATAGAAAAAAAGACAAAAAGAAATGAAACCCTAGCCCGCCCTCCCATATCCGCTCAGGTTGTTCCGGAAAACTTGTCGTGATTATGCTGAGCGGTGTTGTTGTCGGGTTGAGGAAACTAACCCTGGGCCCGGATAGTGGTCTTGAAAAACAGAGTCAGTCAGTTTCTGCGTCACTCCCAAGGATAAACTTGAAACACGGGCTTGTCCTCGTTGGGGTCATCGCCTTCTTGGAGATGGCGGGCCTGAACCTCTTCCAACGTGGGAATGTGGAGAGAACCAAGAGGAGAAAAAGAAATCGACCCAAGTTGGTGTTGGTGCTCATACTGGTGCTGGTGCTGGCCCTGACTCTGCTGTGTCAAACCAAGAACACTCTTCCTGACGGGACAGGGCTTGGGCTTCCATACACAGCATTGAGTGATGATGACACTGAGACAAAA
>Ga0247760_1003150_pt1 | contig 11118 bp, 1 predicted proteins | sample UWRJL171409R4_FD_179936 | JGI IMG/M metagenome (GOLD analysis project Ga0247760, IMG submission 179936) | Plant litter microbial communities from Arlington Agricultural Research Station in Wisconsin, United States - UWRJ-L171-409R-4 | ecosystem: Environmental > Terrestrial > Plant litter >...
CCTTCTTAGGCCTTAAGAACCCCTATTTTGGTAGGTAGGAGGCTTATAGAGGGTTAGCATTACAGATAAGGTTTAAACCTTCTAAAAGGTTTAAGACTGTAGAGTAAGCTGTAAAGTACGCTGTGTATTTAGACTTAAGAACCTTCTTAGGCCTTAAGAACCCCTATTTTGGTAGGTAGGAGGCTTATAGAGGGTTAGCATTACAGATAAGGTTTAAACCTTCTAAAAGGTTTAAGACTGTAGAGTAAGCTGTAAAGTACGCTGTGTACTTTGTAGCCATCATTACTTATAGTAGTTTTAAAAATTATATCATAAAAATTATATTTCTAAGACTTTTATACCTTTAATAATAACAATTTAAAACATATATGTAGGTTTTATTAACAGATATAACACTTAGTTAAGGATAAATTTATAGCGTAAATAATACGTATTATGTTATCTACGCTCTTGCTGGTAGTTAATATAAAGATTCTCTTAAAAGGTTAAAAAAATAGTTTGGTGTTAGAAAGTAGATTATAAAGAATAACAATCTTTTTTTTTGTTAAAAAAAACATTTCAAAAACAAATCTTTACTAGTTAACTGTAGAAGAATGTAATTACCTTCCTAAAGATATCTATAGCAGGTATAGCTACCGTAAATATTTACCTTCAATTGTTATTAGCCTATTAGTCAGTTGGATAAAGGTTTTTCCTTAAATATATTATTAAATTATAAATAATACAGAGAGCAATTTACAGAGATACGTTAATAAAGTAGGCTATAGAGTATCGCTTATTAGTTATAGGTCTCCTAATAGCGGAAATAGTAAAATACGTAAATAGTTATAAAAGTAGGTAGGACTAACAGATTATACTGTAAAGGCTGAAATTAGTATTTAGAAATCCAAATGTTAAAATCTTTCTCCATACAGGTTAGCCTCCACTTTATTATGGATCATGTGGATCGTTTATCTTTACTGTAATTTTAGCCTTACGTGAGAAGAAGAAAGCTATTATGTTAGTATTAAAACTAGTAGTTAGTAGTCTAAAACCTAAGCTGTAAAACACTATGTAGCTTATAAAAAGTAGGGGTATTAACCCGTGTGGAGGAGACTAAACATTAAAACTCTGGACATTAACTTTTGTCTCTGCTGTAAAGTGGTAGTGGCCCTGATTAATTTCCTCCCGATAACAAATCTAAGGAGTACTAAGAGGAAATTTTTTAAAGAGGTTACTGAAAGCGATCTGTTTAGCGCTTTTAGCCACTCTAGGTGTGGACTTAAGTGCTAGGTAATAGGCTGTGAGCAGTCATTAAGATGTAATCAGCTACCTAAAGTTAGACTTTTAGCAAATATAAATAAGCATCTTCTTAAGCTTAAAAAATCTCAGCCACGTCACTCTTAAGGGCACGCCTTATTCTTACATCTTTATGGCAAATACTTTATGAAAGCGCTTGAATAAAGTCATATTTACCTCCCCTCTTACAGTTACGGTCGAAATCGGCTTCCGGCCCTTATATTACAACCTGCACCCGACACAGGCCTCGAGAGGACTGGTGCGAGTTAAGACAGAGCGTATGGCAGGACGCCAACAGGTAAGGGGCGTTCCGAAGACGGCTTATTGGGCTAGCACTCCTAGATGGGGGTTCAATGTCACTGTAGGTCGCTGTCACTATAATACACAAAGGTGAGTCTGAATAGTAGGATATAAATGAATAATTGAATACTAGCGTGAGGAACTAGAGTCCCTTACAGTGGTTATGGGCACAACTATAGCTATTTATACTAATTAGCTAAGAGGTACTTCGTACCTTAATCACTGTGCTTACTTAACACGAGGAGTGATTATAGTGATCAGAATACCTCTAATCACTGTGATCACCGTGCTTTTAGTGAGATTAAAGTGATCACTTAACGATTAGTTATAGGGGCTTTGGGTTTTTACACCCTTAACCTAATGTGTAGTACTGTGTGTACTACCTTTCTACACTGTTCCCTTTATAGGGGATTTGTCGGGTTGCCCTGGCTTAAGTGATAGCCTGTAGGGTCGTTACACGATTCCCCCTCTTTAACGTTCTTTTTCCATAAAGAACTGCTTATATATTCCTTCTCCTTTTTACTAGTTATTATATCGTCTAACCAGGTAATTAAAAATAGAAGAAACGTAACGCCCTTATTAACTAAACATTACATTATTAACGTTAAGTTTATTTTTACTTTCAGGATTATTATACCTGTAAAGTGTAATCGCTACCACTACCTAACCCTGCCAGACTGTAAGGTGGCCAGTAAAAGTAAGTTATGTGGCCATTATATAGCGGCTAGTGGGACTATATACTCATTTTATAACGTTTATAGAAATAATCCGTCTGTCCTACGTGGGGTTCTAGATAAAAAGAAGCGCCTTAACGCTAAGGAGTGTGAAACTGCTCTCCTTCTCCACAACACGGCCTTTAAGCTTTTACACTTTAAGGATTAACAGAAGGGACTGGTGTGGCAGGTAGATAAACTCTTTAGCTATAAGTTTAACATTATAGTAAAGGAGGAGTATAAGGCCTAGGAAGTAACCACACCAGTTCCTAAGTTTAACTGGGGAAGTCTCTTAACGGAGCTAACGTGCAATTCCTTTTCTAAAGGGTTACTGTAATTAATAACTTCTTCTTAACTTAATCCGTTACTTTTTTCTTTTAATAAACGAAAACGGCCTTTTCTAACGTAATAGTGGCATGCTTATTTCTTTTTACTAACTTTTCCTAACAGCACTTATTTTCATGTGGATCTTACTAGAAGCTTCTTATTAGGTCTAAGGTCTTTATAACCCGTGGTTAAGGTCCTGATAAATGTCCTTCCGTACCTATTAAGGAGTTTCCTGCCACTTCCCAGGCTTTAAATCCTATAATAATCTTACTTTTTAATATAGTAATTTAAATATCAGATCTTATCTTATTTTTAATTCTTATTATTAGCTTTAATTAATCTGGATTTTTCCAGTGGAACTTTACAACTAGGTCTAGGTATTTAAGATTTTTAACTAGTTCTTATAAATTGTTTTTAAAATCGTAGTTTAGTTACTTAATAAGATACTTAAATATGTTCTTTCCCCTTTATAAATTTATAACTTCTTTAACGTCGTATTTATCCTTATTAATGTCGATCTTAATCTTCTTTTCCAGAGGAACTCCCTTTAGGGCGGGTTTTAGAAGTGAGATGTGAAAAACCTTAATCTGCACCTTTATACTAGTAGGTAGGTTTAATTTATAATTAAAGGTGGTGACCTTCTTTTTAATCCAAAACAGTCTGTACCTTTTAAAGTTAAGTTTCTTATTAGGTCGTTTTAAATATAGGTTTCGTGAAAAAAGGTAGATATAATCCCCCTCTTAAAAAGTCAGTCCCTTAACTTATTTACTATTATAATAAAGTCCTTTCTTAAACACTAATTACTTAATTTAGTGTTTATTAGTAAACTTCTTTATTTATTTACATGTAAACTTAAGTTCAGCTTACAGGTGGTTATATAACTTTTACATTTAATCTGTACGGATTACAGCTTAAAGGGTGTTAGTAGGTGGCCTTTAATAAAGCTTAGGCTCTTTACTGTAATTAGTAAAGAATGGTAATATACCTATTAATTTAACTGGCGTTATATTATAAGTTATCTGTGCTGTTAGTAATAATTTAAGTTAATTATCTTATTTAAAGTTAACATATACCTAAAGATACGTTATAAGTATCTGATTAACTTACTCCGTTTAGCTATCTATCTGTAGGTGGAATACTGTTAAAAGCTTACTTTTTACACCTATTCTTTATATTAATCCTTATTAAAACTTTAATATAATTAGCTTATCTTAATTTGTAATAATGTTATCTAGCTAAAGGTGTTATAAAACCACCTCTTTTTTAAAAATGTAAGTAAGTTACTCTATAGTTATATCCTTTAAGGTTAGCAGAAAGTAAGCTTACTTTATTAATCTATTAACTATTATAAGGATCTGGTTATAGGTGACTTTTATAACAGGGTCCTTAGACTTTAAGATCCTGGTGATAAAATTAAGTAAGATTAAACTTTATAACGCCTGTGGTACAGGGAGTGGTTTAAGAAGTTTATAAGGCTTATAGTGCCAGTTCTACTTACAGTAACAGACGTTATAATTATTAACCACTTCCTTAACTAGCTTTTTTATTCCTAGAAAGGCGTACACTTACTAGGTTTATATAAGGGTTTTAACTTAGCTTATATATCCTTTAAGTTAAGACTTATAAGTCTGCTAGATATACTCCTTCCATTTATCTAAGTTATAAATGTACAGTTTCTCTTAGTATTAAAATTTTACTCCTAGTTTAGGTATGCCGTTTACGCCTTCTAACAGCTGTTCTAACTAATAACCAGTTTTATTATAGTTTAGATACATTAGGCACTCCTTACCACAGTCCTACACGTGCCCTGAAAAGTCTCTTAAGGGGCATTTATACTTATAAATGCCTTTTATTAACCTTTTTACCTAGAAGTCCTGTTATTATTAATAGATATTATACTCTGTTTATAAGTTTATATAAATGTTAATAGTTTATTCTAATATCTAGTTATTTAACATTTATAACGTGTGTTTTAAGGTGCTGTTCTTTACTTTATTAAATATAATAACAGGGATTAGGACCGGATTAGCATCCTTATAATCCTGTCTTCAGCTAAGGGTATTAACTTACTTATTATCTTTTCCCTTAATGTAATAGATCTGGAAATAAAACAGGGCTATTAACTTTACCTATTATGCTTATTATAGGCTAAGTTCCTTTATTAGGAAGTATTAAAGGTTATTATAATCTGAGAAGACCTAAACCAGTTCTTCCATACCACTTAGGTACAGTGCCTACTTAATAAAGCACTAAATGATTACTATTAGTTCCTTATTATAAATTAAATATTACAGGGCTGGCCTGTAGATTCCTTTTAATAAAAAAGCAACTAGGTAGCGTTTCCTATCGTCCTGGACTTAGCTAAGTTCTCTACCGATTATAAACTTTAAGGAGTTTATCTTAACTTAAAAAGGCTTTAAGAAATTAGGGAGGGTTAAGACTAATATTATAATAAAAGCGTGCTTAAGATCCTTAAACACCTTCTATTATCTATTAGTCCACTTAAACGGTTTACCTTCTCCTATAAGCTTATATAGTGGTTTTATAATCTTTATAAAGTATTTAATAAAACAGTGATAAAAGTTTATAAAGCTGATAAAGGCTTATAATTCTTTCTGGTTCTTCAAAGTAGGTTAATCCCTAATTACCTTTATCTTCTCTAGTTACATTTTAAGTTTTCTAGGGGTTACTTTAAACCTTAAATAGTTCAGTTCCTAAATATAAAAGTAGCTCTTCTCTAGGTTTACTGTTAGTTTTACTTTTTTAAAAGTTATTAAAACCTATTATATATGTTTTTAATATTCCTTTAAAGTTTCGGAATAGATTAGAACGTTATTTAAATATATAAAGATAAACTTATTAAGGAAGGGGTGGAGAATATTATTAATTAGGCCTTAGAAGGTTACAGGGGTATTTGTTAATTTTATTAACATAATACAGTACTGGTAATACCCGTTACATATCTGAAATGCTGTCTTATATTTATCCTCTTCCTTTACTTTAATATAGTTAAATCCTATGGGAAAATTAAGGCTAGAGAACTAATTTACTTTAGTAATCCACTCTTACATCTCCATAATAAGTGGTAATAGGTAATGGTTCTTAACTATGTCTTTATTTAATGTTTAGTAATTAATAACTATATATAGTTTACTATCTCCCTTCCTTAAGATAAATAATATTAAGTACCCTGCCGGGGATTAGGACTTTACGATAAATCCGTTCTTTAGATTTTCATTAATATACTCCCTTAGGGTTTTAGCCTGTTAGGGGTTTAAATGGTAAGGCTGGAAGCTGTGGAGTTTCGCTCCTGGTTTTAACTTGATTTTATAGTCCTACGGTCTGTAGTCTGGTAATTGTAGTATCTTTTTTTAAAATAGTGTGAACTTTCTATACTCTACAGGTACCTTAGATAAGTTAACTTTTTCACTTATCTGTAGATCAGCTTTTTACTTCTTTCTACCTTTTAAGTCGTCACTTAAGTAATACAGTAAACCTTTTAATCCTTTAACCGTTTTAATAAACCTAACCCAAACCGTACTTAGTTTTAAGGGTTTAATGTGCTTTTAAGTACTTTATGTAACTTTAAAGTGGTTTAATGCCTTTTTAGCTTTCTTTAAACAGTAATTATAATTAGGGGACTTATTAAAGGTAAGGTGGCTACTCCTCCAGTTAATTACAGGGTTATACTTTTCCAGCCAGAGTAGACTTAGGATTATGTTATATCCTATAACTAATATAACGTTAAAATCTATTTATTATTTATCCCCGTCCACTTTAATTAGGAGTGGCAAATAGTGGGTAACTTTACTGTTATTATACTAGTACAGGCCTCCTTCTTTATTCTAAATGGGAATAGCCTTTTTATACTTTTCGTTAGGGAGTTTCCTTTAATTAATTAATAAAGGGTGTATTAAGTTAGAAGCACTCCCGTTATTAATCATTACTTTTACCTTAAGTGGCCTCCCTTTTCTGTTTATTATATTAACATTAATAGAATAATGCTTATATTCTTTTAACATTTAAGTTATGGTAATCACTTATCTTTAAGGTCTTATCTAGCCTAACCTTTAAATACCTCTCCTTTTTTTTAGGGTTTTTGTTAACTAGTAAATTACTAGTTTCTGGCCCTTTTAGAGGGCCCGTAACCTTTTCCCAATTCCTTTTAGAAAAATAGGCAGCTTTAGTAAACCTGGTAATTAACCTTTCTTAGGTTTTCACACCTTAGCGTCTAATTGACTTTAAACGGTATAATATTCCTAAAGTCCTTAATAAATTAATAATATACTTTACAGGCTTAGATTACAGTAATGTTTTTTTACTTTTAAATCTGTTAGTAATCTTCCCACTTCTGCTATTCTCTAGCTTTTCTATTAAGATGTAATAAACACGTTATAACTGGGTAATTATTAAATACCCCTTCTTACTAGCACGTAACGGGAGCCTGGTTAACTATAGTGACCTTCCACTTATTACTAAATTCTCTTATTAGGGAGTAGGAGACTTAATAGTGAGTTAGTTTTAACTTTATCCTTATAATAGTGTAATCCTATCTTTATATGTTTAAGAAGTGGTTATAAAAGGCTTTAAGTCTATAATACTAGTTAAGAGTGTAGTTATCGTACACACAGTCAATCCACAGTATATCCCTGTGGTTAGGGTGGTTAATATTAACTGTGGGTGTTACAGTTATAAAGTACAGAATAGGGGAAGTGGTGCCTTATTTCTTCTCTTCTTCCACTTACCTTTAGGTATGTTATTTCTCTTAAACCTTTTTTTAAAATTTAGGTAATAATAACCCAGCTTGTTCTTTTATAAAGTGGTTTTCCTTAATAAGTTAATACTTAAGCTAGTTAGTGAAGTGAACCCTATTATAAAGTTATAACCTAATTTCCACTACTCTATCTTTAGACGTTACAGTAAGACCCTTAACTTACAGGTCCTTTATTTCGTCTACTAACTTTTAATGTTTTTCCTTCAGCTTTTAAACTCTCCACTGGTGTGTTTGCTTTATGCCTTTTTAAGGGACCCTTAAGGTACCAGTCCAAGGTATACTGGCCTTAATGTAAGGCAGCTACCTAAGCTGTCCTTCTTCCAGGGAGGTAAGGGTGCTAATCTATTTAGTATACTTAAAGTGTTTAAAAGTCTTAAGGGGCATTATTAAGAAGAATTTCCGTTTCTCTAGTTTAATTCTCTTAATTTGCTCTCTTTCACCTTTTAAGGCTTACTTTACTGTTTAGGTGGCCTGGAGGGCTAGTTCTTCAACTCCCTCTACTATCCTGGTAATTTCTAAGTCAGGGTCCTTCTTAAACTTCCTTAATTCCTAGGTTTACAGGGTAAGGTTTTTAAAACCTATAACAGTTAACCAGAATATCTCTTCTTAAAGTCAGTCTTTTATAATCTGTACTTTTAATAATTTTAAGTTTCCACCTTAGAGTTAGTTTTTAATAACTTACACCTTTATAGCTAACTTTTTTATAACACCTGTAAGGATTAGATATATTACATTTTGGGGTTTTTCCTGTTCTTCCTTATCTCTTAAGTTACACTTATCTATTTAAGTGTAATTTTCTTTATTACTTACTATCCTAATATAAATATCTCTTAAGTTAAACCTAATGTGTTTACCTCCTTTTAAAACTGGTTTCTAATTAACCTATTTTAATAACAGATATTATCGTGTTATATATCCTTTCTTATTATAGTTAAAGTACTAGACCTGTAACAAGTCCTTAGGCTGTTTCTATTACTGTTATCGTTAAGGCTTATTACGGTTAAGTTAATTCTGGCGGTTTACTATATTAATATCTATTAGCCTAAGGTGGTAACCTGTCGCAATTAATTAGTTCCCCTTCTTTAGTTTACTTAGCTGGTAAGGGGTCCGTTCCTTTTAATAATTCTTTTAATAATAATGGTTATAATACCGGTTATTAACCTTAATAGCTATCTTAATTAACTCTTAAAGACGGTCTGTCAGTTTTCTCAGTAAAGGTCTCTAATAACGTATTCCTTTAAACCACTCTAGAACAGTATTATTAAAGCCTTTTAACTAAGTTTAATCTTTACTACTTCCAGTTTAAAGCGTGTGGAGAACTTAAAGACTGAGGACGTCTATCTTAAGGTTATAAGGTGTTATTTAACCCGCCTTAAGGCGTTTAGTTCCCTAAACTTAATCTGGAGTTAGTTAACAAACATATTAAAGTTATTAAAAAAAGCCTAAGTCTTAAGGGCTTTTTTTTATACTTTATTTATAAAAAGGTTATTAATTATCTTTATATAGGGTTTATATTAGTAAGCGGTTACTTTATCCAGTAAGGCTCCGGCAAACCTAACCTTTCCTTCTTTTTTAAAGAATTACTTATTATAATAAGTGATATAACTCTAAAGCTAGGCTATCTAGGACTTTAGCTGTGTAAAGTCTCCCTTAAAGTGTAAAGGCAGGGGAAGCTTTACTTATTTCTTCTATAAGCCCCTAAGGTTATTATTCTCTAGCTTAATAACGTTAAGTCGGGCCTGGAGTTTCTTAATAAGATTAATACGGCTTTTAATATCTTTAGGGAAGGCTTTATTAAGTTCTTTAACTAGTCCCTGCTAATTAAGGTTTAAGTCTTTAAGGTATACAGCTAATTTATTAATAATGGGGAGTTAAGGCTAAGCTTACACCTCCTTAATCTCCTTTCCTTTTTTAAAGGCTGACATATTAGTGGGAGAGAGGTGGTGTTTAAGAATTTTAATAAATAGTGTTTAAAACTGTAACGTTAGTATTATATTATAACCTATACCTAACACAGGCCTTAAGAGGACTAATGTAAGTTAAGATAAAGCGTATAACAGGACGCTAACAGGTAAAGGGTGTTTTAAAAACGGCTTATTAGGCTAGTACTCCTAAACAGGGGTTTAATATTACTGTAAGTCGCTATTATTATAATACACAGAGGTGAGTCTGAACAGTAGGATATAAATAAATAATTGAATATTAGTGTGAGGAACTAGAGTCCCTTACAGTAGTTATAGGCATAACTATAGCTATCTATACTAACTAGTTAAAAGGTACTTCGTACCTTAATCACTATACTTACTTAACATAAGGAGTGATTATAGTGATCAGAATACCTCTAATCACTGTGATCACCATACTCTTAGCGAGATCAGAGTGATCACTCAACGATTAGTCGTAAGGGCTTTAGGTCTTTGCACCCCTGGCCCAGTGCACAGTACCGTGCGTACTGCCTTTCTACACTGTTCCCTCTGCGGGGGATTTATCGGGCCGCCCCGGCCCAAGTGACGGCCTGCAGGGTCGTCACACCTTAAGGCTGCGGATTTATTCTACGTACAGACTGTCTCCGATTACTAACAGGATAGCTCCTTCATATAAAGTTAAAATTATTGTTAAATTATAGCCACCGCTGCCCTACAAGCTCCCTGTATTATAGGGAGCCTACAGTAAGCAACTGCTTACAGCAGTTGCGTTCTACTGCTACGTACCCTGCAGCCACGGCTCGCACTGCGAAGCCGAGCCTTCTAGAAGGCTCCAGGGCCCGCAGGGCCCCTGTTGAGCCTCGAAGGTTCCGGAATCCAGGGCTCCACAGCCCTGAAACCACTGTGGGGCTGTAGCCCCACCGAGCTTTCTAGAATTGTATTAGTAATAGAAGGCTCTGGAATTCTTCCAAAACCTCCCACAGCTTATAATGGGCCCTCTCCTCTCCTGTATTCTAGTTAGTTTTACCAAGCAAGATAGAATCAATCTTCTTCCCTCAGTACTACTGTTGTATTCCACAGAGCCTTTGGCTCTGTACCCGAGCAGTAGGCATCCGGCCACCTGTGCGCGCACTTTCTTCCCCTGAGTGCTCTGTAAGCCCTCTGTACTATAAGCTTAAAGGATTTTCCAGCTTAATAGTTATAATAATTTTAAAGAAGCACATTAAGCCTGAGGCATCAAGTGATGTTATGCTGTTATGCAGATTAATCCTTGACTTAAGCCTTAAAGTTCTCTTCTCTACTACAAACGCCTTCCTTAAAAATGTCGCGATATCACCTGTTTCTGACTTCTGACCATAAAAAGGGATACAGTAACACGTAACGTTACATAGAATTGCCCTAGTCGAAAATCATTATAATTTTAGCCCCGTATGAAGGAGCTATCCTGTTAGCAATCTGAGATGGTCTGTGTATAGAATAAATCCGTGGATAAAAGGACTAAAAGCCGATTTCGATCGTAACTGTATCATTAACTCAAGAAAGTGTCTTATAAACTAAGATACTTAGCTGAGTTACCTCTTGCCTGCCTGTGTAAGCGGCTAATAAGTTACAGATCAGCACGCTCGACCAGTAGCGGGAGCTAGTCGGGTTAGGTAAAAGGCTGAGAGGTGAGGCTGCCGTTAATGTCAGAAAGAAGGGGGCCCTGGGCATCTAGTCAGCGGAGCTGACTGGATACCTGGCACTGCCAGTACGCCAGTGAGCCTCAGCCACCAGAGTGACGAAGCCTGAATCCTGCAGAATA
>Ga0247760_1003153_pt1 | contig 11109 bp, 7 predicted proteins | sample UWRJL171409R4_FD_179936 | JGI IMG/M metagenome (GOLD analysis project Ga0247760, IMG submission 179936) | Plant litter microbial communities from Arlington Agricultural Research Station in Wisconsin, United States - UWRJ-L171-409R-4 | ecosystem: Environmental > Terrestrial > Plant litter >...
TGTCTAGCAAATCGTCCGGAATCTTCTCCGACGGTAGGTCGCGTCCGGGATTCTCTCCCAGCCAAGCGGCCTTATACGTAGGATCCACTCTAGTGTAATGGCAACTCATAGCCTTGAGTTCGTCTTTAAGCCAGCACCAATGCTCAAACGTCATGCCGATGCCCTCAACGAGCTCTCGCGCAGCTTCGTACCCGTGGAACCTTGAGTACTTTGTTTTCCCCAGGAGATCATGAAGAGTATGTCCAAATTCTGTTTACAGGGATTAGGAGGAGAGCAAGCGATATGGAGTGTGTGAGAATAAGGTGAACTTGCCATGGAAGAGCGTAATCAAACGGAAGTGGCTTAGGAGGCAACCTTTTGTCGGTCCTGAGCTTTGGAAATTACACATGATTATATTGGCAGGATAGACTCTTGTGCCGTCGGATTTCAAGTATCCCTAGACGCGTTGTATTTCAAATCAGCAGTGGTCTTTATTGGCAGAACTTCCGGTAGAACTTGGTTGACTTACGCGTTGGAGATTGACGCTCTGATTGCCCTTGTATTTGCCCGGCCGACCGAGCAGGTCGGCATAGAGATAACCAATAAAGTTCCCTCGCGTCTCAGGCCGCTCATCCCAGACAGACCATGCTTCAACGTCTTGGTGCCAAACATGTTCCCCTAGAACCTCCCGAGACAGGGGCCTGAATCGCAGCTGGAGGTAATCAGCAAATAGCTCCATCATCGCGCCAACAGTGTGGCGAACAGGGAAATATTCGGCAATCGCTTTATGGTCAACTCGGTCTGGATCTGGACTCAGGTTACGGTAGTAGGCTGTGTCCCATTCCATCAGCGGGGTACTCTTGCCATTGCTCCGTGCACTGCCTTCTACCCTCCTTCTGTCCTTCTCTTCCTCGGCCTCTGCATAAGGTGACAGGGTTTCCGACAGTCCATTTAACAGGCTGTCTATCCACTCGGTGGACTCTGCAATACGAAATGGAATCCTTGACGCTGCGTGGCTTTGGTAGCCCAGTTCTCGTGCGTTCTCGTCCCGAAGTAGAAGGACTTCTCTGAAGATCCTGACGTTCTCGGGGCATCGCTGACAATCCGAGAGATACATCCGTCTCCGCGTTTCCGGGTTCTTAGCGTGCTGGAGGATGGGGAAAGTAAGGCCGTTGTGGCTCACAAACTGTTTTCCACTTTGATCGTCAACAGTATAAGTAGCTCGATCCTGCTCAGGCACGCCATCCAGCTCATCGGCCGTAAACCATTCTCCCGTCTCGCTCTCTCTCAAGTTAGAATGGAATTCAGCACACAGTTGTTCAATCCTGGCTTCATTTCTGCGCCATTTGTCGATTCTCGCCTCTTCAGCCAGCTCCATACCGTTCTGAACAAACTCTAACAGCATCACATCCACCAGCTTTTGAGACTCGTAGTCGAGGGTCTCATTTCTGTTCTTAACTGCCTTCACCAAGATATATAAGCCTCTGTCTTTATGAGATTTGTACTCGTTCCAGATCTGCTCAGCCTGTTCAGAAGCCTGTCGACATTCGGCATCAGGGGAGCAGTATTGCAACGCTTCGATAACAGCTCGTTCGCCGGCCTGACTGTTTTCGAGTTCTGCGAGAGGCACGAGAACATTCTCAAAAGAGGCCGTAGCTGTTGTAACTGTACGTGTAATGGTATTGACGAGTCTCCGGGTTTCTTCGACGTGCCGCCGGATCGTGGGAACAATCTCTTCGGTACTCGGGAGACGTGGAAGAGGCTGCGGAAGCGAGCAATCCATGATATTGGCCATTTCTAGACTGGAGACGACGGTAACCGCGGTCTTGAGATTCTTGGGAGAAAATAGCTCGATAAAACGAGAAGGTATGTAGCACGCCGAAGATTTGGTATCAGCTTCAAACGGATTGGGGTGGAGGAAAATACCCCGCCCGGGTAAAGAGAGAGGGGTAGGTAGATCACCAGTATGTAACACCTTGCAGATCGATCTCAGCCAGCCTATCACGAACTGCTACACGAGAAGCTCAAATCCTCTGAGAAAAAGTTCGGTACTCAGTAGTTCACTTGCACCTGATGCTACTTTACTCATGACTCGAGACTTGTACCATGTAGACGATCATGCGTTACGTGGTTTGGATAACGTAAGTCAGGTTTACAATCAGAACTAGAATTATCTCGAGTAAGCCGCTGTTTGGGAATTCGGAATATTACGACCAGCGAATGATCGAGCATCACATGTTCCCCTGTCAGAAGCCCAAATTGATTGGAATGTCTAGGTATCACAGCTCCAAGACAGTTAGCAATCGCAGTATTGCTTTCGTATTTGGGACCGCCCAGGCGAAATCAGAATCCACTATATCATCCCTTACGTCCTACTTGAAATAAAGATGTCCTCTTCCGACGTATGTTCAATCTCTCTCTCTCTTTTTTTTTCTTCAGCAGATCATTGTGTCAAGATGAATATCCCCTCGAAAGCAACGGGAGAAAAGCCGTATGAGGACATGGATGCAGGTGAAAATGACCCGCTCACAGGCCACCTTGACCAGACTGAGAAGTACTCACGCTTCAAACCACGACAACCAATTCTACCATGGTTTATATCTTTGCTTCTACTTATCGCTTTGGTGTACTCGCGCCTCAATAAGCTTCAGACTTCAGATGACAGAGGTTCCTGGAGAATGACGGAGCTCGGTATTACTTGTCCATATCCTCTCTCCTCTGGAGAGAGACTATCTAGTCCTGTATAAGTGCTAATACAAGCCACAAAGGGACGCTGAAAAAAGACGTTGCTCCGTCTTTACATCCCGTACGGTTCGACGCAACGCTGAGATATAACGAGAGCCACAAGCTGTATCGACCACCTACATTTCCTGGCTTTGTTGGGGAACCGAATCAAGACATCGACCACGCGTGGGAAGATCTTATTGGTGGCAAGTGACCCCCTGCAGCACAATATGAAATAACCCATGAGGGCAACGAGAAGCTGATTTGTTCGAACAGCCGTGACGGTATATGTCACTCAGGACGAGGCCAAGCTATTCCCTGGTGTTGAGCTCTGGCTCGACCCAGAAACCGAGTTGCACAGGGCACAGTGAGTCCACAATTCTTGACAATACGAAGAGCGGCTCTGATCTGGAAATTAGCGTAACGGTCATGCACGATCTCCACTGCTTGGTGAGTTTTTTATTTTTGGTATCCGTGCGATATACTAATATCAGAGAGTGAAGAACTTGATACGGAAATCGAGACATTTGGACTACTATTCTGATATTATCCATTACACATTGGAACCTCACGTTGGTAGGTTCTCTAATGGCCCATAGTTCTCGAAAAAAAAAAAAAGGCGCTGACCACTTGATCCACTGTTGAAGAACACTGCATCGACAGCCTCCGCCAGAGCATTATGTGTACGGGAGACATGACCTTGATGCCCTGGGTTTGGTCGAAGAACAGGATTGGGGCGATGCCCCTCTTCGAGACTGCGCATACCTGTAGAAACTACGGTGCTTTGAGGGATTGGTCCATCGAACGTGATGCGGATGATGAAGTCCGCAAGTACCAGAATGCTCAGCGTTTCCGAAAGACGGGGACCTTTCGGGCTTGACGGAAATGGCATATGCTTTAGTTTTCTATGTGCGTCTGCGGGAATGAAGCTTCCCGGACTGCTGATGGCGGACACAAAGGAGACATGGAATTTTGGATTGATATTTGCCGCAGGAAATAAACCATGTTTCTGTCACACACTAAGTACTACTGCGCTAAAAAAAAGCACAGAACGTTCATTACTTCTACCCAGTGGTAATTGCTGTTTTACCTGACACATCCCCTCAGCTCTAAGACATGTTGCATCTTATTCTCCTGGAGGCAGCCAACTCCGTTTTCTGCCCGCACCTCGTCTCGGACTCATGAGGTCTTGGGGCTCATGCCGGGCGGCAAAAACTCTAAACGGTAAGCTAATTAGAGGCACCGAGACTTTTAATTATTACAAAACTACCACTGCGCTAAAAAAACAGTACGGGGACGATACTTTTACCTAGTGGTAGTAATTGCTGTTTTGTCTGACAGTTTTGCTCAAGTTGAGACGAGTGAATGCAGCCTTTTTTTGTATGTGCATATAGTTATATATGGTGACTATCATACATGTAGCTACGAACCTGCATCGATGTCGGCGTCATGCCCAAGCAGTAAAAGCGTCAACGTCTCAGACCCAGCCTTGACGGCCAGGTGGAGCACAGAATTGCCCCATATGTCTTTCAAGTTGACATCGGCCGCGGCGTCCAACAGCAGCCTTACCACTGCGTCATTACCAGCCTCGACGGCCCTGAACAAAGGCGTCCGCCGGGTGTAGTCCACCTCATTGGGGTCCATAGACTGGAGCAGCAGTTCGACGAGGCCCTCGTTCCCAGCCTCGGCCGCAAGATGCAGGGCCGTAGACCCGTTGCCGTCTCGCCGCAGGACGTCGGCGCCGTGTCGGAGGAGGAGCCGGGCCATGTGCTCGTTGCCGGTGCTGATGGCGAGATGGAGCGGCGTTAGAGAAGATTGGCATAGGCTGCTGCTGGCTGGAGAAGCGGCGGGTGGTGGCTCTGGGAACTGTTCGAGCGCCGGGTCTACCGCCCACACGGGCAGCTCACTGCTTGTTGGATCGGGCAGAACAGAGCCGGACGCGGACGGCGGTCGGACGTCGGGACAGCGAGTTACGCTGCACACGGGGCTGGTCGTCGCCGATGGCAGCATGATCTGGGAGTCTGGGTTACTAGGGTCATTGACAGCATGCGGCATCTGCGCTGCGACCATCTCAAGCGCCCTCATTCGCTTCTTTTGGTTTTTACCTGGAGTTGAGAGGACAACGTAAGCCATCGATGCAGCAGTAGGTACCCGGGCTCCTCACGATAAGTTCGTTGCGCAATGCGGTTTTGTTCCCGTTTCCGTTCTCTCTTTGCAAAGTCCAGTGGTAACTCTGGTAACTCTGGCATCTCTGGGATGCCGTTGAAGGCAGCCATCATCCTCACCGTCAATGTCTAACAAAGTTCACTCCCACAGAGCGGAGAAAAAAAACCATCAAATCTTTAATATAACGAGCGCCTCAATAATGTTAACATAAACTGGTGCCCGTGACAGTTTTTGGCAGTGGGAGTGCGGCGTCAAACTATGCAGTCATGCAGCCGCCGAGGTCTCCTGACCAGATTGCCGTATATTCCAACCATTGCAGCGCCCTTACATCCCACACTTTCTCTTGAACGGCCGTCTCAACCTGCGGCACCGTCACTGGATCCCCACCAATGAGAATGAACGTGATTGTGATATGCGGCTTGGCAACAACCAGACTTGCCGAACCAGCCGGCAGGCACCCTTCCACCCCGGTTTGATCAGCAAACCAACAACCATCAGCCCGTGATAATATGTCGGCGAGTGGGTCGAGCCACCTTCTTCCAGCCAACCCCTCCAACATTTTCATCCTTCCTTACATAGACCACCAATTCAACTAGTTCTTGGTGCACTGCAACATGATACCACGCCGCGACTTTCACTAACTTTGCTATAAGGATTTCTACGGAGCTATAACGGGGCAGATATCATTATTTCCTCGCCTTCAAAGAAATAGTTCGGCCGTACTTAAATCGATTTCCAGCAGGCCAGTCGTATCTGGACGTTGTAGTTGCCATAGGTTAGACTTGACGTATTGAGATAATGTAAAAAAATCCTGCTGGTGGTGGCGCAGCAGCTACGGATAGGCTGTGATGCACCCACGTTTCCTTATCACATACGTAGGTTGTTTAATGCATGTGCCTGGACCCGGGGGCTCCGGAGGGTGCTAGGGGAACCCAAGGGAATGGAGGATTCTGAGGAGGCTCTCCTCCGCGGAGGAAGGAGTCCTCCGTTTTAATGGGCTCCTGGCTTGTCTACAGTTATAAGCCCAGGCGAAACATGCGGCGCCCCATTCCCCAAATCGGGAAAAGTCAATCGACAACGAGAAACGTTTCAAGAACACGCGTATTTAATGGGACGCAATTCCTAGTAAGGACATGGGCCATCTTACGTAGTTCCGGAATGGATTCGGGATCTTGATTAATCTACGACTTACACTGTACTGTGTTCGATCGAGCAGAGTCCTCGCAAAGGGTAAAGGGGGGTAAAGTGTGAGACTAGAATTCTAAGAGAGAGCCACTATACGACCCGCTCTGTTGAGTTGGAAGAGGCCGAGTTTATTACCGCTGGTGTCGTAATAAACTGTGCTCCTAGTCACTGATGATAGCATCTGGAGGATTGCTGAAAAACGAGGCAGCAAAAATCACGTAATATCGCCCTTCTATTAACTCGCAAAACAAAACCTCATAAACGGTAGGGCACTTCTTGCGTCATTCAACTCGTCGTAATCAAGCTATTAGGTCAGGTGCCTGGTAGGTAAAGGTCCTGCTATCACTGCATACCGTAATACGGATACATCTCGTAATTTTACCAGCTATCTGTAACCCTACCTACCTACCTAAGCCATGCCGTTCTCTCACTAGCTATGGTAAGCAGGGTAATAATTTCAACAGCAATGATGAGATAAGTGTGAGAGCATGAGTTCATCTCCTTGTGTCTCTATAAGGCGAATGCTGTGACTGGCTACAACACCCCCGAGCTTGAACTCTCTCACAATCGGCCTCACTTGGTGAGTTCTCTTGATAACCCTGGCATTAGAGCCTTTCCATAGCATGCAACCAGCAGATCTGGAAGCACTAACCTTTAGTTTGTTGCAATTTTCATATTTGAATCCAAGATGTTCGGCAGTTACTTCAAGCGGTATGCTACATCTTCATTGCTTTCATTTAGACATTATACAAACCTGACACGGAATAGGACTAGATATCACAGTCTACCAGCGGTGGAGGATGAGCCACTCACTAGTGGTTTCAAAGCGACCGATCTCGGCCACGCCGACGAAATGCCGGCCACCCATCGCTGGAGAGTCGCGATGCAGCGATTCCCGTTTCGAGTCGTGAAGGATGTTCTACTCACCCTGCTGGCACTCTACGGGGTCGTGATGCTCGTCTACCCAACGCCAATCTGCAACTGGAGGGCAGTGGCGTCCGAGCAGGCCCGAAACAACGGGCAACCCGACACAATCGACGATGTAATGATCTGCGACTGTGGCAACTCTATCAAGGAGGCGATCTCCAGAGGATGCAAGTACGACGAGTTAGCCACGGCATGGCTGCCTGCACATTGCCGGGACGAAGAACTCACGGCGGAATTTGAGAAGGCAGGAGACAATCCCGCGGGCGGGTGGATACACTGGCGTTACCCGAATAGTACAGGCGTGCTTTCCAGGGAAGAGGTCGAGTCTTATGCCGACGACTGGGACCACGCAAGGTTCTACTCGACGGGGAGGTGGCACGTCGTTCACTGCTTGTTCTACTGGAGGAAGCAGTTCAGGGCGGGTTTCACGGGCGTGATTGTTGAGCCGCGATTCAACAGCATGGAACACATTCACCACTGCGAACGGACTCTTATGCGTGAGGATCATTACACGATTGGGACAGTTTCAGGAGTAGACTTGCACTCCAGCCACCTGTGAGAAAATATAGCCGTTTATTTTGCTTTTAATCTAGGAAACGACGAGGAAACTCTAGCACAAATTGTTCATTGTCTCAGCCTGTCCCCCGAAACAGTAATAAAAATTCTGGGCTTCATGTGCTCGGGAGAAGTTTCCGTCAACATGCTGCGTAGTGATGGTCACCGCCCCCGTGCCTACCTAGGTACCTCGTGGGCTAGAACGACATGAATCATCCATTGGCTGGAAAACCAGCCCAGAAGCACTCACTTTCCCAAAGCCATTCCCAGACGCTGCAAGAACGACATGATGGACCCCTTGGGAACGAAACTGCAATACGTCGACTGAAACCACGCGGCAAAGGAACCTGCCCAACCATGTCAGCAGCAACCGCGACACAAACTCTCACAATCACGCAGCAATGTAGCAAAAGAAAGGAGATAGCTAGGTAGATATCAAGCACTCACCTTCAACTAGCGCCTCCAGAGAAAATCCAAGCACTCCCAGCAACCAAGGGACAAAGTGCACGAGCACGCCGATCGCGAGAAGCGATAGCAGCACCGAAGCCGCGATCTCAACGGGGTGATCGCGCACGTATGCGACCAGCTCAGCAAACTCCTTAACGGCAATCTCGGCTACGCGGTTATATAATTATAAATATTATTTAGTAACCTAGTTAATCCTTTCTATTTATCTGTCTATTTAAGGGTAGTAAGTTATTAATAGTTTTATATTAATCTCTAACTTTCTGGTATAGGCTTGCTAGAATTTTAATATAAAAAGTCTATTATAATCTAAAGTAATTTTATCTAGTTGTCACGGCACCAAAGGACGCAATGCGTAAACACCACAAAAAGTGGAACGTTGTGCAGTCAGGGCACTGCACCGTAGTCCTTCTACATCTAGCTGCAGCTACAGGCAGGCAGCATCACCGTACCGTGACATTATACTATTTATAGCTATTAAAAAAAGGTATAATATATAAATAATATAAAGCTTAATTGCTAGGCGTATAAATACTCAGTATCTATATTAATGAATTTGTTACTTTATTAGCATAGCAGTTTTTACTTTATAGTATTATAAATTTTACCTTGATATTAAGTAGTAAGCTAAAATAAAGTTAAATATATATAATTACCTAGCTTAAGGTTTTTATTTATTATATCATAGTAGGCTAATAATAATAGTTATATTGTATAAATCTTTACCTTAACTACCCTTAAAGTTTTACCTTACCTAGTTTGACGTCGAACCCGGGAAGCTGGCTTGTTGTCGTGGGGCCGCCGTCTCCGCTCTTAGGAACCCCGATTCAATATGTCTTGTTGAGCGCGCTCGTCTGCTCCTTCCAGATCATAAAATTGGCGTCGTTGTATGCAATGCTAAGTTGCTAGTCCCTCATGTTGATGACAAGAAAGCAGGAAATAAGGATAAAATAGGTAGACAATTAAGGCTACAATGAGGATAGGCAAAGGTCAATATACCCTTGGCTTGTGTCTGGAGATTGGCAGAGTAGTAAACATTATACTCCTAGAGCAAGGAGGGCATAGATATAGTTGAAGTTGAGCTTTGCATAGGTATGCATAAAAACAAGGTATCTTGGAGAAAGCAGGCCGAGGTACAATCACCCCTTCATGGAGAGCGCCAGGATCCCGCGACCAAAGGCGGCAACACCCGCGTGGTTCGACCCTCAAACGGTCTAGATTAGTGAGGAAAAAGCGGAGGGAACGCTCGTCTTGGCTTAGGATAGTTGCCAAGGAGGCAAGAAAGAGGATTAATCGTATTGAGCTGAATCTGCACGTGAGCACCTTTTTTAAGCAGATGCGTCAGGGGCTTCATTGGGCAATGCAATAAAGTCGATGTAACCCTGTGTGATCCCAAATGTTGGCTGTTACCTATGCGCTCGGCCTGCAAAAACAGAAGAAATTATTAGCTGCGAACTCAGCTAGCCACTGGCACTTACAATTAGTGTGGGATACATAACTGGCCAGATTAACTCATCCTCACATGGGCAGCCCACCGCGAATTTACTAATGGACGTCAATATGGAAGGTTTCGACGCTATCCTGTTGGATGGACCCACCCATGGGTGGGTCCCACCACATTCTTGCAGACCTTTCAGACCTGAGCTGCCTTTTCCTCTCCACCACCAATCACACCCATTACAGACATGGTGCTGCAGACCACCCACCTCCAATATATCCCTAGACCAGGTGAAGTTTCCATGATATTCCGGTAGGCAAGATATTTCAACCAGAATCCAGTCAAAGCAACCCCGTTTCCCGCGCCATGTCCAATATCCCATCCACAATCCTCTGCACATCGCTCGGCTTAAACGGCAGTCTATGTCCCCCGTCCCATTCCACGACTCTTGTTTTTTCGGGTTTACAATACAAATCCACCATCCTTCTATGTCTCCATAGTCCTGGGTCCTGTAACCCATGAACATGCAGCGTCGGTAACCCAATCGCATGTTCCCCGTCATTATCCCCGGGCCAATCCTCAAACGTCAACCCGACCGTATCCGCCGTGTCCACTCCCTCGGGTTTTTCACTGACCAGCCTCCCCCGGGGATCCGAATCCAGTATCACCGGGGGTGGACTCCCCGCCATCAAAACCCCAAACTTAAACCGCACTTCCATCCCCATAGGCGACGGAAGGGGTCTCGGATCCAACCACTCGCCCAACCAAAGCAAACTCGCCGCCATTTTCGCGCCTTGCGAGAATCCCAACACGCCAACCCATTCGCCCGTGGCACCGAGTTCGTCATCTGCATCCATGGCTTCTCTACAAGCTTTTAAAACCGCACGAGACGCTCCCGTTGCATCTACGGGGGGATGAAACTCTTCGTAGCGAAGCCATCGGAAAAACGGCCCATGCGAAGCATCATAGACAGGAGCAATCGCCGCATGCGCTGGACAGGGATAAGGTCCGTTGGGGAAAACGAGGCGGAAATGCGCAGAGAGTTTGGCGATTAGGGAACGGAGCTGGGCTCGGAATATCGCGGCGTTAACACCGCCGCCGTGGAGGGCGAGGATTCGCGGGAGGGAAAGAGTGGGGTCGGGAGCTGTCATGGCGAACCAAAAAAAATGCTGGGCGTTGTGGTGGTGTGGTGCCAACTGTCAACGGGAATAGCGGCAAGACGGCACAGCCGGTCTGTTGACGGGGCGGTCTGTTGACAGGGCGGGCGAGGGGAACTAAAACATAAACTTGGACCCTGTGCCGGCGTAGGGAAAAAAAAACGGTCGGAAAAAGTCCTTAAACTTTGTTGCAACGTCCTCCTCGAAATTCAACTAGCAGCAGGTCCGGTGAGTTTTGAGCTTCTACTGCAAGTGTATCGGAACTCGGCACTCGGGATCCAAAGCTGGCCCGGTCCCTACGCAGGAAATCGCCGACTCCGACATATCCCGGATAGCCCCAAGCTTTGTTCCGGATCCGTTGCGGTTTGGTTCTCGGACCAATGCATGGGAAACTCCGGCTTACATGGACCTGCACATGCATGTAAACCTCGCTTCTGCCGTGTTTTTTTTTTTCCTTTTCTTTTTCTTTGCGGGGAGGGGGGGGGGGGGGTTTTTTTGGGTATGTAAATTTTT
>Ga0247760_1003155_pt1 | contig 11105 bp, 12 predicted proteins | sample UWRJL171409R4_FD_179936 | JGI IMG/M metagenome (GOLD analysis project Ga0247760, IMG submission 179936) | Plant litter microbial communities from Arlington Agricultural Research Station in Wisconsin, United States - UWRJ-L171-409R-4 | ecosystem: Environmental > Terrestrial > Plant litter >...
AAAACAGAAGAAAAAAAAAAGAATGCCAGCGACTTTTCCATCCTAGTAAATGGACATGAGACTTGGGCGTATCGAAAAAGAGCAGAATACAACGACTACCAAACTCCAGTACATGCACTCGATCCAGCAATATCCCACCCCATCCTTTATATCTGTCAACCCCAAGAATCTCCCACTGCATCTTTTATATCAAATAGGTACCTAATTAGTCCTCGCTCCTATGCACCTCCGCCCATTTGAAAATTACATCCCAATCCCGACAAACATGCTCAACCCCCCAACCATCCACTCCCCTAACCACTTTCCCTTCCTCCACTCTAGCTTTTTCCAGAGTTATATCCCCACTACACATGATCGCCTGTCGGAGATAATCAAAACAGTGATAAACATGCTCATCCCTTATAAATTCTTGTCCGAGCGAAAAGCGGAGATATTCCCTGTCATTCTCACCTGCATACCAATCTTGGAGGAGGGACATTTTGGACTTAATCGTCGCGAGGCAGTGGAGTTGGTGGATTACGGAAAGGGTATATTCTTCGGCATGAGGCTTAGAGATATCGTCGGTCAGGGGATATCCTCCGGAAAGATTCCACGTTGAGGGATTGTCGATGCGAATGTGGCCTCTTCCCAAGGGGGTTAGGTTACCCCAGGGGCTCTGTAAGGAGTCGGGTCCGAAGGGGTCGTCGTTGTAACGGGGATCGGGTTGGAAGATGGTGGTTTTGAGTGGGACTATACCAGATGTGTTGCTGTCAGCTACTTTGTGAGGAAAGAAGGGAAAAGGGAATTAAAAAAAAAAATTAAAAAAAATTGATGGGGGTCATACCTCGCCCAATCGGTGAACGCTTCTCATCCTCGACTTGAGATGCAGACGAATACATGCCAAGACTAAACGATACCACAGCTATCAACATGCAGACCAAGAGGTGTGAAAAGAGACCCCACGACCTGCGCCGTTCATGTTTGCTGGGGGAATGAGACTGGAAGAAGCCATCTGATGCTCTCTCCTTCACTTCATCCCGAAGCAAAGCCTCAGCAGACTCAACATCTTCACCGAAAACATGTCGGTCTGCCATTTCTTTGCTTTCTCAGTACATATCACACCAGACAACAGCGTAGTAAAATACATAGAAGAAGAACTGCGAGCCAACAAGCATAAATGCTTGGCCACCCAGCCGACATTTGCTTAAGTCAATTAAGCTTTCATCCCATAGCTAGCGAGAATGTTAGAACTTGATAGGGAGATTGCATACTTGGACTTAACAGGTAGAGAGTCAAACAATTTAGGCTATGTGGGCGGGTAAAGAGTTTGCCAGCCAGCTGCCGTCTCCAGTTCTATATCCGGGACCTCCACGTAGCGTGATCTCCGGGGTCTGGTCTGGTCAGCTGGCGCCGTCGTTGGGGAACGGAACAGTGAGCACTAGCGAGCAGGTCTAGTTCTAAAACAAACTCCGAGTTTAGATGAAGGTCTGCTCTGATACCTGTACTGACGTGCCGCGAGGGTGGGCAGTTGCAGCTAAAGGATCCCCGACGCAAGGCTCGCGAAAAGATAGAATAGCCTCTCCAAATCCACGAGCACACCACTCACATCTATGCGGCCCGAATGATGACCAATATTAAGTTTTTTCTGGAGATATTTGATGGCGGTGGGGTACGCAGGCGCTTAAATCCCTTGTCACTGTATCACAAACTCTTCGCACTCGAAAATCGGGGGAGGCATCATGACGGCGGTCATCAAAGTGCGTAGATCGGGCAAGCCGCCAGGCAAGCCACTCGCTGAACTATAGCTGTTAAGTTTTAGCCATGATTGAACACATCGCTGCTCAATGAGTGACTTGACGACTCACCAAAGCCCGACATATATCCACTTGCTTCCTTGTCGGCGCAAAATACAGGGGAATCCAAGCCCGATCAGCCAACACACAGCATCCCCGGGACATGCCGCGATTGGAGTATGACTTATGATGCCTCGCTCGCTTGTTCGGAACAACTTGTTTTTGGGTCCTCGATCGTGGTTGGCGGCAACGCCATCCCTTGTTGCGGTCCACATCCCCCTTTCTTTCGACTCTGGGCCCAAGACGCGGCGCAAGGTCTCTTCCAGGCTCTTTTCTGTCTCCTCATCTGGCATGGCGCAGTCGTCGATCCGCTTGGGGTAGAAATTCGAAAGATTTTCCAGCATGGAGCTCGACCTGTAGCCTGTGATATCGGCAACCAAGTCGGCAACGTCATCGAAAAGTGCTTGGATAGTGTCGATCCGAAAGCCCCTTACCGTGATTGTCTTTTCCTTAAAGTTGAACTTGCAGCCTACCCTTTCACCATTCACAGTGTAAGAACCCCAATGCTGCCGGTAGCGGGTCGCCTCCTCAGCCATCCTCGTCCATGACACCGGAAGCAGTTTGGTCGGTGCCGCAAAGTCCGGCGTCCAAGACGGCAAATCAAATCTCCGCGCGTAATTAATCATGCGATTATTCTCCACCGCCTCGAGAAACATGAGGTCGCCCGTTTGTTGGCAGATCATCTCGGCAGTGTGCATATACACATCGCACACCGATACATCATCCCTCGGCTGAACCCCCAACGTCAAGCCCATAGTTTTGAGCAAGCCCAAGATTCCATAAACCTTGTCGCGCGGATTCGTCGCCTTGTAGTTGAACGCGATGGCCAAAAGACTGATGACCTCGCCCCTCCCTTCTCCATTCCAGACTCCCAGCCCTCGGACGATCAGCCGAATCATACCTAGAGTATGAACCCTGTGGAGGCCAGAAATTACGGGCCACAGGTGGGCAAACTCTCCCGTAGGCAGTCTGGCTTCGGCGAACTTGGAGAACAGCGCGTTATGCAGCGCCACGGCAGCGGCTTGGGCGAAGCATCCCCAAGGAATGGACCACGGTCCCATGATGACGGTGGTAATTTGCGCGAGCACCACCTCTTGTACGATCCACATGCGCTCCCACCAGGGATTGGCAAAGAAGTGGCCGAGGGCGATCCATGAGGACAAAAAGGAAGGGGATGTGGCGAGGTGACGTCGGGCCGTATCGGATTCCAGGTCTCGGTAGAGATCCGCAAAAGTGTAAACCATTCGGAATGCCGGGACGGTGTATTCGTTCTCGGGGCCAAGCCAAGCAATCACGGATGAGGCTTTGGTGTAGATTTCGTGCATCAGACCGACTTGCTGACTGCGTTCGTCGAGGTTGGCTTGGTCTATACAGATGGCGTCGATCCAGAGGTTGCTGGGGCGGGTGAAATGGCTGTTCTCTGCCGCATGCTTATCGTGAGCATCGTTAGTACGGCAGGAGGAGGTGAGATCGCAGCAGGATAGGGTGTCGGTGCGGAGCTGAGAGAGTGCGGCGACAAGGTTAGGTCGAATTGGGATTTGCTGCTTTGGGCTTTCGTCGTGGGGGCCCGACGCTATCAGGAGGGGCGATTGCGGGTGTTCTTCTCCCCAGCAGTACGAGAGGGCCTTGTATTCGAGGATTGGATCGTCGAGCGAGATTTCGGCAAGAGAACAAATGAGGGGTGAATCTGGGGTTCCTAGCCACAGCTGGAGGACTCGGATACTTCTTGAGGCGAGGGGTGTATATTTGTAGGGGCGCATTTGCGTCATCGCGCGTATGCGTCAAATAGAGACTTGGCGGGCTCGAGGGAGCTTGTGGTAGGCCAGTGCTGGTGCTTTGAACGGCGAGGCGAAAAAAGAGCATCGAGTTCGATGAGGCTGTGCAGAATCTTTGAATGTGGCCGCATTTCGGGCCGCCCACGTGGATGCGGCATGTTCCGGGCTTGCGGGATCGCTCTCAGGCCAAGTCGGATTTGTAGCAGAACTGTGAGAGGAGGTTGATTGCCTCAAGAATCCCGGAATGCTCTGCGGTGCCAAATTTCACTGAGTGGGGTGGTTCGGCGTCGCGTGCTAGCCCTCGGTGGTGCCTTCCCTACTGGTGCGACGAGAAATCTCACAGCTGATCGACTGAATCACGGCATTACAGCGGTATTGACAAGGTTCTGTGCGCGTTTGTTGAAACTTTGCCATACCTCGCGCTATTCCAACGCACTCGACACGATTAGCCTTGAACGGGTTTGTACCGGTTCCTAGGCGTTATTGTTATTCCATTGCCTGCAACTGTTCCCGCACCTTCCATATTGAGGTCCCGCAGGCCGAATGCGTCTGTTCAATGCCTGTCAGCAGCCCTCAAGAGAGCAGTTTGTATTTCATAACGCCAGCACCATTTTGCCACCCTGGGACCAACCACATAACAGATCTATGGATAGGTACGCTGCTACTCATAGACATAGCACAGGTGGTCTCCATCAACCGTATTCATCATATCTCTGATCTTGACTTCAGACGCCAAAGGGTCTAACCACAGAGGATCGTCGAGCGTCGTGTTGCGGCTAGGAGGGAAGTTGCCTGGGGTAATGGTCATTGCCACTTTCTATTTGACAAGTCAGCATATAAGGTACCTATTGATAGTCCTCACAAACACATTTCGTCATGGCCAAGAACTTACATTTCGATTCGCAAAGTCTAGCATCTGCCAGATCCAGTAAACGCGATCAATCTGGGCATGGTGGAAATAAAAGGCAGGATCCCCTGGCGACAAAAACACATCTCCACCAGGATCGCCGCCAAAGATGTAATGTCCCGCAACGTGTACGCCAATGGTGGGGTTGTCGGCCGTATGGGAGAAGCGGCCCTCGAGAATTCCCTGAAACATGTCCACCTCGCCCGCCGCGTGCGCTCGGAGAATCAGCTCGGTGGTGTTGCGAAAGGTGGAAGCCACCCTCGCCACGTGCGGATTTAAATCCCGCTTGATGCACCGCGGCTCATATACCGTTGCGTCGTCGTTTAGAATCTTGTCCAGAGTGCCGGGGATAGACAGTTCCTTGGGCCGGAAGTTGATTGTCATGTTGACAAACGGGCCCGAGTGGATGCAGCCGCCGCCTGTCCCTGGTGGATAGCGCCAGACCGTCGGCTCGCCGGGAATCTGCACCATGAGATCGCCATGAGGTACCGGTGTGCCGTCACTGCCTACAGATGTGTCCGAGCCGTCAAAGAGGGGCGAGTCTTTGGGGGAGTCGACGTCAAGGCCCCATTCCCAGTATGGGAGGGTGCCCGTGTAGCCGCAGGTGCTGAGGGCTTTCTCGTAGGTGTGGATGAAGAAGCGGTGCCAGGTGAGGAAGTTGCCCTGCCATCATGCATAAGTTACCTGGTACCTAGAGATGAAAAGCGGAAATGAATGGATGTGGGGAAATATACCGTGCCGTAGATGAAGTTGGTTTGGTTTAGGTGGGTGTAGACAAAATCATCAAAGAGATTCTGCGCAGCTGCTATGCGCCCAGGTTCAAGAGTGCTGGGCTTTGACAGCAAGCATTGCACGGCGGCAATGTATTGTCTCCGTTGCGGCTTAGAGAGTGTTCTCCTGCACGGATGCGGGCAAGTGTCAATACAGGACAAGAAGAGGAGAGGGGAAACTTTTTACAACGAACCATTCCTTCCGGACCTTTACATTCGTCTCATTGCACTTGGCGTTGTATTGCTTCTCTGCACCCTTGAGAGCCAGTTTGTTGAGCTCGGCCAGGGCTTTTCCTGAGGCAATATCCTTGTCCGTGAACTCGGGGAGATTGTTATAAAACGAGGGCCCTCCCTGTCCCTGAGCGACGAACAGCCCGAACCAGAACAGGTTGGAGGAGAGCATCGTTGACTATGTGCCAGTGACCTATTTACTGTTCTTTGCCGTTTGGATCAAACGACTGGAGAAAAAGGTGTTGTTGGCGTTGAACTAAACGAGAAAAAGATGGAAACGACTGCTGTGACATAGAAGACGGTGAGTGGAAAATGTTGGAGAAAGTGTGGGGATTAGAGCTCTAAAGCATAGTAGTAATATGAGTAACTGTTTCTGACTGGCCATTTTCCATGTACCGATGTGCGATTATTCAGCCGCAATTTAATCAAAGTAACTCTCCGATGTCTTACATACTTGCCTTGGTACCCTGCCCTACCTTCAATACCTGCCTTGTACGTATAGGTGGGTGTGCAGGTACCTATATATGATGCTTCCCAGTGCCGCATGTTACCGGTCTATTGGGATGGGATGTGCATCTCCGGTTATCCCATCCCTGTTACATTTTAGGTATGCGTTTCGATCGCAACAAAACACAAGAGTCTAGGTACCTAGAGATGCTGAACTTCTGAGGCTGTACTATTCGACAACGTGGTAACATGGTATGTGATACATGTATGCGACCATCAATCCGACCGAGCTTGGAATATAGCTGGTGTGCACATCACATGGCGCATTTGATGTAAACTGGCAGAACTGCCTACATACCTAGGTACCTACAGTAGGTAGACACCTAGTTGTTAAACTGAATATGGGTACTTGTACGGTTGCACCTTTGTACGTGCCTCAGGTGGAACTCCAATGCTCCCTAACCACATCTTTGGCTCAAACTTGAAATGTGACTTTCATTGAAGTAACAACATTTTCACTCAATAAGCAGCATATCCTTAAATCCAAGGCGGCCATTGAAGGTCAAGAGGAGGGCTAATGAGCGCGTTGAAAACAGGGTTAGTCGATCATGGCCACCTAGCATCGCGGCATTACGCGCATACATAGCTAAGTAGGTATGCAGGGCTCAGGAACCGTAAACCTACCGTAGTACTGCCGCTCAGTAAATTTTGAGCCGTCCACATTCCACTCAACAAATGAACCATGCCCCCGTACTGATGGTTACTATACCTACGGTTTGTGTGGGAAGAGGCCGTGTAGATACCTACTGTAAGCTTACAATCCAACCCCTGAAAAATTATTAGCGTGCGACTTAGTGAGTATCGAGGAGGAGTTTATGAAACACATGAACAGTTGGGAAGCTGTTCTGCAGGGGGTTAGGTTGGAATATTTAAGCCTCAATTTCAATATTCAAGGCCTTGAGATTTGCTCGCCAGGGTCTTGAACGTCTTTACTGAGGCCTCGGGTTTCCATCATCAGCACCTCAAGAATAGAAAAAGAATTCCAGGGCAGTTTTTGGCCCGTAGGCCGTAGCCAAGCCGTCAAGTACCGCGCGAACAATCTTTCAGGGGTTGGACTGTACGATAAGACACATTGAACCCACTCCCTAAGATAGCATGCGCGATGGTGCGGTTTCCTGTTACGGTAGTCCCCTGCCAGGGTACCTGCCTCCTTAAAACCTATACTGAGTAAGGAGGGAGCGGTTTGTCCCATGCTGCAGACCTATGATTAATTCTGGGCTCCCCTTCGGTGCTTGACCGTTTTTTCTCTCTGCGTACGCGAGCTGTCTTATTCGTTCGTCTTGTTTGTCTGTGTCTGTCACCTCTTCATCTGTGAAGCTTACCTAAAACCGACAAGATGAAGTCGGAACTCGCTTTGTCGATGGCCTGACTAGTCAATTTTATCGTTGTTACTGCTGCCGTTGCTATCACCCCTGTGACGGTGGCGGTGGCCACCACCATCACCACCACCATCACGGTTCCCGTCCCCCCTGTTGGACTTGGGGAAGGCACAGTGGAATAATGGTGATGTAGTCACCGCCCGGAGCACCAGTATTTTGCCTCTCCAGCAGTGCAGGCAAACTTGACCCAATCGATCACATTTTACCATCATCATTTGGCATCATCTCACCCCCCTTCATTACGGTAACCATCGGCCCCCTGGCCGAGCTCGGCATACCTCTGGTAGCCACCGTGGCTGCGGACTGGACCTTCACCTCACCTTCGAGAAGATCGGTACCGCCCTAGAGAAGCTTTAGTAGTAAAATGGAGAAGCTTGGTGAGAAGATGGCGGCGGAGGTCAAGACGGTTGGCCAGCCGCATTCAGTCCAACCCCTGAGAAATTGTTCACGCGGTCCTTTACGGCGTGGCTGCAGCGTGCCTCTGGGCCAACCTCCCCCCCAGCATTATTTCCTATTTTAAGGGCTTATGATGGAAATATGAGGCCCTAATGAGTACGTTCCAGGGCCTGAATATTAGAATTTAGGCCTAAATACTCTGGCTTGACCCCTTACAAATAGCATCCCAGCTGTTTATATATTGCAAAAAGCCCTGCTGGATACTCACCTAGTCCCACACTAACAATCTTTCAGGGCTTGGATTTCGGCTGTCTGCCGTGCATCCACCATGAGCAGCACTCGCCATGAAGAGGCATTAACCTTCCTGCGTCGCAAAACGCCATTCTTGGGATGACGCACGAGATGCGGCAGCGGATTTAAAGTTTTCTTATCAGAAGTCTTAACTTTTGGCTACGGCCGAATTGTCGTGTTGCGTCCGGAAGGGTTGTTAAAGTTCGCTCATCAGCGAATTTGTCTCCTAGTATAAAAAGGTCTGTCTATGCCCATCCCACCTCTTGTTCACTAACCAACTCAGATTCACCCCGTCAGATTTCCCGTGATCGAAAATATGGGCAGAAAATTCGCCTGTGTGACCTTCCCAACAGTGTTCTGCTGGCCATCATGGGCCAGGCCGATGATGTCACTATTTTGTGCCTGCGACGCGCGAACCTCGCTTTCTTGTGGCTGTTCGAGGACGGCCGCTTTGGACATCTGCACGACAAATCCCTGGATAGACTGCCGTACAATCCATCGATGTTGTTAGCCCGCGAGAGGGTCCCGCACGGCGCCATGCCTGCTTTGCGCTCGCTTCTACCGAAGGACCTTTTCTGCGAGAATTGCCGCGAGACGGGTCCCGAGGCCAAGATACGGCTACAGACCGAGTTTCTCTATTGTTCGGGGTGCCGCGCCGAACACCCGGCCGGACTTTTTTCATATCGGCAGCGCCGCGGCCCATTGCAGAAACGCATCTGCATCGGAAGGGAGGGATATGTCAGGATCTGCGACCACCGAGGGATTTATTGGGATCGTTTGGAAGGATGGCTAACCGGGCGAGGCACTGGTTATGATGCGTGGAACTGCAATCACCCCTCCCACTAGTACGATTCGGACGAGTCTCTCCCGGTTCGCGGGCCGCTATCTGTTACACGGCCAGGATGAGCGAGTGGCAGAACAAGCCGCCAAACAAGGCGTCCATAGCTTCGTGTATGCAGGGACATAGCATGTCAGAATGGTGTGCAACCACGTGCGCAACCTCGCCCGAGTGCGTCGTCATGCGGTATGAGAAGAGGATTGCGCTGCGCCGCTGCCAGCAGTGCTGTAGCCCCAAAGACGAGGGGAAAAGGCATGGACTCGGCCCGGCATGGCCCAGCATGGCCCGGCTGGGTAACCATGCTGGACCCGGAATCATACGACCTCAGCGAAGACGAAGAAAGCTTCGGGACTTACTGGTGCGACGACCACACATGTCGGAACTACCATGCACTGGGCGCAGAGACGTTCTAGAAGAGAGGGATGGCATCGTCTGCCGGTCCCTTGGGCAGAGAGAATAAGAGCAAACTTTGGAAACGGAGTGACAAGACGGCGGGGGATCTACTCGCTACCATCCTAACGGCGTCCAAGGCTGCTTTTTGACAATATATCTAAGGGAGACAGGTCGTCAAGAGCCCTACATAGGTAGGTATCGTCCTTGTTACAAGTCCTTCGCCGGCGGCAGATCTCACTTCCCCCAGCCACCGTCGCAACACGAGTGGTAACTCGACGTGAGCAACTCGCAGCGGCCCATTAATGGCCAGGTTTCAAGTTAGGTACTTACCTAGATACCTATGTTTGGTAGCTGAGGTTCGGAGCTGCAAGGCAGGACTGCAAGGCAGGACGCCTGGGGGTTTGACAGTGTGGTAGCCTGACGGCAGGAACGATGGCAGAGGTATGACGCAACCACAACCCAGAAGAGGTAGTGTTTAGGCCTAGATGGCAAGCGCCTCGATCAAATCCTAAACAATCTATTACCTGTTATGCCCCAACATTATTTGCACGTCAAGGGGGAGAACAATGGTTGCACAAAGATGCGAACCCGCAGCTGCCGCCCGCATGTTGTGTAGCACTGCATACATTGCGGATTTGCAGAGTTTATTCTTTCCCTTTTCATTCGCGAGCCTTGCGACGGAGGCTGCGACCTGTGCTAACCACCCATTGAGAACCAAGGTGATGATAACGAAGGAATGGTGGGTAGCACAACAACAACAACAACAACTACGGCCTGCTTCCAAAAAGTGGGTTGAAGGTCCTAAAAAGTGGTGGAACGATCGGCTGGCGAGATGGAAACGGGAAGACGAAGAGAGCGGCACTCAGCCACTCCCCGCGAGTAGGGATCAATAGGTCTCGAAATCGGAGACATGGGAAGGGAAAGGTGCGAGACTGGAGGGCGTCTTTTCGAAGAGCATCAAGGGCAACGCCACAATGGGCGAGATTGTGCCGGGTGGAGCCTGCAGACGGGACACTTGGGGGTTCGATGCTTTACCTCAAGGCTCCTCCCTACATTGTGAGATGTTACGCCCCCTAGGCAGCCACCCCCACCTTGTTTGTGATCTCTCACGTGCCTCAGCGTCCTTCATGCCGGGAGCAGCGTTCCGGACGTCAACATATTACCCATGTTATAACAATTATATTTGGCTAATAACTGCAGATGATTAGAGAAGGCGAGGAGTGTTACACAAGCTGAGTCCCTCTTTTTCAAAGACACATACAAAGGTATTAACCCCACCCTCCACGGCTTCAGGATACATATCTCTTGGAGACACTTGATCCCCTCGGAGATAGAACTCGAGACCGACTTGGAGAATTGAGCCAGCCAAAATGGAATTTGCTGCTGCAGCAATCAGCATAACCAGCGTGGCAGCTCGGGCCAGCTCCAAGCTCTGGAGACTGACCGACACCTGGCGTGATGCCCCGACCGACCTCCACTATCTACGGGATGAGTTAACCCAGACCGAGGTCTTCTTTCGAGAAATACAACAAAACCTCGACCCTGCCCAGCTCAGTGGACCCTCTCAGAGCCCCCGACGAGAGCTCGATGGTCTGATCAAAAATGGCATCAATGTGTTGAGGCGTATCGAGGCCATCGCCGATGAGTTTTTAGCTCAAGATGATGGGGCTGAGAAGCAGACCGACAGGCAAGCACCCGAAGAGCTTGGGAAGCGAAGGAAGTTTTTATGGCTTCGCCGATTGCACAAGATTGTCAGATGGAGGAAAGACTTGAGAGTCATCCGGAC
>Ga0247760_1003156_pt1 | contig 11105 bp, 10 predicted proteins | sample UWRJL171409R4_FD_179936 | JGI IMG/M metagenome (GOLD analysis project Ga0247760, IMG submission 179936) | Plant litter microbial communities from Arlington Agricultural Research Station in Wisconsin, United States - UWRJ-L171-409R-4 | ecosystem: Environmental > Terrestrial > Plant litter >...
CCCGAAAATGACAATGTGCACGCCATGGTGGGCGACCCGAGAAGAAAAAGACTTGTCTAGTATGTAGTATGTAGCGCGTGAACCACCACAAAAGCCGAGGAAGCAATCTGATGCCCTGTATCAGGAGAGTAGGGGAGGAGGAATCCACTGCCGCCCACGGCCGTGTGCGGGACTCGAACTGGTGACTTTGACACTACCAACTTTTGGCACCATCTTACCTCATCCGGCATAACACTCGCCAACTAAGTCAAGGATGCGCTGCTCGCGAAAAAAGGTGAGGGCCCAAACACCACCCGTAAAGACCTCACCACACAGTCGCCCCTTTTTCAGTCAACGTACATGCAATACAACATGCTGAGTGTCCAATTCCTCGGAAGGCACCCCCTAACTAGCTCCGAACATTGAAGCTGCTGATGCCTACACTCCATCGGACGCCAGCGGTTGGCGATCGGGACTTACGCCCACAATGGCTGACCGGACGCGCGTCTGTGGAGCGGTTGCGGATCGGTGTTTGTTCTAGTGCGAGAGAAGAGAGATCTAGTCCCCACACAACACAGGGACCACGCGTGAACCTACCCATCGTTATTCTGACTGTTGAAACTAACTATCCAGCGAGGTTAAGGTGTTAGTTAGCCTTGCTAGCCTTGCCAACCGGCAGCGGGAAACGGTCTGCACTCGGGTAGGTATCAACTGACGTTGTGTCTTCTTATCAAAGCCGCCCCCGTCCGGATTTGTGCCAAAATTGCTTCTTTGGATCCCCAACCTGGAGACTTGCAGGTGTCCATGTAGGAGTGGACCGGGACTAAGATCATTCTCGAATCAAGGAGAACTGTGTTTCGGTTTTGGCGTATTGTATGATGAAGAAAAAAAACCAAAAAAAAACCCAACAAGAGTATGTGTGAGTGTCATCTGAATGCGGTAGTAAACGCCCCTATATACGCCTAGATCGGGTCAGCACCCAAAAACTCGGGCACCTCCGGCCAGCTTGCATTGATGAGACGCATCAAACTAAGGCAGCCACCCGCCATGCCTCCGTCTTCCTTGACCTCCACCAATTGATGCCGTGCTGCGGACGGGACTTTCGGCGATGGCGCTGCGCGTGGTGCAGAGTCTGTGTGAGGGATTTCTGTTTTGTTCGGCATCATCAAAAAGCATTTGTCTGTATCCAGTCAGAAGTTAGAACGACGGGGACTTTCAAATTTCTGATCCCATGTTCCGGCCAGCGCGTCCAAGCCATAACTCGGTAGCTCTGTGTTGAGGTGCGAAGATCTCGATTGTGGTGGAATTGCTACGAAATCTTTGGAGGGGCAAATTCCAGCCCAAATGGGGTGCTGGACCAGTTCAAAGGCTGACTAATCATCATTCAACTGCACCTGCTGTCAACAGTGTGACAGAAGTTGGCGAGCTGGCTTTTCCTACCCCGTATCTTACCTACTCGAAGATGCGGGTTGGAAAGGGTCTAGTGCAGGTAATCTAGAATAGGCCACGGCTCAATGCGAAGAAGTTAGCAATATCAGGTTGGATTTTGTGCGTGCATTGCATGCGCGTCGCCAGGTCTCGACGTTAAGTCGCGCGAAAGAGCAATCTCAGCATGCTCGGCAAAACCTACCTTAAACAGTTTCAGCCTCGTCGTGCAGCTTTCCAACTCTTACCCAAGGGCATTGATGCAGACTGCACCTGCTATCCGCCAATGCGTGTCTAACCCGCCGCCTGTTCTACAGGTCGTAACTGCAATATGCCGATCAAACTGACCAACCGATGCCCGGTGCGCGACCGATGAGATTGCTGGGAAATTACATGTATTAGGGTCTGGCGAGAACGACAAGAGCAATGGAAACTGTCCCGGTCTCGGGGCTGGTCTAGTGTCAAGCGCGGGCCAGCTGATTTACGTGGCGTGCGTCTGCCTTGAGTCTTGAGGAAGGCGCGGCCCCAACTAGACTCGCGTTGAGAATCGATCCTCCTTCTCCGCCACATCGTCAATCTGAGAAAGAAGGCTTCACCAATTGAACCGCCGACAGATTCTGGGCGGTCCTTTCCGAACCTACCTCGGCCGAGGCTCGACGCCCACCAAATCTACAGACATGGGATATTGGGGCGGTAAGAGGCATGGACGAATATTTAACCTCTGGGCACCCCGGTCTTCCTTGTTCTTGCTGTATCGCCTTGTACAGCACCGCTCCCTCCCTCGGCTTTACCCAGCTCCTCTCGTTGGTTTTTAACTGTCTTGGAGGCTCCCCTTCGCTGCCCGAAATTCTGCATTATTCCACAGGTTCAGACCTTTTATCGACATCGACATCAAATCGAATACGATGCCCTCTCAATTGCCCCTTCGGTCACTGCACCGGGCCAGATTCTTCAATGCCACGCAGCGCCAATCCGCTCGCTCGGCCTCGGGTCGCCCTAGGCCTAGCAACAAAGTCGGCTCGGGCTCGAATGTTCGGGGCTGGCCTTCCCAAATGACAGTCCACGACCCTTCGTCCCTGACGGGTGAAAACCAGCAGGTTTACGACGAATTCACTATCGGGATGATGGCCAACGACCGGCTGGCTGTCCATCATGCCCTTGTGGACATGCGCTCCTGGCTCTCCAAAGACGGCTACCCGTACTTTTTCTATCCCGACCATGCTGACGCGGCCTCGGAAATAATGCTCGCCGACTGTGCCAGGGACCTGGGACTCGTTGTCTACCGGACCAAGGTGCAGACAATGTGGTGGGGGCACAAAGACAAGTGTCCGAGCACCCTGCCAGCTTACGCCGGCGACTCGCTCATTTCACGGCTTCGATATTATCCTCGCGCAAACCGCATTCATTGCATTCTCGATGCTCGAGGTATGGACGGAACCCTAGTTCTGCCTGCCTTACCCGACGGAGAGCCAAGGAGATACTTCCAGGGGCTGGACAGGTTCATTGGAAAAGACTTCTTCCCTCTGGAGTTTGATGCCGAATCGATATTACACGAAAGGAACCCCGCAAGCGGCCGTGGTCACTCGGTGCTCCAGACGTGGACTGTACATGTAAGTCTTCCCCAGTGTCAAGCCCTCCTCCCATCATCATTCATTGTTAACAATTCAGGCATTGCTCATAGTCCGTATCGATATAGTTGAGGTGCTTTTCGACTCCCTTACCCTCCGAGCCGACACCGCGGGCGATGAGGCCTGGATGCCTTTTCTCACGAACCTTTTCGATTTATGCCGGGGTGACTTCGTCCACCTCATGCTGCCCTCTATCCATAATGCCCTCCATTGTCTCTACGATGCTGCTGCGGTGGCTGATAATCCCTCCAAGATCATATCTAGAGGCCTCCTGACACAGATCATCATGTTTGCGATGAGGACTCAAGATTTCGACCTTCTTCTACGCGTCGCATCCTGGCCAGCTGAGTTTTGCACCTCGGTCGAGGATTCCTTTTTTTCGGATTTTCTCCCGGAGATGGCACAAAACGACCTGACTCTTTTGCCCCCGGCTTTTTGGAGCAGCCTCCATGCCATTATTCGATCGATACCTGGCATCCAACGCCGACTCGGGGTTGTCAAATCCATGCCACCTGTCCTGTTGGAACATTTGCTTCAAACCTTTAGAGAGCAGAGGTACGATCTGGTGATTGCCGGGGACGGCGACGGAGGGGATGGCGACGGAGCGAACAACGACCAAGACGCAAGCGAGCTGGGCTCCTATAGCAGTGGGTGGGCCTTTGCTGAAGGCTTTTCGCTGACTGCCGACGACTTTGATTACTTCCATGAGCAGTAAGTGCCCTACTCGTCTACCGAGTCGCTATTCTCAACATGATAAACTGACTGTTTTTTCTTTATCAAGTGTGTTTGGGAGCACGCTTCTCCATGTCACTTCTCCCGATGCTTGTCCACTCTGGGGCTTTGGGATGCTTGCCTGCCTGGCCCACCTCGAGGGCCTTCCCCGAGTTGGTCGTCTCCTCACGAACCGGCGCACACTGTACGCCGACTACTTTATCAAGTTCGCCACGGACAACCGGATCTGCTCGAGCGTTATCTGCGACGAGGACTCGGGGGATCTCATCCGGGAGCCACTGATTGCCCCACACCAACTCTTCCAGGTCATTGCCGATTATGACAACGTCGAGGGATGCAATTCACCAGCGGCACAACTGGCCGCGGCCATTGCATGGTCGACTGACAAGATCCGGGGCACGGCTGAATTTCGCCATTTCTGGCTGCCTTTCCTGCATCTGGTCGAGAATGGACCTGAAGGCATTCGTTCTGTCTTCAGGGAGGCATTTGTGAAGTTGATGGAGAGATTCTCGGCGCTGCTGCTCAGCCAAGATAACACGCCGTTGCACCAAGTGAGAGAGAAGGTGAGAAAAGAACTAATCAAGTACCCCGCCTTCAAGACCGGCATCGAGGAGGACACGTGGAAAGCACTCAAAACATTAGAGTGCCTAAAACAGGGTAATCAGTGAATCCGAAGGTACCACATCAAGAAAGGCGCGAAATGTGTGGACAGGCACGTGTGCTGTTTGGGTTGGGTAGTTTGTAAGAAGCGAGAATTATCTCACAAAAGCGTTGAATACAAAATACAACAAAACAGTATTTAGTCGATACCATCAAATCGCCGGGATAACCTACCTTGGACACTGTGAATCCCAGACGCTCGGTGCAGCGTCTTCGCGGTCTTTGGCGGGCACTCTTACCTAGGAGGCAGGTAAGGCATCTACCTAGGTATGCCATGCAGTAGTGCAAGTCAAGGGGCGCTAACCTGGACATGTCAACATTTTTACTTGGGAAAGCCAAGAAAACGTGTTTTACCATGACGCTGGGCCAGCGTTCTACTATACGCCATGCAGAGACACCTATGCACCATGCGGATACCTAGGTAGGTAGCTATGCCCTATTGCGGGATAATCATGTGCCATGCACGTGGTATGTGGGGGACCATATCAATGACATTTTTGACGCCCAAAAGTCAAGCCACCTGATTTTCCCTCACTGAGGCAATGTCAGGTGGACTTCCCCGAAGAACGCCTGAAGGGAGATCCGCCCTCTGCCCTGTATATCTGGCGATGGAAGCCATGGAAACTCATCCAAATCACAGGGGAAATAGAATAACGCCTAGGTACATATGATAGGACAGGACAGGACAGGACAGAACAGTCAGAAATTATACAGCCTCGTGGCGTAGCCTGGTCCACATCATATCATCACAAAAGACTACATGGCGAGGAATGGAAGCTCAATCGAAATGTGGCGGCCTTATCTCCCCAAGGGCTAAGATCAAACAGCAAAATTCTTCTTTTCCTTTTCGTTTACCTCAACAAAAGTCCCCAGCGTTCGGTTTTCGTGGTCTAGGGATCTCCCGCTCCACATAGCTCGGGGTTGGGTCCCGTGAATCTTTCAGTCCTTCTCCTCTCATTCTATTTTGTGGTGGACACTGCCGGCCGACCGAATTTACCAATACATACGAGGATGTTGCATCTTTGTAGCGCTGACAGCCGATTCGACAACTCGACAGGGCATGCACCGCGCGGGCAGATCACTTTATCAACGAGAAGATCCTTACCAGCGAGAAGATCCTCACCAACGAAAAGATCCTCGTCAATGAGAACATCAATCTTTTTGCTACCTCTCCTTTCTTTTCCAAGGTAGCACATTTAGAGGATGTTCTGCCCAAAGCCGTGAGACAGGCAGCTTGGCCTTGGTCAGAATGCCGCCGGACCGACGCGACTACGTCGAAATGCGAGTCTTTGGGCTCGTTGCTTGGACAAGGGATTGGAGGCTGGAGCCGAGAGATATGGGCGCTGGATTACGGGGGGACTATTTTGCCGTCGTTGTCGACTCGGTGCAGAACTTGATGCAGAAGTAACGGCTGAGGAAAGAAGTCACCAATACCAGCTGGGCTGTCCATCGCCGACTGGTTTCACAGGTCTGGGGAGCGTTGATGGATTCGTGCGACGTATGGGCATTAGGATGATTTGAACATTTCGGGTTGCGAGGGGTATTTCGCTCGTCCTTGACGTCCTTGCGTGATTAAACTGTCGATATCAAGTTGTGGCTGACCAAGTCTGATCTTACATATCCGGGATATCCCAGTAAATTTACGGGAATATTCGCATCGTCCTGCCTTACCTCCCAACTTATTCCCTCCTCACTCCCCTTGCAATGTCGAAATATTCTCGAAATCGACGCGTGTTGTTGGGTAAGCGAATATAGGGGCTTAAAAAACGTCATTGTTCACAACGTCTTCCCCTCAGTACATATCCCCACCGAATATTCTCGATCAAGCTGGTAAAGACGTGCGGGGTTGCGGGGTGAAGCCAATGTGCGCACGTGTACATCAATTAACTAATGACGTTCTACGGAGTACAGCCCTGTGGATACGCGGGACGTTTATTTCAACGCTCATTCCATTCCGATGATCCGATGTCGCTGTCGCCATTCCAAGCCAGGCCCATTCTCGCCCACTTTCTTCCCCGCATTTCTATCCGTCGCCGAGGCAAAACGCCACCTCCTCCCAAATCTATACAACTCTAAATTCCAGCAGACACCTAAACTCTAAGTCTTTACACGGGAGGAAAAAAAAACCTAAACGCTAGGTCGGTAACCCTACATGAGAAAATAACAATGTCGACAACAGGAGATTTCCGCTATCTCGACCCTACAACCCTCATTTCCGCCCCCTCCGCCACGACGACGACGTCTGGAAAACCCTGGGCCAAAGTCGACACGGACGCCACCTCGTACCGCCGAATCACGCGACAGCGCTCCGTGACAGATATCCGGCCCCTTGTTCAACAATCCACAGACACCTTTTCGACGGACACGTCCGGGTTCGAGTTACATTATGCGCCCGCGCAAGAAAAGTTGTTCAGCGACGACAACGCAGTCCGCACGGGATATTACAGCGAAGTCGAGACGCTCTTACGAGAAAAACTACCTGGGGTTGTCAAAAAAGTGGTGATTTTCGACCACACTATTCGCAAACATGATAAGACTTCGCCTCGTCAGCCCGTTCAGTCTGTTCATGTAGACCAGACGCCCGGGGCAGCTGACGCGCGAGTCCGGCGCCACGTTGGAAATCTCTCGGAAGTTGAAGGGAGACGATATCAGATCATCAATGTGTGGAGACCAATCGGGCATGCCGCGACGGATTTCCCCCTCGCGTTGATAGATTGGCGGACGACATCTCCGGAAGATATGATTGCAGTGGATCTGTTGTATCCTTCTGCGAATCCAAAAGATGGCGATGATAGAGGGAAAGAGGTCTGTCCGGATCCGGAAAAGAGTCAGAGCACGGAAGGGTATGAGGTTCGTGGCGAGACGTATGGTGTGGTCCCGAGTGAGAAACACAAGTTTTACTACGTCAAGGATATGACTCCCGAGGAGGTGTTGTTTATCAAGTGTTTTGATAGTAAGAGTGAGTGGCGAGAGGGTGGGACAAAAGGGGTGGCGGCGCTGACGCCGCATACGGCGTTTATTGACCCGCAGACTCCCGAGGGGACCAAGGGGAGGGAAAGCATTGAGGTGAGATGTTTGGTGTTTTATGAGTGAGGGGGTTCTGGTTTGAGTCATTAATATAAGGGGGGGGGTATGAACAAGGAGACGTTGAAAGCAAAAGAAAAGAGTTGTTGAGTGAGTGGAAAGGAAAAAAGAACATGTGACGACATGGAGTCACAACCAACTTACTGTTCACAAGTGGCTGAGGAGACAGAGGGGACTAATATGGGGTCACGGCGGGTCATAATCTCCTACTTGAGTCATGATATGGAAAATATGAATGTGATTCACCTTCAAAATAGAGGAGGTCTCCAGAAAAAGAAAAGAAAAAATGTCAGCCATGACTCCTGGGAAACCCGAATCCACCCCATCCCATCCATCCCAACTCCTAAACTCCGTCCATCCTTCCTACGAATACCCCAGATCCCAACAAATCCAGTCCCTGTTCCTGTTCATCCAGTCCCCCGAGGGTAGGTAGGCACTAAGCCCCAGCCCCAGTCAAGTCAAGTCAGTTCGAGACCAGACTACATTAAGCCAGCCCACCGAAACGCCCAATCCAATGCCATTGCGAAAGCCACGTATCCGTTCTGTCCCGTTACTCTCTGTTCTTTCGCCAATCCTCTCTGATGATCTCCCGCTAGAAAATAATAATAATGAGGGATTAGATATGGCAGACTAGGTACTTGGTCTCCAGACACTCGAAAGGTTATTCGTATTCGTCTTCATATCGAAGTTGGTATTGGTATTCTGACTCGGTCGTGGTGGTGGCGCTGCTGCTGTAGGACTCGTCGAACTCGAAACCGGACTTGAACTCGCACTTGAACTCGCACTCGCTGATCGGAGATGAATATCGACTTCAACATCCACAAACCCGTCCATATCCATACTGCTTGCCCTCGACTCGATCCACATGGTTGGCGATGGTGTTGTCCCTGGTATTGGTATTGGTGTTATCCTGGGTATTGGTGTTCGTATTGGTGATAGCGATAATGATGGTGATGGAGAACTGGCCCGGCTGGGCGAACACGAACTAAGCGGCGTCTTGTTCATCCCGACACCCACGGCAACTTCATGTTGGAAAAACTCGTCGTCTTGTCCTCGTCTGGACGTAGAGGTATTCCTAGTCCACCTAGACAGGGAGGTATTCCACCGAAAAGAAGAAGCTCTGGTCATGGCAATGGCGTTGATATCCATATCCATAGCTCCAGGTTGCTTGTTGTTGCAGTTTGCGTTCCTGTTGATCGGCACCAACGATGGTACCAACCGCGCGGCGAGGGCGCGGAGGCAGGGTAGACAGGCGCAGATTATGGCGACGTTTAACTCGATCATTCTGTTTTTACTCGTCAGTATTTTTTTTTGGGAGTATCAGTTGGGTTGGCGATCAAGTTGTCAGGTTTTGGGCCAGAGGGAGGAGAGCATTAATAGAATAGGTAGGTAAAACATACAACCACATATAACTAACACCAAACCGGTGCAGGTAGTCGAGATCCTGAAAGTACCAGATGGTAAGGTACAGACGGTAGATGCTCACACTGAGGACGCTGTCCTTCCTAATTAGCACAGCATCCCGAACACTTGGTGGTGCTGTGTCAATGACTTACAATCCTCCGGTCCCCAGAATGGCCGCAATGGCCGCCTTCTGCAGCACCCCCACATTCAACGGGTTGAGAAGCCAAATCGGCAGCAAAAGCAGGATCGCATCGGTAAAAACGTTGAGCGAGACTAACGTGCCGTACCAGGCGTCGCCATTGATACATGTTCCCGGGGAGAAATCCCAAAACCGATTAATGGGCTGACAGGCGTAAAGCACTGCCGTGGCTCCGGAGAGGCAATATCCAATGACAATGGAGAGGACTCCGTAAACAACGAAATCGAAGCGGCGACTGGTGGAGAAGCGGAGGTAGAACATGAGTATCGACGTCTTGGTGAAGAGTGTGCAGAGGTTACTCAGGATCGAGACGGGGAAGATGGTGATCTGTTCGGACATGACTTGTCAGCATTGTGCTGTATTCTAGGTACCTGGGTACTCAAAGTCAAACCAACAACTCGAGGAGTACTGACCAGCATGTATCCCCTGTATAAACTCGGCTTGTCTTCTTTTCGAATCTCCCAGAGGTGCAACCCAAGTCCATTCTGCGTGTCTGCCGCTAGTCAGCATATTTATGTCGAGGAAATCGAGTCGGACGACGATCTACGTACGGAAGACCTCGGTTACGGAGAAGCCAATCGACATGACCTATGCCAATGAGCATGTAACTTCCCAAAGGACGGAACCATAGGAACGTACCAGCGCAACCAGAATAAGCCCTGACAAAACAACTGTGAGCAACGAACAACATCTAGGCCAGGCACATCGAGGCCAAGTGCGTCTGGTCGAGTGGCAAAGAAAGGGGAAAAAAAAAAAAAACTCACAATCATCCTTGTGAATGCCACCACGCAGGATCGCTCGAGCCGTGTAGAAGCGCAACCCCACAAACAGGGCCGCAAACGCCGGAGACAAAGCCGCGGCGAGGATGATGCTTCTCCTCAGCGTGGAAGAGTCTTCGAATTGTGCTAGAGTCCGCTCCTCATGATAATGCATCATGTTTGTTGGTGGTGTTTTGGCGGAGTGGACATGATACTCTACTGTTCGTGAAATCGATCGCGGTCGTCAATGGTATTGATGGGATGGAATAGAATGGCATGGTATGTATGGTATGGGTTGGGGAAGAAAGGGAACAAAAAAGGATCGGCATATATGGACAGGTAATTATCAGTCCCAGGGGCCAGGCTCGCATTGCCAATCCCATCTTCAGACCCTTCCCCACAGCGGTCGGTGGTCGGGATGGTCGGGGTGAGAGATTGGAACCCCGGCCGAGCCACAAGCTACTGGGGTGATTCGTTGGTGATTGGTGCTTGGAGATTGGGTCGGATTTCCTTCCCCGGGCCTGGACCCATGCAACTCTGGACCCAGCTCCTGGGGTCGCTTGTTGCGCAAACTGAAAGTTCGCGCCCTCTTTGGGAGGGACCCCTGAACGAACGCTTTGTCCAAAAAAATCGCCAAGCCTTGAATCAGAACCAGAACCAGATCCAAAAGTCGGCGAAACATGCAAAATACCGTCCGAGGAGCCGATGACCGATCAGACCGACAGACCGATACACCGACGAGACCGATACAAATCATGTATGCTTCATGGAATGCCACGATTGCAGAGAGAGAGAGAGAGAGAGGCGGCACGTAACCGAACCCAAGGTACCGTGCGGCTCAACTGTTCCCGATTCAATCTCGTGTAACAGTCTGTAACCCCCCCAGCCCAGGACGGTGATACGCTCAGGTTCGGGGACCTGAATTTTGCACTGCACTGCACTGCGCGCGATGAACCGCCCGGGTGAACATCAGCAGATGATTGAGCGATTGAGTATGTGAGGGGTGGATAAAATTCCCAATCAGGTAACATGATGATGTCTGGTTCGCATAAACCAACCACCGTTTTCAGCAATCGCAACCACTTCACATAACGCAGGGCAGATTTTCACTGCGCGCGCGGGTGGTCTCCATGTTAGTTCGTTGCATTGCGAACTGTGTGGCGTGGCTCCTTCCGTCTGAAATCATGTGCTCAGCCTCCTCCCCCCCCCCCCCCCCCACCCCCTCTGGATTTGGCT
>Ga0247760_1003158_pt1 | contig 11092 bp, 10 predicted proteins | sample UWRJL171409R4_FD_179936 | JGI IMG/M metagenome (GOLD analysis project Ga0247760, IMG submission 179936) | Plant litter microbial communities from Arlington Agricultural Research Station in Wisconsin, United States - UWRJ-L171-409R-4 | ecosystem: Environmental > Terrestrial > Plant litter >...
AAACCCACCCCCCCAAAACCCCCCCCCCCCCCCAAAAAAAAAAAAAAAAAAACGGAGAGAGACAGAGAGGAGAGAGAAAAACTTACTCAAAGCCACCAAAAGGTCCTGCTCCGCAAAGAGCTCCAAGAAATCCTCCTCTCCTGCGGGACATTTCCCCATCCAGTACCGTCCGCGCTCATCCAGCCCCGTGACCTGGAACAGGTTCAACACGTCGTGGACATCTCCTTCGTTTAGCCCCCACGGGAGAATGGCGCGCACGAGGTTGGAGTGGCAGTGGTAGTTGTACTCTCCCCCTTTTTCTACTTGTGCTTCCCCAGTGTCTGCCCTCTGGGTTTCAGTGTCTTGGGTAAGAACAGCGCGAATGTACGGATCACATCTCGTTCCCAATAAATCATGAACTCTCCCGCCCTGCGCATCTTTTCCGTACCCGGCAAGGGAATCCGCAATGATGGTCGCGAGCGGACGCATGTATGGAAGACAGGACCAGAGTCGATCATGAGTAGAGACGTGCGAGGCGTGCAGTTGGCGGGTGCGGCTCGCCCAGAACCGCTCGCGCGGGTTCTGGAGGTTCCAGAGGTTAAGGTCGCCGACTTGGGCGCCAAACGGGGTGCTTATCCGGATTATACACCCTGCAGAGACGGAAAAGGCAAGTCCGGATCGGATGGGGAGGGTATATGTGGCGAGGGGGACGCGGGGCGCAGAGACGATGGAGCTGTAGAGGGGTTTGGAGATGAGGAGGGGGGAGGAAGAGGAGGTGGGGAGGTAAGCGGGGGTGGGGGGCGATTCTGAAGACATGTCGGTTCTTTCAATATTCTTTGGTGAAGACTGAACCTGGTGAGAACGAGATGATGTGATAACCCCGCTTTTTATAACCCAAGGTTCGGCCAACGCCACCGATCAGAGTGTCGGGCGTCATTCCCGTGGAGCAGAACTGTGACCCGCTTATCCCATCTGGGCAGCCTGCATGCCCGACAAGTATGGGGGGTTGCCATTGGAGATGTGACCATTGGGGATCGCGACCGTGACTTTCTCGAGATGTGCCTCGCAATGCTGAACCATTCAACTTGTGCAAACAAAAAAGCGGTAGAACTACCACGTATCAACCCAGATAGGTACATGTATTGTACTTAGGTACCTAGGCAGGCAGGTAGGTAGGGAGGTACAAATCAGCTCTTCGCATTCTGATCCAGCACCACAAACCCCTCGGTCTTGCGCCACGCATAATCCAACAGTGCCGCCACCGTCTGCGCTTCCGTCTCATCAAACTTGAGTTTCACCACATACAAACTCGCATCCATGCCGCAGCTGATTCCGCCACTGCTAATAATCCTGACCCCTTCTTTATTCAGGCCCGAGTCCACAAACCGCGCTGCGACCACGGTGCCGGGTTCCGAGCCGGGTGTGCGTACCGAGGCCTCTTGTACGTGCTGCATGAGCAATTTGTAGGCTCCCCAGTGCGTGGTGCAGAGTCTGTTGTTGAATATGCCGAGTGCGCCGGGGAAGATGGCGCCCGTGCAGATGGACCTATCATTTCATGTTATTATTAGTCATGTCGAAAAAAAAAAGAAAAAAAGAAAAAAAATACTCACAAAAGGATACGGGTGCCTTTCCCCTTTGGGGGAATCCCCGCGTACGCTCCAATCAAACGCATAAACGGGCTGTCCATCTTGGCTACCTGCGCAATGACAGGCGGGGCAGTTCCACCGGGGACGACGAGAATATCGTAGGTTGAAAGCTTGTTGATGAGGGTGTCGTCGAGAGCAACATCGCGCTATACATGGTCATCAAATCAAAATCAAAAATGTCAGTAGTACTGTTATGTTAAATAGGTATAAGTAGAAGGTAAGTAAGCACCTTGACCTGCACGCCCTCAATCGAAGTGGTGATTTCCGTCTCCGAAGCCACGGTGATCTTGAAGGCTTTTCCGTCGCGGCATTTCTGGAGGACTTCATAGGGGCCATTCATGTCCAGAGTGTTGAACCCGGGGAAGAGAACCAGCAGGATCTGCTGGAGGGGGTCCTTGTCTTTGTCTGTGCATGTGGGTGTCGACATTGTTTCAAACTTAAGGGGTTAAATTCAACTTGTTTTTGTTTTGGAGTGTGATTTAAAATATTCACTGCAGGTTGTCGAATCGAGTTGAGTACACACGAGAAACATGATGTGAGTGCCAGGAAACACACAGCTTCTTAAGAACCCAACCACTGCCCAAACCGGGCCCACAAACAGCATCCTGATTGGACTTTCCATGCATCGAGCGTAAGCTGCTCGGGTGAGTCAATTATGCGGGGGTTGTCGCATTCTCCAGTATTTCGTGTCAGGAACGCGGACTACGGTCTCGGAAAACGCGGTCGTACAAAAATAGGGTCTGCACTTATGTAGGTAGGTACCTAGGTAGGTACGTAGATAGGTAAGGGATGGTGGTGGGGGGTGAGATCTTCATTTGCCAATGGTTTGTGGCTGGCTGAGCAATGTCGGTGAGCCAGCTGAGTCCGATAGTTCTAGCGCATTGGGTGTCGTGCAGGCGCATACATAATTAGGTCAACTCGTTGATTGACCAATTGCATGAAACTGCGATGCTTGATCTGAACAATGGGAATTCTGAACGATGGGAGCTTTCTATCTCCTAGTGTATGTCTTCCTAGTCTGGTATTTCATGTTGGTTAAACACAACTCATTCTAGAGTCCCTAATCAACCTCCCTATAGGCGTTATTGCGACTCTGAGAGTGTAATGGCTGGAACACTTCTTGCAGAGCTAATCCTGCTCTCCAGTATGACCGGGGAACGACATAAAGTCGACAACGAGATAAACAATGACAATGAAAAAGACAATCCAAACCGACACACACACCATTTTAGCCCAAAGTTCTAACAATGTGTCGATCACTATCACTTTTCCCTCCTCGTCCTCCTTATCTTTGGGCACCCCCCTCTGTTTCTTTTTCCCACGCTTCTTTTTCCCCCCCGCAGTGGCCCACTGTCTATCTTGTCCCTCGAGCCGACCCGGTCGCTGCTGCTCTCGCTTTTGGCGCCACCACTCCTTCACCACAGGACGATGCGAATAACGAAAATAATTCGCACAGGCCGGGTCGTCATCTGGACAGGCCAGAACGTCAAACGGTCTCGCCTCATTATCACCAGGGAATACGGTACCAGTATGTGAACGAGAATCAATCGCCTCAAACCACGATTGGGTTACCGCGCGCGAGAATTCCCCTTCCCCGGCGATGAGAATAGATCGACGATACGTGATGGCGAGACACGATGGCCTTTGACCGCCACTATCACCACCACGATGAGTTGGAGTTGGAGGACAGGCCATGCAGGGGTTGATATCAACCTGGGTGTGGGTGTGTGAGCCGCCGTTGCGATGGACGATGGTTCTTGCCGTGTGGATTCCGTGGGTATTTAAGCCCGTCATGACGCCGTCGGTTTTGTCTACCGGGGATGACGAAACACGTTGACATGGACGACAGGTGTAATTCATGTTTCTTTTCATGTCCTCTGCTGGGACGGGGGCGAGTTGCCAGCTATTTCCATTTTCATCGAGTTCATTTCCATTTTCAGCCCTCGAAAAATTCTCTTGTCCTACATAGTGCAGACACCGACACTTGTTCGGATCGAAGCATCGCATTTCAGGAAGCGGTCCAGGACCAGGTTGCGGCAAGATGAATTCCGCTGGAGGGTTGTTCTGGCGAAACTTTGCGAGTAGACGAGCCATCTCGATAGACTCTAACCGCTCATACTTGTCCGGTAGCTTTAGAAAACCGGTCCATTCCATCTCTAGTTTAACCGCTGTGCTTAGACTCCCTATCATGGTGATGGATGGAAAACATCGAGATTTGGCATAACACCGTCCTGCTGCCTCGGTGCTCGTATTCGTATGGTGTTGATCATGGTGATGCATGTGATGACTGGGAAGATGGCTTGCGTCCCTACAAACCAGTACTCTCACGCGCGCTGGTTCCGGCACCTCAATTCTCGCAAGTTGTTTCGCATACCTGATTACGGTCTTCCAGGTGATGACGCAGCCATCATGTTCATGCTCACAAAGCCGAACATGCCCTCGACTTCCAATGCACCGACGGATACGCGAGAACCATCCCGGTGGGTGGTACAGCCCACAAGGACCACACCGTTTCCAATCGTCGGATTTCCGTGGGTCGCTTATTGACCGATGCCATGCGAGACGCACTCCCCTGTTTTCTCTGCAGGCGGAGCAGATGCTATTGTTGATCGTATCCTGTTCCAGAAGCTGATAAAGGGACTGGCCTGCAACCTCAGCAGCATGAACAGGGCGCGCTACAGCCCAGGGAGTAAAGACGAGTGACCCTCGCAAAGTGTCGCCGGTAAAATGGTAATTCCTGAATCGAGAATCTCCAAAAAGGCGCAGGAATAGACGGCTGGTTCGTCGCAGACATTGGAGACTAATCGGATCGAGCTGCTCCATGATGCGCAGAAGGACTTTGTCAGGCAGCTTGAAGAGGGGGCTGTTATTCGTATTGCAGATTGCGGCGGCTACTAAAGGATCGACTTGGGATGAATCCGGGCATTCTGGCGTCGTCCGCACGCGGCTCGTCGAGGGTGTGTCTGTTCTGACGTCGAGGTTGCAGGTGGGCCTCATCGTGGTGGGTTTGATGGTTTCGCGATGAAGCCTGGCGTGAGGTGCCGATGTAGGGCATGTGATGATGCCAAATGATGAGGGTAAAAGGTGATGAATTGGGCCAAGATGAACTGTACTGCTGAGGTGGGCTAAATACTGGTGGCCTGGGTTGTAGTTGCGTCATTACTCTTGCTAGCTCCTTCCATTGGGCCCAATAGGTATCAGATTGTCCTTTATCGAAGCGAAGCTTTGATGATGTTCCGGGAACTGGGTTTGCTACGAAGTGAAGGAGCGAGGCAAGCTGAGCTTCTATTATATAATATCTGAGCCATGGTCTTTCGTCATTACATTGGTCGAACGCTTAGCGGCACTACCCGTCAAGCGGCCATCGGGCGATGGGCCTTGTACTTGCTAGGCGGAAAACGAAATCTAGTCATGCAGGCCACCATCTTTCCAACTAGCCCTGCAGGCCTAACAGGGCCTTGATTATTTGATTTGCCGCAAGAAATATACCTGGTTGGCTTTTTTTCCCCCAGGCGTACATTGTTGATTTACCACCCTCTACCCTACGTAGTGCTTGGTGGTGGTAGTGGTGGTTGATGGGCAGGGCGGCGGCTTCGCTTCGGGATTTCGATGTGGCTTAAAGCCTACACTGACTTGGTATTTTACCTAGTTTTTCACTGGCGCGGGTCTCCACATTTTTTAGTATTTTTACAAAATCTAGGGTTTATGACGATACGCGCGAAGGCATATCACCCGTGTCATGGCGCTGTTGTTGACGCAAGTGGCGGTTCCAATGACATCAATTACTGCTCTCCCAGCCCAAAGTACCAAACTACTTCAGAAATTTCCAGATACATCGCATAATATCCCCCAACCCCAGCCTCCAACCCGTTCTCGAACAACCTTTTGGTGTTTGCGCAGGACCCTGATACCGCAGCACGCTGACCCCCTTCCTGTATCGTACTAGAACAGTTGTCGTAAATAGGAACTGAAAGCATAAAACCCCGCCCACCACCATTGCGATTCGCCGTTTGTCTTGATCATGATTCTTCCGTGTATCGAAGGCAACCGTGTCGTGTGAAAAACCCCAGGTTCGATGTGTAAAAAAATAAAGAAAGGCTGCCAGAGATGAAATCGCAATCCAAACTACTCCCATTGCCAACATCCTTCCGGTCCTCCCAAGACGTTGTATGAGTCGCCCGTGGCTCCAATCACGCCACAGATTAAACACGGGACCGGCCACTGCTATTGTTATCCAAATATGGACGGTTTCTTGGAGAAGCAACCGGGCCACGCCCCAATCTTCCCCGAATAAGCCTATGACGAGGGTCGCACTACCGAGGCTTACAAAAACTGGAAGTGAAGCCATGATGATTTGCCAAGTTTTCGTGATTTCGCGTCTTAACGTCAACGGGCTGCGAGATTTCCGGGAACGAGACGAGTCCCAGGAAGTACTCCAGGGTAGCATTGCAGCTTCGACCTTGTGGATTGGTGTTTTGTGCTCGCCGTACGGGCCGAGCTCTCCGATTAAATTATCTTTGTATTTGTAGGACCCGGTGGCCTTGTAGATTCTGAGGTCAATCAACTCTCGGATGACATTTGGCGACGTGAAGGCGCCGAGCGTAGCGTCCAAGTACGCCATGGTCCCCAAAAAGCTGAAAGCGAGACATGCAATGAACGGCCCGGATGTTAAAACGTGGCTGTAAGTAGAACTCTGATGTAAAATGTCGGTGGTGACAAATGCGAGGTTGAGGGCACAAGTGAAGATGGCAAGAGCGCAGGGCCCTCGATAGTTCGTTCTTGCCTGACCGAGAAACAGGGCTGTCTCATGCCAATGATCCATCGATAGCTGTCCTGGAGAGGGGATTGATCGCTCCATAATGTTCCTCAGGTACCCAAGGTCATGGTCATCTTGCCGTTCCCCTGAAATCTCGTGAATTGCGAACAGCACGGCTGCGACCGCCCTGGCCTGTGCAGTCCGGCTCTGATCACCCTGCTTGGTGACGAGAGAATCCTGTGTGAGATGGTAAATTTTCTCGGCTGTGCTGAGCCGATTCGTTATAGACCATATAGAATCGATGGGATCTCCGATAGCGTGGGCCAGCATTAAGAACTTCCTCTTGGTGTTGCGGACTGCGATCGGGCCCCCTTCCAGGTTCATCAAAAGAGCCAGACTCGGTAAAAGTAGCGACGTCACGAGATAAACATGCTCTACGTACCAATTCGGCGTCATCTCATTGTCATTTTGCTCACTTGTCCGTGTGATTGCTGGCTTTTTCTGTCCAGAGATAAGTAACGGATCTGGGGGAACAGGCCCTTCCGGGTCGAAGAACGAGGCCGGTGAAACCGGCGGGGCCGAGACAAGACGCTTGTATCCGCCATAATTAAAAGGATACGGCCAATCCTTGGGACACCGATCCACGGCATGAATGGAACTGGGCAATCCGGCGTCTTTGTCAATCCTTTCTAACAGGGCCTTTGCAACGTCTCGACGGAATACCCTTTCACGTCCCGACTCCGTATTGGAAATTTCACTTTGGGACAATGGAGGTGGAGAGCCTGCTGCGAACGATATGTTCGAGCCCGTCTTCCGGGAGAAGACGATCAAGAGCCGTGGAAGAACGAAAAACAGCCCGATAGCGACGAGGGCAATTGTAAGTAGAAGTCGCAACGTTATCCCTGTGGGCTTGCTGAGTGCCAGGAGCCTGTTGATGGAGGCGGGCCTGTTGATAGAAGTCATCTGTTGGGCATAGGCATCCGTAACTGGAGGGTTGTCCGTGGGCTTGCGCCAAGTATGAGCCCCGAAGAGGCTGACGCCACCTGACTCTCTGGACTCGGCCAGAAATGTCTCGTCGGTTCCGAATGCCGTTTTGATCTGCTCAATGGTATCGACTAGCGGGACAAGGTAGGCGAGTCCAACCTCATCGTCGGAGCCCACGAGATGGCCATACACCTGGAAGGTTTCCTTGTCAACAACCGCTGAGCCACACTCGCCCTCCTCGACAACTCCAGACGATAGCAGCAATGACCAGAGGGGACAGAGATCGCGACCCTGACCAGAGGATACGTAACTCTTTCCACTGAGGAGGACACCCTCGCGTACACCGTTGACTCCAGAAACGAGATACACGGGTACACCATGGTATCGGGGCTGACTTGCGATACCCTTGAGGGTGATCGCCTCTGACCCTGGAGTTAAGGTGATGGTGTTGTGGCTCGTTCGGTCGGCTGGAGGCTCGACCAAGCTCCAGTCCAAATCTGCGCTGGATTCTGGTAGGTTTACTGGCGGCTGAATCCTCACTGTCGTGACTTCGATGGCAGAGGTGGTGGGACAACTCCCTTGCCTTGATGAGTCAAAGAGATGCCCCACCGTGAGAATTTTGTCGATGCCCCCAATCCTCAAGGTTACACCAAGAGTGGCTGTTCGGCCTTCAAAGTGCGCTAAGCTCCCACAGGAGCTTCGGTCATGGTGGGAAAGGGCGTAAATATCCATGCGCTGAAGCCGATTGTGGGTGGCAGAAACTCCCCAAAGGAAATAGTGGGCGGCCTTGCGAGAAATGGTGGTTCCGCTGTTCCGGGGGAACAGAACCAATTTGAATGGTGCATGCTTCCCCAGTTGCATGTTAGATGACGGGTCATCGTCAACAGCGCAGTTCAGCCGAAGAGGGGCGACTTTGCTAAACAGCGAACGGAGCGTCTCTTCGTTTTCTTTTGTGCAGCTGACAATGATGGTGGGTGTTGCCAATTCAAGAGTCGCGCCGACCATCCTCAAGTCGTAGCGGAGTTCGTCTGCTTTGTGTTTGAGCTTCTTGTGACCGTCAACGGCCCTCTTCAACTCCCCGATGACAAACTCGGCCCTTTCTTCGTAGGCCTCAGAGCTCCACTGGGCCATCTCGACTACTGTGCCCAACCAGATGCGCTCCTTTCTTCTGCTTCCGGGAATAGCGACTCCGCGGCCGGCTAACGGTGTGCTGAGATCAGTTGAACTCGACTTTGTTGGCTCCGATGAAATGATCGACCCGCCAACGAGTGTCGTTCCAGACAGACACGTCCCGCTGCTGTCTTCTCTTGCAACACTGGGTATTTCCACGATATTTGAACCTCCAGGGCTCCGAGATTCCGAAGTTTCCGACTCGACTGATGGCGATAACAGATCAATTTGTGCGAACCAGCCGAGATACCTCAAAGCTCCCCGAGCGCGAGTGACGCCTGCTAGACGCGACGACAGCGTCTCGATTATGCCGAGGGCCATCGAGCCGGCTCATTGAGACGGAGGGAGTAGAGACGGCCGAGAATGCTCACGGTGCCAGAAGAAGAGAAGTAATACGCGCTAGAACGGAATCGCGTGGCAAGTCTTGACTCATTGGACGTGAGTCGATAGTGTCGTTTGTGGCAAAAATTTGACGCTGAAGTTTGGAAATAGGCAGTCGCGGATTTGAAATCTTGAAAACTAGAAGAGTATCGAGAAGGCTGGCGCGTAGCTTCCCTCAAACAAGCAAGTCTGAACCTGCGCCCCACGTGGAACACAGGTTGAAGCATCGCCGATTGGACGCCAAGGCAGATTCCAGCGCCACTCAGCTCTGCGACCCTGTCGCAAAAAACCATGCCCGCATTCCCAGCCTTCCGCCACCCTGCAAGGAGAAAAACAGAGGTAAATTCCCGAGGGGCTTCCCAGATTTTCACCGGGATGCACGACGAAAGAGGTCATCAACTTCAACACAGCAATATCCCTCTCCCATGGCAAAGGCGGCTTTCGAGGACCGGAAAAATGTTTCCCACCAGGTGCTGGGAACAGACGGCGAGTTTCAGGCATACTTTCAATTCTACAATGACCTCTTCCAGCGAAACAATGGCTTCCACCTCAACATGGACGTGTCTCCGGCGCAGTTGCCAATAACGAACGATTGCATTGTGCGCGCGATCGACGTTATCAAATCCAGTGCACCGACACGCAGAAAACAAGTCGAGGCGCAATTGAACCAGGACCTTTCCATCTCAAAAAATGGTGGTCGGGCACTTGAAATGGCCATCCAAGCCATGCTGATGATCGATCCAGCTGCCAAAAGTTGGCATTCCGCCGATTTCACCCTGGGACAATACCGGCCTTCGTCATGGCTGCCCGACGAAAGTCTGTTACAGTTTGTCGAGCGACTGTTCCCTATCAGCCTAACTGGTACACAACATGCAGCACAGGCAGCTGTTCAGTACAGAGCTCTCCGGGCATGCAAGCTCGAGAAACATCTTGGGGCGCGATTTCGACTGACCAACAACTTGGCTGAGCATCTTCTCTTTGATGAACACCGAAATTGCCTCTACATCTTTCATCACGTGGCATACTTGAAAGCTCAGCTTGGGCGGTTCGAGGGGAGGGCAAATGCGTTGGACATCAATCTCATCGAGAGTTTAAAAGAGTAAGGCCGACGATGCATCTACCGCGCGCAGTCCCACTAACAAATTTCAGGGGAACACTTCCACCACAATTGCTGGTCGAGACACTCTACTCGATTCAGGCCGTTCTCTTCCCGTCAATCGACCCAGCATCAGCCCGCATTCTCGACGAACTAGTTGAGAGACGCAACTTTGACCCAGAATGCACCGAGTACGAAGGATATAAGATCTTCCTCGACCCGCCCCCAAACTTCCAGTTCGTCTACTGGGGCGAGCGAATTGCACATCTTCATACACTCATGACCCGGCGGCCTCCGCGAAACAGACTCGAGAAGTGGTTTCATAGCCACAGCACCGAGGGCAACGCCTTGCTCATTGCTCTCTTGGCGCTGGCAATCTCGATACTTGTTGGTGTGGTGGGAATCGCGCTGAATATCGTCCAGATTTGGATCACCTGGAGAGCTTGGAAGGATGCTGCGGCGTGATGGGATGCATCCGCGATGATTTTAGCCCTGAAAGATTGTTCGTGCGGGCGAGACTGGGAAGCCTGGCCGTCCGTTCCTGTCCGAAAATCGCCCCAATATGGATTGCAGGGGGGTTGAAGAAGGTGACCTTACCGTATTTGGGGCGCATAAGGCTGAGACGCACATGCACTGCCCCTCTGCTGGAAATCCTTATCCCGTACGGTAAGGGGTTTGTTCCTCTATCCTTCCCAGCTTATAATCGCTTTAGATTCATATCGATACCTTGATATGTTAGGTATTGAAATAGTCGCCGGGGTGGCGGCTTTTGTTAGTACTTTTGGTAGTTGATGGGTGTATCCTTTGCCATAAAAGAGGGAAGGTTCAAAATTTTCTTCTTAAAGTGTATCTCGCCGAGTATATATTCGCAACCATTACTCGGAAGAGGAATATAGTAAGTTTGCCGACCTTGAACTGGGGAGAAGAAGGACTTGTTATTGCACGAAGAGAGGAAGAGGGAGCAGTGCTGTCCCGGGTGGCTATATACTCTGTGTCTGGTAGATCACGGGTGGGTGCCGGGTCGGTGGCGACCCGACGCGACCTAAGGCTGTTTGGTGCTGTGACAGGTATATAGGATAC
>Ga0247760_1003159_pt1 | contig 11091 bp, 10 predicted proteins | sample UWRJL171409R4_FD_179936 | JGI IMG/M metagenome (GOLD analysis project Ga0247760, IMG submission 179936) | Plant litter microbial communities from Arlington Agricultural Research Station in Wisconsin, United States - UWRJ-L171-409R-4 | ecosystem: Environmental > Terrestrial > Plant litter >...
TTTGGTGAAGAATTGAAGGAGTGGTGGTGGTGGAAATGGGGGGGTGGTCGAGGAGGAATGGTGGAAATTGTGATCGGCAATCAGGTCGATCGGTTGTGGGGTCGCGACTTCTAGCTTCGGGCTACTTTGCTTTTTACGAGTACGCAGTGGCCTCTTGGGTTCACCATTTGATGGCATGGGTATCCGAAAAGGGCCACGACGAATCCGACATCGAGGAGCTGGAGGAGACGTTCGGCCCATTCCTCGATCAACACTTCTCTGCCGAGTGCCCACCAAGCAACGTCTCTAACCAGATGCACGAAAAGCTGCGGTTGATGAAGCGGTTCGAGTTTTACGACTCGTTGACACAGGCCATTGTGTGGTCACGGAAGCAACTTCTCGTCATCGACGGCCTGAAGAACGATGACGAGACTCCGGACCAGCTCGACTTACCCAGCATTACACGGCGCATTAGGTTACTGCTCGAGGATACAGTTCGAGCAAGCCTCACGCCAGAAATCAGGGCAGCGTTGGAGTTGCACTATGGTAGCAAATTGTTCAGATGTTCAAGAATCTACTGCCAGCACTTCTATGATGGCTTCGAAGTCCAGGAAGATAGGGACAAGCACGTAGATCGTCACGAGCGAGCTTACATGTACACATTCGACGGATGCCCCATGGCCACCATTGGCTGCGTTTCGAAAAAGGACCTTGACAAACACTTGCTGGAGACACACAGCGTTGGAGCGGATGGTGCCGATTTCCCCAACGTCTCGAATCCAAACCCGAACGCAAAGGTCAACAAGGTACCTGCAGTTTTCCGATGCACGCTCTGCCCAAAGCGCTTCACCCGCGCACACAACCTGAGGTCTCATTTCGGACACACACTGACGAACGACCTTTTGTCTGCACTCTGTGCGGCAAGGCCTTTAGCAGGAACAATGATCGCAAGACCCCGAAAATCTCCATACTGGCGAAAAGAAATTCGTCTGCAAAGGAGACCTAAAGGCCGGGGGCCAATGGGGGTGTAGACGCCGCTTCGCGCAAGGCAAATCGCTTAGACGACACTTCAAGTCGGAAGCCGGTCGCATCTGTATCAAACCGCTTCTTGATGAGGAGATGCTGGAGCGACGACGACTGCATAACATGGCCATAGCGTCAGCTGGCCAGATGCCTGTTCTCAACACCCCTGACACGACAACATTTGTTGGCTCGACTTCCTCGGCTCCCTCCATCCCAGATATTGTGTTCTTCCCAAATGCTGTGCTGGAGCAATACCCCGATCTGGCTCAGATGGATTGGGACCAGGAACCAGGAGACGGATAGGTGGAGACCTCAAGTTATTAGAACGAGGTAATGCTGCAGAATCAAGCCTTGGCGCCACGAGGGTGGCGTGGCCGCGCCTAGTCCGGGTTTTCACGGCCCAACGGTCCTTGAATTTGAACAGACACTTTGCGGTTTGCAATTACTGCGTTTCTGGTTGACTACGTGAAATTCCACACCTGGAGGTGTGCCTGTGTGTGCCTGTGCTGGCAACAGAGGCCAGAAAAGCTGGAGGCTCCAGTTACGGACGATATTGATCGGTTCCGTGCCAGCGCCGTGGCTGTGAATCCCCTGTTTTCTGCGACGAATATGAGCACATCAAGTTTCCCTTTTCGTATCTCGCTCATGTGACAATGCTCACCCTGGCTCAGGATTTGCTCAGGATTTTCTCAGGCTTGCTCAGCCTACTTCAGTTCTAGCCGAGCTCGCCCAGAATTGGTCCTATACATAAAAGTGGCTAATTGATCCCCGTCTTCCGAAAGCGAATGATTCCGCCTTTACCTAGCCTTTGCCCTCAGCATCTCGCACCTACAACTAACTGCATACACTCTTACTATCAGAAACACTGCACACTAGAATTTCTGGAATTGAAATGGGGGTTGCAACTGGTTGATTGAATTGCTGTTCAGCTTTGGCAATGGCCAGAAAGGTCCTATTTATAGTGGTGAATAGTGACAACAGTCGTTGCGCGGGCTTACTTTCCAGAACCTCCGCCATGTTGTTGTTCTGGCTAGTGGCCAGAACCTCTTTCTTTCTGACAGTTACTTCTGTTGTTCAATACCTTGAACTCATCACTTCCCTTGACAAAACGTAAAGATATGGTGCTCGAATCAACGGCGTCTAATCCAGCAGATGCTGTTATTAAGCGGGCCGTAAGGAGAGGCCTTACAGCAGACCGGTCCAAGATCAACCCTCAGGTCGCAGGAATCTAAGGCCTAAGAGCAAAAAACGCTATTTAAGCGTACTTAAGGTGTGGCATTCGTAAGTGAATATTCCGCATATAATTTACGCCGAGAACTAGCATACTTTAGATATGAAAGGATATAGAGGACGCATCCTCGTACTATGGCTCTCGTCTTACTTGTACTATGACCACTTAATTCTTATACATACCATAACCCTGCAACATCCCCTCCATTGCCGCGCATCTGTGACAGCTGTCAGCCACGCACCCCCACCATTTGCCACCATCACCAAGATCACCACCACAATTGTAAATAACTTCCACCAAACAGCGCGCAAATCGTTGAATCAAGCCGGAAACAACTTCAATCAATTGCCTCCTCGATTTTGATACGAAATGGGCCCTTTTGATGACGACGGCGACGAGTGGAACGATTGCTCTGAACCTCGATTGCGGGCCGACGCCTAGCCTCTAGAGTGGACGGTGCGATCCTCGAGAAGTCTGGACCGAAACGGCTGGGACTGCCCCCGGAGCAATTGTACGCCGAGCTGACCGCCGCAACGCAACACCTCTGGCAAGATCGTCAGAGAATCACATGATGCACGAGACAGGACGGCAGTGACCGAATTCTCCAGCTCGATGGAACCCCCTATCAGTTATTTCAGGGTCTCCAGTCTTTCCCGACATGTGGCTGTGTGAAGTTCAATTGGCACCACTATGTCCTGTCAATCTACCATGCGACTCCTGAAAAAAATGGTTAGCGCGGCTGATCCCCTAACAATCACCTGTAACGTTCACTGATAAAACTGCTAGGGCGCCCAACTAATACAGAGATTTGGTACCTTGTTAAGGTGCCTAGCAGACAGGTCTAGTACCCCCACTAGGCGTGAAGTGGTGAAAACATTACCTCTTCGCAAGAACGGTACAAACAGTAAGATGGGGTTTGTATTGTAAAACCGTTTCCACATAGGAATGAGACTCTCATAGGAATATTGTTTAATCGCGCCTGGCAGACCGGCTTGCTTTGCAGCGAGTTACCTTTTCGGTTCTTGCAGCTAATCCAGACCTCGCACTCATGGACCACATCCACCTTATTCGTGCGCCCCTTCCATCTTGCGTTGAGAATCGCGGCGATGGGCAAAGACGAGGGTGAAACACAAGATGGCAACAATAGCGGCAAACACTCCACCTATTATCTTGTTCTTCTCGTTATGACCAGCCAGCGCGTAGCCCCTGTGAGGGTCTCAGTTAGCAGCAAATCGTGTGGTGTTTGGTGCCTTCACGTACAAGAAGCCATTGATACAGCCCAGGAGAAGCGTTAAGCGACCAAAGGACGTGACGAGAATATGCAGCAGGCGGGATGTTCCCTTTCCAGTGGATTCGTTTCTGCGATATCGGGGGTAAAAAGTGCAGCCGAGGACGGCATCGATCAGGAGGAACGCGAGCACAATGAAGCCGATGACTTGATGTGCAGTCGCCATCTTTTCAGTCTGACAAGAGATTCAGCAGAGAGCATCAAAGTTTCTGCCACGGGGGCAGTTGAGCACCACCACATACCTTGTTATAATACGTCCCCCCGTAGATCCCGATCCCGATCCCGGCCACAGCCGCGATCCCGCTGATGATCTGCCCTGCCTTGAACACCCTCGGCATCTGGAACAGATGGAGAACAACCACGCACGCCGGGAACAGCCCGAGAAAGCAAACCAGCAGAACTATCCCGTGGATAGTAGCGACCAAATCCTTTTGGCCCGTATACTCCTTCCCCACCTCCGACGCATTCGACTGCTGCTGCTGGCTCAGCACGGGGACATGGGCTGCCCCGACAGCATCAGTCAGGTTCATCCTGAACCAGCCGTACTCTTCATGATACCCCACCGACTCCGCCGGGTCATCGCTCCGCAGATCGCCTTTCGGCCCTACGGCGTAGATGAACGGCGCATGGGCGTCGCGGACATCCAGCGAGCCACCGGGCCAGCTCCAGCAGTCAGAGCACTTCCCGTTGAAGAGGATCGTTCCGGACACGGTGTCGACGCCCGTCCCGGGAAGGGCTTGGACGTGGAAATCCGGGGTGAAGTCGGGCTCGACGGTGGATGTGGAGAGTCTGGTGCTAAGGGTTACGTTCGTGCCGGCTGCGTTTTGGTAGATGAGAAGTACCAGGGCGCCTGTCATGGTGGTTTGGCCGAGGCCGATGGCGGTCCATGTGTTGACGAGGCGTCCTCGGAGGGCGAAGTAGAGGTCAGCAGGCTTTTCAGCGGGGATGTTGATGCCGAAGGCGAGACTGTTGGATTTAGAGACGAAGATGGACTGGCCGGTGATGGTTTGCGCTATGGTGTTGCAGGCCCATACACCCAGAACTTGGAATGGTCAGCGAGATAGGCTGAGTGCGTGGTGGCGTTGGGGGTGATGAGTGTTTGACTGACCTTGAAGCACGAGCGACGGCCACATAGTTTGTTCTTTTTGGAATGGTTACAAACTGAAGATGAGGTATTATTCTCTGCAGATGAAAGAATTTTTAGCGTCTGAACCGCTTTCAAAACATTCAACACGTCGTCTTTTATCATCAAAGTAGTTTACGGCTGGGGTGGGGTGATGGTCCGTTGAAGGGTCGATGGTGGCATGATCGCTAACGTTCCCGCATGAACCGCCTGTAGAGGCGGGATGAACACCAGTGACGGTCTAATTCTGAATTGCATGATGTGCCACCTCCACGTGAATACCACCGCATCTTAACCAAGAAACCCTCTTTCCAAGCTCCTGCAGCCCCTCGTGGCGCCCGCCTGCCCCAAGACGAAGCAGACATCGGCTCCCTCGCTGCCGACATCATTTCGATACTCATTCGCGCCGAAAAGCCCGGCAAGGCTCTCAGTCTACGCCTTAACGACAAGGTGGGTAGTGGGTACCGCCGGCTGGTCCGAGCGGCTCGCCGAGCGAGTTCTCAAGACGCTCGAGGAGACACTCCAGGAGAGCCATAAATACCCGTAGGCCTAGGGTCCCCATACTCTCCAGCTTGCCAGAGTTTGGGCTAGCTCAGGGAAGACTCAGGAAAAGCTCAGGACAAATCAGCCACAGCTCACCCCAGCTCACCCCAGCTCAGGATTGCGAACGGAAAAGGAATTTCGTGTGCCTAGATTCGTCGCAGACAACCAGGCTGGTTTGCCTCGGAATGACATGGTGGGACAGTCGGCATGCGAGTGGTTGTTTGTTTAAAGAGCACCCGACTGCCAAGGACGCCTGTGCTAGCAACAGAGGCCGAAAAGACTATTAGAGGCTCCAGTGACAGACGATGGCGATTGGCTTATATCACCAGATGGTGCCTGTGCAGTCAAGAGAGGTCGAAAAAGCAGGAGACTCCAGAGACACGGGGTGATGATTGGTTAGGTGTAGGTACCAGCGTCAACACAGCCACTCTCAGAGGAGCGGGACCTCCAGTCTGCACCCAATCTGCCAGGTTCAACCTCACAGGTTTGAACCCGCAGATGTTGCAGGTGCCAAGGGTGCCTTGGTTCCCACGGTCCACGTAGAAACTGCAGCCCCCATTCCACCTTGCGGTGCCTGGGACAAGATGCACTAGAAATCGACACTTTTTCTAGCACATGGCAATGTGTCTCAATTGTATTGTCCATTGGGCTCTACGAGGATGAAGCCCCCAGTTGGACAACATATATTACCCCAAGTATACCAAGACAAGATCACACCGGTCCCCAAGCAAAATTCCGCTAGCACCCTCCTAAGCAGCCGGCCAGTTATCCAACGTCACCGCCGTACCCGTCAGCGTCAACTTGAACGTCGCCAGCGTCGGCTGATCAAGCGTGAGCGAATACGTGCCCGGATACAAGATCATATTCCCCTTGGCATCATGGCGCGCCAGATTCGCCAGCGTCCACTTCAGCGTCGTCTCTGCCGTCGCACCAAGCGCGATATCACGCAGCCGTCCGTACGTCGCCAACTGCTTGATCGGGCGTGGTGTAGGCCCCGCATCGGTCGTGGACACAAATGCGAGCGCCACGTAGTCGGACGTTGCGTTGCCCGTGTTCTTGACGCGGATTGGCAGGCCTGGCAGCGGGCACTTGTCCAGGTACTGTTCCTTGCAGCCGGCGGTGAGGTCGGCGATGGCGAGGGTTTCCGAAAAGGTGCCGAAGGACGGCTCGAAGGTGGTGTAGTGCAAGCCGTACCCGAAGGGCTGGACTGCGTTCGGGTACCACATGTATGTGCGGCCTGGGTTGGAGCCGCTGGGTCGCAGGTTCATGTCCGTCATGGCGAGGGAGGTGTAGCTGGACGGGTACTGGGTGACGGGGAGACGGCCGGCGGGAGACTTCTTGCCGGTGATGAGCTGCATAAGGCCAGAGCCGCCTTCCTGGCCTGGCCAGCTCGCCCAGAGGATGGAGCCGACTCCCTTATTTTTGAGCAGAGGCGAGTTATCGACCTGGTCGCCCATCTGAATGATTACCAACTGCTTCCCGAGGCCGGCAAGCTTCTCAATGAGGGTAAGCTGCGCTGACGGCCAAGCGATCGCCGTTCGGTCCTTACCCTCGGCCGCCGAATCCGTGTCCAGGCCGCCAAAGTACAGGATGACATCCGACTTCTGCGCAGCAGCCACGGCGGCGTCTGTGTTGCCGTTTGCCACGTTGACCGTGATGCCCATGTCCTTGGCAGCAGCCACGGGCGTGATCAGGTACGGCGGCGGGCCGCTGTAGCCGCCCCGCAGCTTGGTCTTGTCGTCGGCCCAGAATCCCACCATGGCGACCTTGATGCCCGCCTTGATGGGAAGCGTGCCGTCGTTCTTCAGCATGACGACGCTGTCTGTGACGGCTTGAAGCGCGAGCTGCTTTGCGGCGGGTGTGTTGACGCTTGACGCGCCCAGGGACGCGTACTGGGAAGCCGAGCCGTCGAAGTAGCCGGCGCGCACGAGACCCTCATACTGCCGCGTCAGAGCCCGGTTCATGGTCGCCTCAGTCAGAGCGCCGCTGTTGACGGCGCCTTTGATGTCGGATGATCCACCGGAATACTCGCAGCTGTTGTCCATGCCAGCGTTGAAGGCAGCTGCGGTACCGGCCGCCAGACTAGACGAGTATTTATGTCCCCTAAACAAGTCGGCCACGCCCTCGCAGTCGCTGGTGATGTAGTTGTTGTGCGAGGTCCAGTTCCAGTGCTCGCGGAGGACAGTCTGCAGCAGATATTTACTTCCGCATGATGGTACGCCGTTGACGGCGTTATACGAGCACATAAAGGACCCGACGTTCATATCTCGGGCGCAAACGCGGAATGGGGGCATGTGATACTCGGCGAGCTCCTGGGGCGTGATCTTGGCGTTGAAACTGTGACGGTCGACGCCTCCCCAAGCCTCCAGATCGTAGCCGGCGTAATGCTTGCAGGTCACAATGATCTGTCTCTGCGTCTTATTGCCTTCCAGACCACGGACGAGAGCGGCAGTGTACCCGTTAATACGGGCGACATCTTCTCCCGGAGTCTCGGAGCCCCGACCCCATCGCGGGTCGCGGAAGGGGTTGACGTTTGGGGTCCAGTAGTCGAGCCCAGACTTGCCGTTGTTTCCGAATGCTCGTGCCTCTTGGCCGATTATCGACGCAATACTGAAGACCAGATCATCGTCAAATGCCGAGGCCGTGAGGATAGGCATGGGAAAGGACGTGGCCGTTGAAAAGGCGCCGTTAAAGTCGATGCCCGGTGCTCCCGCGACACCGTGCAGCGCCTCGTTCCACCAGTTGTAGCAATTCAGGCCGAGGCGAGATATGCCAGGCGATTTGCTAGAAGGGAATGGAGGTCAGAATCGGTGGATTGCACACATGCTTAGCAGGTGAAACTTGCCTGACCAGGTTAACGATCTTCTCGCTCTGCGTCATGGCGGCCACGAGGGCAGCGGCCCGCGCCGTGGGGCTCAATGACGTGTCGCATACTTTGTTGTTCTTCAGCGGCGCCTTACTACAGTCGGACGGCGGGCACGCGTTAGCGGCGAGAACAGACGCGGCGGAGCCGAGGACGAGGAGGACGGCCTTCATTGTCACGGTATCGGCGAGAGCTTCTGCTGCAGACACCGTGCAATTTTGGCCGAGGGCCTTCTGGGAGAATCTTTATACACATTGCGCTGTTTGCTATGGCGATGTCAAGACTCCAATATCATGTCGGATTGGTGCGGTAGGTGGGAGAATTTGGGGACGCAGTTGTATAGATTGGCCATGCATGGGTACTGGCGCGGCAATAGGCTGCGTCGCAACCAGGGGAACTGCAAGCGGGAAGCAGCAAGAGTTTACTCCGGTTCGATTAGTACTCCGCATTCAGGATTTAAGGTTGCGGCAGTCCCAAGCCGGGAAGGGCGTTGACACCGCTGGACCATCCGTCGGCTATTCTCCCCGGACGGCAATCGGGAGGCAAGCCTTGCCCTCGATGCGTTCCACCTATTAGGTAGCCAGCCGGTACGGACATAGTACCTCCGCAACGAGATTCACGCGCCACCGCTTGCGCGGGGACCGGCACTGGCATCGTCGGCCACCGTCTCTGCTTGGGCAAGTGCGAGGCAAACTGGCTCCCCGACCGGCTCGGCCATTTTGCAAAACATTGCTACGATTTCGAAGTCCCATCATAGTCGCCTCTGAGAAAGGGAATGACGTTGGACCCGACCTAAATAAATGCTTTCTCTAAAAACAAAATGGAAACGCATTTTCGGCGTCTACAGGTACCGGACCATGATGCCCCGCTACGCTAGATAGTAAGTACAGCTGCAAACTAAAGTTACAGTTTAATGTATTTGTGTTCAGGAACTTTGGTGGCGTGGGTAACCAACCTCTCCACATTCAACAAATTGAGACTAGGTCTCGGTACCAGAAAAGGCTTGGGACCACCTACACCGCGAAATCGGGGTTTCAAGAAAATGTCCCATGCTGTTCACGTACGTAGTGTTTGTAAAGTGCTAGTAGAAAGTCAGTCTGAAAGACAGCGTTTGAAGGTGGTGTCTCCTGCATGGGTAGCGGCGAGGGATTTAGCAACAGGTAGCTCACAGCCCGCAGATTTACTCATATAGACATTGGTAGGGTAGCTACCGAAAGAAAAATCACTCCAAAATCAGATCCCTCCATTCTCCTTTCTCGCCCGCCACCGCCTCCCCTTCCATGATGCCGTGCACATACGCTAACCTAAACAATTCATAATAGTGCGCCATCTCCCGGCCCGACAAAGTCGAGAAGCCCTGTCCCCCCTCTTGCTCCTCTCGACGCGGCCGTAACACAGCAGGCACAGTCGACCCTGCAAGAACCCACACCTCATCGCCAACCATAACTTCCGCCGGACCCGCTCCGAGCAATCAAAACGTAAGACTTCTGAAGACCGTGCCTGGCGGTCGCGCAAGCGAGATGCTGTGTACAGTAGGCCGGATCTCTTGCATGTAACTGTTCTTTGCCGTCTTGAGATATTCTAGGAAAGCACCGTACGAAAATGTAGGGCCATCTGGTTCGTCTTGGAGCAGATTCTTGACCGTCGCTAGCTCGATAGAGAGGTACGGGGTGGAAGATTTTAGCTGCCCGGCAATGAATCGTAGGAAGCCATCAGCAAGTTCCGCGTTGTCCGGTGGAATGGTTGAGTGACCATCAAAGGAGGTGTTCTGGACGAATGTCCGGGCCAATGCTTCTACACGGGTGTGTCTGACTTGCCTGGACTTGATGTCAATGTCTTGTTTTCTGGCAGCTAGAACATGCTACTTACCCAGGTAGTCTGCCACGGAAAATAAGTGGGCCCCGCCTAAAAATGGTTAGCCCAAAATCAGGCTCGCTTCACCCTCGGCTCACCATGCTCACCCCTAGCTCACCATACCACAAATTGTCAACTTTACGCGACGAAGGGACAAGTTTTGGGCCAGGTGGCGCTGGCCCATTTTTGGTCCCCCCCCCTTTAGAGGGAAAACGGTAGTCCTAAAACATGGACTTCGTAGCTAGCGATTCACTCTCCGTTTTAAGGTTTTATATTAGAGAACACATCTGTGTACTGTAGGCAGCGTCTCCGTGTACTGTAGCCCCACCAAACCGCCCATATATAACCCTAACCCCCGGACACCGCCTCAACCCTCCAATTCCTGACAGGTGCCAGAACACACGGCCCCCACGAAAATTTTCCACCTCCGCACCCACGGATCATCAACCCCGCGCAGAAGCCTCCATCACCAACATCACCGTCAACAACCACCACTTTACAGCCGCGCAACCAACAACAACCAATCGCTGCAGTAAGCCGAAAGTAGTCCCAATCAATTGCCCTACTAATTCTTCGTAGAAATGAACCTCTCCGACGAAGAATTCAGCGACTGGGGTGGCTTCAGCGACGCGCCGAGCGACCACTCCGATTGCGACGATAAGTGCGACGACTCCGATAGCGATAACGAGCTCGCTCACGATGCTGGCCCAGTGGCTCCGTTCGCGAATCCTCCGCAAGGCCATCCGCTGCTCACCTACAATCTGGCACCAACCCCAGCATTCGCCGCGTGCCCTCATCGTGGGAGGGAATAGAGCTAGACCGGGCGCCAGCGACAGCTTTGGGCGGTACGAACAGTACTCCAACGTCCAGCAGTGCCCCCAGAGGCGGCAGAAGAACCCCTGCGAATAGAGGCAGTTCCGTGACAGCATCTAGAAGCCGTCAGGCCTCAGCGACGACAGCAGGAACGAGTAGGGTCACGAAAACTACGCGAACTACGCGCAACAGTACTCGAAACTCACGGTCGCAAGCAACGGAGGCAATTGCAGAGGCAATTGTGGGCGGGTGCTTAGTCAGCCGAATAGTTAGTAGTTATTTGTAGGATTATTGCAGAAATGGAAGAATTGGCCTTATTTGCGCAGATTCAATTGTGTGAGCGTTGTTTGCGGTGTGGTCAATTGAGGGGGTTG
>Ga0247760_1003160_pt1 | contig 11089 bp, 8 predicted proteins | sample UWRJL171409R4_FD_179936 | JGI IMG/M metagenome (GOLD analysis project Ga0247760, IMG submission 179936) | Plant litter microbial communities from Arlington Agricultural Research Station in Wisconsin, United States - UWRJ-L171-409R-4 | ecosystem: Environmental > Terrestrial > Plant litter >...
ATGACACGGAAATGAATGGCATGCCAAATTTGAGCGAGAAGAATAGAGTAAACCAGAATGAAAAGGATAGAGAGCGGGGGGAGGGGGGACCAAAATAGAAGATAGGATATCCCGCAACTTATACAGACAAAAACCTACATGATGAATATCTCAATATTTCGATTACAGCGGTAATTCCCAGGACGTGGTTGGCCGGATCAACACATCTCTTCTGAACCGTCACGCCGCAAACAACAGGATGGATATACAATTGGCTATCTGTCTTTCTTGATCCAGACCCGATGTCGAGACCGAGACCGAGACAACCACTCGTAATGACTGTATGGGCATCATTTGGAGTTATTATACGATGCTATCGTATAGGCCTGTCAGATGATGCTGGTTCAGGCAATCGCATAATCCTATTGTGATGACCTATGCAATCCGAATCCTGAAGACAAAGGTCTGTTCCTGGCTATGGCTGACACACGAGAGAGGTGCGTACACAAGTAGGCGTCCAAACGAAGAGTGTGAGGAAGGTGGTAGGTTACATGTACGTAGATCGTAAGCAGTTGAAAGATGCTTCAGTGCGGTAAGTGCAAAGAAGTGTTATTATCGCTACTGCGTGCCGTAACAAAAAAAACTCTCTGTAGAGCCGGGCCTAACTCGCGTATATATCTGAGCCTCCCCGACTCTCCGGTGTCCCGAGCCTAGGATACCGGGCTCCTGGGTCCTTCCTACTGGTGGATTGCCCCGTGGACTCGAGCTGTTCTGTCTTTCCTGCTAGGTCTACTGTAGTTGGCTGTTCCTGGAATCCCCACTTGGGGGATGCCTCAGGTTGGGTTGGAGGTGGCCCCCCATCTTGGGTCCTGACAGTGTCCTGCTCCCAATGCACGGAAGTAGGGTGAGGACGGTTATTGGGTGAAGGGGTCTAGACTAAAGCCTGTTTTGTGGATTACGTTATCAACCCCGCACCCACCTCTGCTCTTCTTTTCAGCTTGACGATAATCAAATCTACTCGAGACTTCCCAGCGTCTACCTGTCTTCCCTCCTAGTGTCCGTAACGGCTTCTTTTAGAAACTTTGAAGTGTTACATTTCTCATAGTAAGCGCCTTTCTTAATGGCACCTGTTGAAAAACCTCGCTGACGTATCTACAGAGATGTTTTCGTTGATATTTCCTCCGAAGGATGTCGAGACGACTGTTGACAAAACGATCCTGGCGACCGACATGGCTACGATTAACCTAGCTGCGGACGAAAATATGGATGTAGTTATCAAAGCTGCTGCTGTAGCAAGGCTGCTGGATACGGCCGCAGATCATATTCAGCGCTTCCGGAAGGCTTCTCCCGGCAGTGCTACAAAGGATCTTGGCGGATACGATTCAGAGATCGCCACCATCAGAACCCTCGTCCAGCAGATCAGATTTGTACAAGACTTGCAAACGCCTCCCCTTGCCTCCGCCCTTACTATGCTTGAGATTATATTGGAGAAACTCGTCAAGGTCTCGTCGGAAAGCCTGGATTCGCTGCAGCAGCTCGAGCATGCTATGGACGAGCTGATTGACGCAGCGCGGGATCTCCGGCTAAAAATGCTAGCGGACACACTTAGGACCCCAAATAAGTTATCAGATGGCTATCAGGTCAATGTCTCTTTCGGAGGACACGACACGAGGCGGCGGGTATATTCAAGCATCGATATGGATCAGTCTCGCCATGCTTTTCAGGTTAATGCCCCGCTTCATAGATTCGAAGATCCCGCCAGCTTCGCACAACTCGCGGCTATATTGGCGCAAGTTCGTCAGAAATAGCATACTCCTGTCTATCTAAGGAGGGAGACGAATCTCAGTCGTTACTGTATTTATTACTCAGGTCATGAGATTTTTCCACATTTTTTCTTTTGGCGGCGTAGATGTACAAAGTGCTTTGATATTTAGTCTAGCATTGTCCTCTGTAGATAAATGAGGGCTTCCCTTCTTTCCTCAATAGCCGCACTAGGTAACAGCCAGCGGAGTGCGGTTTCACTCACGAAATCCAGTCAAAGCCACAGGGCATGGAATTGAGCAGTAGGAGGGCTACTGAAAAGGTATCGATCCTGTCTGTTCTTTTTGGTTCTTTAGCTAAGCCAGAGAACCGTATTCTTGTAGTTGCATTCGTGGAATTAGGAAGATGCCATGGTGGTGACTTTGTGCCCTGGTGGCGCCAGCCAGAAGATGCCTCTATTTGAAAGTCATGACCGCGCCCACTTTCTTGACAACCTGACAGAGGCATCCTGCTGCTAGTGTTGCCAGCGCTATATCTGCGTTGATTGGTCAGCTATGATAGTGTGCTCCTGTGAGGCTGCCTAAGGCACACTCATCGGGCCGTAAGAAGAGGGTACCCAAGGTGTGTGTCCTTAAATTGGAGGAAAATCAACGGCGAGTCTTTGCGTGCGTCTAATCAATCTTCACTCCTCTGTTCTTAGCCTCAAACCAGGCTTCCTCCAACCTGCTCGCGCATATCCAGCACACACCATGTATCTCATAAACTGTAACCGAAACTACGCGCTCGACTACTATCATAGCCCGGTCGGTGTCAAGTACCTAATTCTCTCGCATACTTGGGGCGATGACGAAGTTTCCTTCACGGACATGACCAACGTGGAACAGGCAAAGACCAAGAAGGGCTTCGGGAAGATCAAGGGCATTTGCGACATTGCCAAGAGAGATGGTGTTACTTATGCTTGGGTTGACACTTGTTGTATTGACAAGAGTAGCAGCGCCGAGCTGTCCGAGTCCATCAACTCTATGTACCACTGGTATCAGTGTGCCGCCCGCTGTATTGTTTTTCTCGAAGATTTGGAGACAGGCAACGGTGATGCTACCGAGCATCAACTTCGCTTATGTCGGTGGTTTACTCGCGGTTGGACCTTACAGGAGCTCATTGCTCCGGCATCTGTCCTCTTCTTCGATCAACAATGGAATGAACGAGGAACCAAAACCAGCCTTGGCCTCCCGCTCTCACGCATTACGAGAATCGACAATCGGGTTCTCCAAGGCATCCTATCTCTACATCGGGTCGCAGTCGCCCAGAGAATGTCTTGGGCTGCAAGGAGAGAAACCACCAGAATCGAGGACATGGCGTATTGTCTGCTGGGAATCTTCGGGGTCAACATGCCACTTCTCTACGGAGAACGCGAAAAGGCATTCGTGCGGCTCCAACAAGCAGTCTTGCTGCAGACCGACGACTTGTCAATTTTTGCTTGGGACTTTGATGGACAGCAGGACGTCACCAAGGCTCTTCAGCTAGGGTACATTGAGGCGATCCCTTTTGCTCCCAGGCCTGGCTGTTTTCGAGCTTGCGACCTGGTGGAGCGATTTGACAGTCAGATTCTTCCCAGTCCTTCTATCACGGTCACAAGCGCTGGCGTCCAGCTCTCTGCTTGCATTACCAACGACGAAAATCAATTCTTGCACCTTCAGTGCAAGGCAGTGCCGGACCCGAAAAGACCCGACAGGTACTCAATCCTCGCAATATCGCTCGCACAAGTACCCCACGGGTATATGCGGCGGTCGGATACATTCCATGCGATCAATCCCAGCCTCCTCCACGAAACATTCCAGGACCCTACCAATATCTGTCTTGTTTCCGGAGCTCATTTTCTCTCCATGCTGTCAACAACAGAAATAAATGGGCCAACCGAGTTGGTAGTACGATTCGAGCCCGGCCAAGACATGCCGGTCCTTGATAGGTCGTATTACCCCCAGCACCTCTGGTATCCAGGCAACAGCTGCTTCTTCGCCGAATGGTCCGATTCTTTCCTGGGTGCTATAGAGGTCATGATTCCTGCTGCTATGTTGTCCAGAACGGGGAGCATCTTTAACAGCGGAGCCAAGTGCTGGGTCTTGTGCGGTATGGCTCGAGCACAAGCTTTGGCGACGGAACCTGGTCACCAGGAGGCAGCAGCAGAGTGGAGGACCTGGTCGACTGTCCTATTGGAGTCGGAAGACGGGACCATTCCCGGACTGGCTCCAGACTTTCAAAGCGCAAGACTTCGAAATCCGTATACCTTGTGCAATGTAGCACATATGTTGCGCACCGACCTTCGAGACAAGCACGTGGATTTTCCCACAACATGTACAGTCCCTTATGATGACAAGGTCATTTCATTTGAAATTATGGCAAACACAAAGCCGCCTCGTCATAGAGAAGTCATCATTCATGCAACAGCTGTCGCTGGACAAAGGTACCTATAGAAGGGCAGGGCGGAGGTGGGGGGGGGGGGGGGGGTTTCTGTTGAAGGTACCTAATAAGCAGTCACCGGATGACGGACTTTAGGCTCGGAGGAAAACAAGATCAATATTCCCAGTATAGAAACTTAAACCTCTCAACTTTCTAATGAACCGTATTTTTTTTTGGGTCTTTGATAAAAGATCCATTACCTACCTAGGTAGGTACCTAGGCAGGCAGGTTATACGTATATTATAGTACGTGTATAGGGCTATGAAATGGCTGGGTCAGATCCAAGATGGTGTAGGCTAGCACCCCATCATGATCAAACGAGCGGGACAGGCGGCGGGCGAGGAAGCGGGTACAAGCATCAAGTAGAGGGGGCGTATCTTTGGCGCTGTTGGTAGTTAGGGTATCGCGGTCATGGATGCGACAGTCGAGGAGCATAAGCTGACGCTCGGTCCAGCGCGGGATGAACCAGTAGTCATTCGCGGGGGAAGATGGCGCAGATTCGACTGATTGGCAGTGATTGCACACTTGAACCGTTCTGGCTATTGTCGGTTTCTTTTATATCCGAAAGGACCATCGCCGTGAAGGGGTAGGCACCATGGCGTGCGAATGCCAACGGGTTTTTGATTCCGAAACTCTGAGCGGGCCAACATATACGCGTGGCTGGGCCTCGTTTGCCTCGCCATTGAAACAGGACATCCGGTCTCACCTGGCTTCGTACCACAACACTGCGTTTTCATGACGCCGAGTCTCAGACGCTCAGCAAGACAAAGCAGCACAGCAAATACGTCAGTTGCCCAAGCCTGAGGCTCAATGATCCCGCCTTGGCGCCAATTTCCTGCGAACATGTTCACCATTTGTTGGTTAATGGCGCGAACAAAACCCGGACTCGGTACATCCGTACCTTACATACAGGAATCCCAAGCAATCAACACCACGAGAATGATGCAATTCGCAGGAAGAAGCTGACGAAACAACAAGAGCGTTGATCTGTTGCGGAGCTTGTCAATATATCGACATGTGATGAAATACGGTCACAGTCTTGCCTACGTCTGTAAAGCCAGGGCAAAGTGGATCTAGCCGGAGACACAGGAAGCCTGAGCCGACAGCGAATCCGCAGTGCTGCAGGCGCTATTTATTACGACGAGCACGACAAGGCGGAGGACAGGCGCTTGCTTCCCGAGCTCGGGGCGGGCTGACACCGGGCCATCAGCTCCATGCTGGTTCTTGGGAGCTTCTTGGAAGATTCTTGGATCTATACGCAATGCTGGGCGGGCCTCAAGGCGGCTCCGCGGGGTGGCAATCCGGAGGCGAGCGTTTAGCTCCAAGACCTGGGCGCGCTGTTGTGGCCGCTGTGGTCGTCTCGTTCCGGGTGGGCCTTTGCCCTTCGCAGCCAAATTCGCAGCCAAATCTCCGCGTCCTCAAGATTGCGGGCTCCACGTGGCGCAACGCGCCTTACCCAAGTCGTGGTGGACTGGCCTGACGGGAACCGGTCTGCTCCGGATTGTGCGAGCACCTTTTGCACCTTTTGCATTGACAACGTCATTCAGCGACATTTCCCATGGAAGCCGCAATGCTGCAATGCCGCATGCCGGGGCTGGGCAGATCAGCGGGGAAATCTGGGGAACCAGACCGCAGCGAAGGCGATGGTATAAAGGAGGGTCATGATGGCCGTCTTCTCGGTTTGCCTTTTGCTTTCTCGCCAGCCAGTCAGTCACTCGTTTCCTGACCTGCCTCCTTCTAGTCTCTCTCCTCCAGCTCAGCCTCAGCAGTCTTCACGATGCGCATCACGACCTCTGTCGTTACCGCCCTGACGGCAGCCGGTGCTGTCTCGGCCACGCCGACTTTCCCCGGTTTCCCCGGCTTCCCCGGCTTCCCCGGCTTTGGCAAGAAGCCCACTCAGCCCAAGGACGTCAACCCCTTCAAGGGCCGACAGCACTTTGTCAACCCTGAGTGGACTGGCAAGCTGGAGCAGACATACCAGGCCTTCAAGGCTCAAGGAGATGAGGCAAACGCCGCCCGCGTTCGCAAGGTGCAGAAGATCAGCACCTTTGTGTGGATCTCGCGCATGTCGGAGCTGCCCCGCATCGACGACTCTATCAAGAAGGCCCGCGAGGTCCAGCGATGCACCGGCAAGAAGCAGATTGTCGGCCTCGTTCTATACAACCTGCCGGACCGTGACTGCAGCGCTGGCGAGAGTGCGGGCGAGTTCCTGAGTGCCGAGAACGGCCTCGAGCGCTACAAAAAGGAGTTCCTCGCTCCCTACGTCGCCAAGATTAACTCGGCCCCGGATCTCGAGTTCGCCATTGTGCTCGAGCCCGATTCGCTCGGCAACCTTGTTACCAACATGGGCATCCCGTTCTGCGCCGGTGCCGCCGACGTCTACCGCCAGGGCATCGCCCACGCAATTGCGAGCCTGCAGCAGGACAATGTCAACCTGTACATTGATGCCGCCCACGGTGGCTGGTTGGGCTGGAACGACAACCTCCCTCTCGCCGCTAAGGAGTTCGCCACAGTTGTGGCTTTGGCCGGCGAGATCAACAAGGACAAGAAGAAGGGCACCAAGAACAGGATCCGTGGTTTTGCCACCAACGTTTCCAACTACAACCCTTTCCAGGCCACCGTTCGCGAGAACTACACCGAGTGGAGCACTTCGTGGGACGAGTCCAACTACGCCACCTCCCTAACGCCCCATCTCGAGGCTGAGGGTCTCCCCGCCCATTTCATCATTGACCAGGGCCGTGTCCATCTCCCCGGTGCCCGCCAGGAGTGGGGTGAGTGGTGCAATGTTGCGCCTTCGGGCTTCGGCCAGGCTCCCAGCATCAAGACCAACAACACCGTCGTCGACAGCATTGTCTGGATCAAGCCTGGTGGTGAGAGCGATGGCGAGTGCGGCTTCCCTGGTGCTCCCCGAGCTGGCCACTGGCATGACGAGTATGTCCAGATGCTAGTTAAGAACGCCCACCCCTCAGTCTATGCTTAGATAATGTATAGGCGCTTCTTTGTACATAGTTGAAATACGTGTATATATATTTTCCAACGTATCTATGAATTATGAGTGATTTTTGGTCTTTTTTTGCTTTGAGTGGTAAAATGGTGTGGTGTCAGTGCAGCTGGGGTCAAGTCCTTGCATCGCTTTGTCGTGCACGCGGTCCGTTTGTCGCATCGTGTTTCGATAGTGTCAAAGATGCTGGAGAGTCCTTCATTTTACACTAGCTTGACAGGGGCATTCTGTAAGTCGCGCCAACTTAGGGCTTGTCATCCTTTTGAGGTACTTTTGAGCACAAACCCTGCCAAGGATCGAAGGATGCATCACATCAGACCACCCCTTTCTTCTCCCTTTAATACTGCACTGCAGACATGAAATTGAGCAAAATAAGTTGTGAGGATGTGTGTGTGTGTGTGTGAATAATTATGACCGCTACAGAGAACCATAGCATACTTCGTACTACAAATGTGGCGTAACAGCTTGGTAATCTGCGACGAATCTGGGCACGGAAAATTTCCTTTTTCGTTCGTAGTCCTGAGATGGGGTGAGTTGTGGCTGATTTGTCCTGAGCTTTCCCTGATTCTTCCCTGAGCTAAGGGTGATCCCATACGCGGCCGCCGCACAGCCTCAGAGGCCCGTTTTCAGGCCCCTGGGCTAAAGTTTCCTATTGATGTGTTTCTGACAGCGGCACCAATTCGCGAGCTGAAAAGATGTCACCCCATATATTGCTGTTTTGGGCTTAGGGTCGGTCATCAGTTCGAGATTGCCTAAGTGGTGGGCGGGGCTTACGAGATGTCCAGCTTCTCCTGTCTGACTGGTTCCACAAGCTTAGACTGGCTGATAAGTCTAAGTTATTAACAACAACAATTCTTACTCTCGTCTTCAGTACCTTACCTTATGGCCCCCAGGTCCGTCTGCCCGGGTGACTTGGAACTCATGTCGAGTCTTCCATCTCTGGCCCAGTGATTGGTTTATAAGTTGCTGCCTTAGGCCACAGTGGCCTGTGGTCGCGAAGCCTGTAAGAGGTGCGCTTTTTGCACGTGACAGCGGAATGCAACGATCAGGCTCTGGTCTCCCCGCATCGAAAGTTGGGCTCAGTTTAAACGTACATCAATCCTTATCCCATTGCCAAATGGAACCCATCTCGGCTGCCGCTAGCGTTTTCGGAGTCATTGGCTTTATTGGCACCGTGGCGGCGGCGGCTTCCTCTTTTATGCGGGACTTCCGGTCGGCACGCAAGGAGATTGTAGCTATCAAAAAAGAACTCGCTTCCCTGCGGGCTGTCCTAGAGATTCTGGCCGAAGATTTTGACGACCCGGCCAACACCAGCCTCCATGAGAGCGTTCATGAGCGCATCGTCGATGCTGCGACGAATTGCAGCAGAGTATTGCACGAAATTGATGATTGCATCCGAGGTCTCCACGGCTCGAGAATCAGCTGGGTCAACTCAGGCAAGGAAGAGATTTGCAACTTGCAGCGAAAGCTGGAGGCGGAAAAGTCGGCCCTCAGTGTGACGCTGGATTATGTCTCGGTGTGAGTAGTGTTACGTCCTAGGCGACTGATCCTCAAGCAAGCAGTGGGTGAAGACTGACAGCCATGAAAGACTCATGCTGCGTGATATAAAGAGCGACATCTCGCAAATCGTCCTTGACACCTCTGCGATCAAGCAAGATACAATGCAAATCCAGGGCGACATGAATCGCGTTCTATTCGAAATCTCTCAGCTATATCACCTCACGGTGCAGTCCCGAACCAGTCAAGCCGAGAGAGGCCCTGAATCACATGGTTATACTCTGGCACGGTATCTTTGGGACTTGAAGTCCGATGCCGAGACCGTGCTAGGCGACCCCGACAACCTCAGAGACTTAGGGGATACAGATACGGAATATGCCTGGGAGGTAACGTCGAACGCCGACATGTCTTATAATAACGCGGACTGGAATGAAAGAGTCACGAAGAAAATCAACCCAGTGGCGGCTTCCCCAATTATTTTTACAAACAGCGAAGGCCGTCGGCATCCAATCCCCTTTGCAAATTGCAAGACATGGGCGGTAGGTAAGCCCGGGAGACCTTAGGGAAGCGCTTTCACTGACTCTCTACTCCAAGGACATGTCTAAACTCATCCAGCAATCATTTGCCCACCGCGATGACACCGCAGGTGAGGGCGGTGACATCAGCGAAGGCAAATACGACCTGACTGGCCCCGATGGCGAGATCATCCTCCCGTCGCTTTGGGGGGGCCTTGTCAGACCGGGTTGGGAGGTCACCATGAAGATGTGGAAGCCTAAACCGACGGAAAAGATGCCCATCAAGTTTAAGGACGCCATCGGTCGTAAATTTAGCTTTCCTTTTCACTTGTGTCAGACTTGGACGGTAAGTGCACCAAGTTCCCTTCAATCAACTGTTCTGGCCTATCTGATCTATCTGTTACTAAACACCCACTTTTGCTTCAGGGCATGGAAGAACTCATCAAACAGAGCTTCCTACACGTCGAAGTTGTTAGGCCCCATGTGCATGAGGGCTACTACGACCTTTTTGGGCCGGATGGTGAAAGAATTCTGCCAACAGTTTGGGAACGGGTTATACAGCCTGATTGGTCCATCACTATGCATATGTGGCCGATGGACCGGATCCCTACACCACAAGGGCTACCAATCCTACCAAAGGACCGTCACGCAGCCCGAGTGTCTACGACTAAAAACCAGGGGAGCCCACTGAGGGCAGACAAAAGCCTTTCTGCCTCATCTACCGCAGCTAACCCTCTCCACGATGATGATCGAGAACCAAGGCAGAGGGAGAGAGATAAGCGTCAGGACTCTAACCCTCAGAAGAGAAACCGCAGGATTGCAGATAAGGGGTGGATGCCTTTGTGGAAATAACAGGAAATGATACATTGTGCTGTTTTCTGGGTGATTTTGTGAGATAACTGTCAGCTGGCAGGCGGGTCTTGCCGCCTGCGCCGTTGGCTCGGAGGAGCTAGCCTTTGGAGGTCGGATCGGAGCGATCCGAAGGAGAGGTAGTCCGCAGTGGTGGCGATCCACAACAACAGAGACGATGACAATTCAATCAATTGAAGCCTATACTTTTACTTCCTGACGATCCTGATTATTGCATACACGAGCGATTTGGCTGGTTATAAGCGCCAGTCGACAATAACCCCAGCGTGACAGGCTCCTTTGAATATTATAGCGATCATTCCAGTGGCTTTATAACCTTCTCCCACCATCACCAATATGTCCTTTGCTTAGGCCACTTATCTGGTTCATTTAAGTCCGGCAGACGAAGCTTTGCAACAATGTCAATGATGTTTGTGTTAGATAAACAGCAACTGCCACTGCGAAGTAATGAACGTTACGTGCTTTTTAGTGCAGCGGTAGCTTGTGATAAATTACTATATTTGCTAAATCTGGCGTCTTTGGTTCCAGTTCCATGCTGAATCGTAGTGTTTTGTCAAGATATGTTGATGAATTCAGGATTGAACAATAGGAGGCGTGTTTGTAGATGTAAGCGCGAGATTTGGAGGACAGAAATCTCCAGCGCTCAGGTAAGCAATACGAATACACAAGGCTGTTAGTTTCAAAATTGCGACAAATTTTGGCCATGTTTATATATGGGACCAGTTCTGGGCTCACTCGGCTAGAGTTGAAGCAATTCAGCATGCTGTGGCGGAGCCTGCTGAAAATGGTAAAAGGGTGAGTAAGGGTGAGCTAGCCGGAGTAAATCCTGAGCAGGGACTGAGCCGAGCCTGAGCCAGGGTGAGTAACATTACGTGCTCAAGATACGAAAAAGGAAATTTCGTGTGCCCAGATTCGTCGCACATTACAAAAGTTATATACAACGAACCGTTTAACTGACGCATTTCACTTCCGAAACCCCTCCCCCCTTTCCCCCTACCCCCCAGCAAAC
>Ga0247760_1003161_pt1 | contig 11087 bp, 6 predicted proteins | sample UWRJL171409R4_FD_179936 | JGI IMG/M metagenome (GOLD analysis project Ga0247760, IMG submission 179936) | Plant litter microbial communities from Arlington Agricultural Research Station in Wisconsin, United States - UWRJ-L171-409R-4 | ecosystem: Environmental > Terrestrial > Plant litter >...
TATAGCTCTCGGAGGGATTGAAAGGGTTGGTTATGGTAGTGAAGGACACAAAGGGGGTGGCGTTGACGTGGTTGGAGGCGAAGGAGATGTGTGAGGGTGGGTGCCAGTCCTTGGTGCCGATACGGAGAGTGAAGGAGGGCAGGGAGAGGAGCGTGTTGATTAAGGGGGTGACGGTACGGCCCTGCGGGACGGCGAGGGTACCGGACTGTAGGGTGGTGAAAAGAAGTGTGTGTTAGCTACCCTATCGGTGTGTTTGTGTGTGATGTTACGGGCGAAAGGGTGGGACGGAAGGACCTAGGTCGGGAGTTTTGTTGCTCCTGAGGTGAGTGGATTGCGGGCGGGTAGGTATCATTGTACCAAACCGTGTGGTACACACACTAGGCACACAGTAAACCGTTGCAACGGGGGCGGCGAACAGGGTGGGGATTGGTTGGTTGGTTATATGGTGCGGTTTGGAGTGCAGAAGGGGCGTTTAGCTTGACTGACTTACAGGTGGACAAAAGTCTTCTTGCATGTCGACGACTATGAGCGCCGGCCGGAAGCGGGGTTCATCATCTTCGGTCATTTTGGAGGGCGGGGAGAGAGAGATGTTCCTTGTCAATCTGTCACCCGACGTTCCACATGCCATAAAACCTTTCGATATTTTCTGCTGTGAGATATATGTATTACTGGGGCACGGAATAAATGAGTGGCTTCGTAGTCATAAAAGTTTCCATTTGACGGATACGCCTTGCCTCCCTCCCTTGGATGAACGGCTGGCTGCTGGTTGAAGCAATCGGGAGTGAGGGGCAGATTCTGATAAGATAAGGAATGTCACCCTCTCGGCAGAGTCTACAGCACACGCGCGAGAATCTCCAACGAGTCGACAGTGCAGTAAACTGGCGTCCTGCCTCGCTACACTAACGGCATTAGGTCGGTTTCACTTGAGAGTAAAAAAATCATGAGATCAAAATCAGGTGCTTCTCTCAGGCCTTCGGATCCCGAGGTCGTTGTCCGAAACGTGAAGGAGCCAAGCGGTTGACAGAATAAAAGAGACTCATTACCTGGCAGGTACCACCACCACCAGCAAGATCCCTAGCAAAGAGGTGTATCTTTTTTGTACTATCACCAGTCATCTGACAACTTCATGCTAACAAAACTAGGGACCTTGCTATCTCAGAACCAGCTAGTGCATCCTCATCTCCTGATACTGTTCTCGCTCCACCAATCACTACCACTATCGTAGGTTTGGTGTTAGGTGGGGTGATGGAAGATAAAAGAGCTAGTAAGCCACTATTAGTGCAAAGTCCACGTGCATCATTTTGCAGTCTTTTTTTTCCTAGCAACCGCTTGGGAGCTCTTTTATGACTGCTAGGTGGCCCCAGCTTCCTGCAGGTCCAACGTCGCGCCAAGATGTGATAACGTTATCGACAATTAATTGCGCCCAGCCTTCAATGCCTGGGCCGCGATGCGATGGATGCTCCTTACCCAGAGTGGGTTCTATCACTTGGTCGCAATTACCAAAACGGGGAAAGGGGAGAAGCGAGTCTACCTTCACCTATAATGCACAGCCAGCCGTGATGCGGTATGCCGTGTCGTCAGGTGCCTTGATTTCCCGTCAATTGACCTAGGTCGTGAACAAGGAAGCGGGTTCGAAGTTGGTGGAACGGGCAGGTGAGAGGAGAAATTGTCGAATAAGAAAAACTGCCTTGTCTGGGAAACAAAGTGACGATCGGGAACAATATCAAGGCAAGAGAATGGCGGGGGGGCTTGGAGTCCTCTTCTCAATCCGGTAACCCCGGTCGTGCATGCGGCGTGGCGCTGCCTGCCGGTCTGCCCCGAATTTCCATCCTCGACTCTGACCGCTTTTCGAGATGGACCGTTGAGCCACACCTGGCGCATCCGTGTCCCAATGAGGAAAAAAAAATGCGAAACCTTTTCAAAGGGGGGCAACTATGTGGCAGTGACAGTTCAGAAGGTAGCAGGTCAAGGCCCGTTGTCGGGACTCGGGACTCGGGAGTTAATGCTCAGAACTGGGATTGGGGTCCCGTTCCATTGACTTGGGGGTGGAAAGAACGGTGACCCGCTGCAAAAAAGAACGGCGGTTGGCCCGTGTGACCCCATCCCATCAGGTTGAAATTCCTTCCTCTTCCCCTGCTCATTTCTATCGACAGGTCCCAGGTTTTCGTTGCTTGTCTGTGTCCTGCTTGTAGCCCAATTCAACATTGTCCCGACCTGTCGACCACGACTATCTTACCCCACGGCGGCGAGCTCTGACGGAATTTGCAGCACCCGTCAGCCCGACAAGCTTGATACGCGCATTGGGCCGAGCACCCACGAAAACTTTCCCGACCGAGCGAGCCCACACCGACCGTTGTGGCAGACAGAGTTCGACGTGACAGTTCCGAGCCGCAGCGCCGGTCTCAACAAGTGACGTTCTTGTAGCATTGGACATCACCGATCTCAGCTTTAGCGTACGACACCACAGCTGTCGAGGACGGCTGCCAATTGCTATTTGGTAGGTAGTCGCCCGCTTCACCTTTCCTATCTTGCTCCTTGTCTCTCCTCAGTCAGCGTCTCATTGTCACGCCCCCAACCTGCATTATGTGTCAGCGACTCGAGATAGGGCTTTGCGCATGCCTGGCTTGTGTCTCGTCGTGTTCCAGTACATATGGCTCACTCCGGTCTTTAGGCATCCGCCCGGTACTCGAGCCGCCCTCTCAATGCGCCAGCCGACCCGGTGATACTCCCGAACGTCCCATCCACCTCCTAACCATGGCGACTAGACTTGCCTCTAACTTCCTCCCCTCGCGATTCAGGGGGGAGCAGCCCGCATCGCAAGCAACGACGCCCTCGTGGCTGAACAAGAAAGTCACACCGCTGCTTCAGACCCTGTCCAAAATCACTTCGTCGCACCCAATTCACACGATCGTCGTCGTTGCCCTGCTGGCAAGCTCTACATATATTGGCCTGCTGGAGGACAGTTTGTTCGACGTGACAAGGAGTGTCAGAAAGGCCGAATGGTCCTCGCTCGTCGAGGGTAGTAGGAGGTTACGCGCGGCACCGGACACGGCTTGGAACTGGCAAAGCTTTGACGATGCCCCGATCCCGAAGAATGCCGACCACCTCGCACTCTTGACCCTTGTCTTCCCCGAATCTACGTCTTCTGATGCCCCGAGCACACCTCCGGTCGTGGGTACCGTCCCTAGCCCGCAAAACCTGTCTGTCGTGTCACTGCCCTCAACCACAAATTCGTTCAATGCCTATTCTCAGGACAGCGCCCTTGCCTTTGCGGTTCCTTATGCCCAGGCTCCCGAGTTCCTTGCTGTGGCTCAGGAAATCCCCAATGACACGCCCACTCAGGAGACGCGCGAGACGGAGAATGGGGGACGGGAGAGGAAAATGTGGATCATGAAGGCCGCTCGGGTCCAGACCAGGAGTAGTATCGTCCGCTGGGCCCAGAACGCCTGGGTCGAGTTCACCGATCTCCTCAAGAATGCTGAGACGCTTGATATCGTTATCATGGCGCTTGGCTATATATCGATGCACCTAACCTTCGTCTCTCTCTTCCTGTCTATGCGCCGCATGGGCTCCAACTTCTGGCTCGCGACAAGCGTTATCTTCTCTTCGCTCTTTGCCTTCATGTTTGGTCTGTTCGTTACCACCAAGATGGGTGTCCCCATCTCCATGGTTCTCCTCTCCGAGGGTCTTCCGTTCCTGGTTGTGACAATTGGGTTCGAGAAGAATATTGTTCTTACCCGTGCTGTGTTGTCTCACGCCATTGAACACCGCCGACCTTCCAATTCGGGCACGGTCAAGGCGGTCAAGAAGAACGAAGCCACATCGAGCGTGATCCAGTCGGCAATTCGTGTTGCCATCAAGGAGAAAGGGTATGATATCGTCAAGGATTATGCCATTGAGGTCGGTATTCTCATCATTGGCGCTGCTTCTGGAGTCCAGGGAGGTCTTCAGCAGTTTTGCTTCCTCGCCGCGTGGATCTTGTTCTTTGACTGCATCCTCCTTTTCTCATTCTACTCGGCTATTCTGTGCATCAAGCTCGAGATCAACCGGATCAAACGACACGTTGAGATGCGCAAGGCTCTGGAGGATGATGGTGTCAGTCGCAGAGTCGCGGAGAACGTTGCTCAAAGCAACGACTGGCCTCGTGCTGATGGCCAAGGCCAACCGGGTACTACCATCTTTGGGCGCCAGCTCAAGAGCGCCCACATCCCCAAGTTCAAGGTGCTCATGGTTGGTGGTTTTTTCCTCATCAATGCCCTGAACCTACTCACCATCCCATTCCGAAGCCCCAATTCCATTTCGAGCATCTCATCCTGGGCACGTGGCCTCGGTGGCGCATTCACACCCCCGCCGGTTGACCCCTTCAAGGTCGCCTCAAATGGGTTGGATATTGTCCTGGAGGCCGCCAAGGCCGCTGGCCGTGAAACTGTCGTGACTATTCTCACGCCGATCCGATACGAGCTGGAGTTCCCCTCGGTTCACTATGAACTCCCGCTGAAACAAGACAAGAATGATAGCTTTGGCGATCTCGACGGCTATGGCGTCGGCGGCCGTATGGTTGGCGGCATCCTCAAGAGTCTGGAAGACCCCATTCTCTCCAAGTGGATTGTTGTCGCTCTGGCTCTCAGCGTAGCCCTGAATGGATATCTCTTTAACGTAGCCAGATGGGGTATCAAGGATCCCAATGTGCCGGACCACCCGATCAATCGTAAAGAGCTGGCCGAGGCCCAGAAGTTCAACGACACCGAGTCTGCGACACTCCCCCTGGGAGAGTATCAGACGCCTTCAGCACGCGCCCCGGTTGCCCCAGCCACTCCCGCCACTACGGACGACGAGGCTGATCGCGTAGAGCAACCCGCCAAAGCCGTGCCGTCCACCCCCGAACAGCCCCTGACCTTGCGCAGCAAGGAAGAGATGGAGATGATGCTGGCAAGCAAACGTGCACATGAGCTCAACGACGAGGAGGTTGTTGCTCTCTCCCTGCGCGGCAAGATTCCTGGATATGCGCTGGAGAAGACTCTCAAAGATTTTACTCGGGCCGTGAAGGTTCGCCGTGCTATTATCTCCCGCACCAAGGCTACTGCGGATCTCACCAACGTCCTTGACCGATCCAAGCTTCCGTACCAGAACTACAACTGGGCTCAGGTCCACGGAGCATGCTGCGAAAATGTGATTGGTTATATGCCTCTTCCCGTTGGAGTCGCAGGACCTCTTGTGATGGATGGCCAGAGTTATTTCATCCCCATGGCCACAACTGAGGGTGTCTTGGTCGCTAGCACAAGCAGAGGCTGCAAGGCTATCAACTCGGGCGGTGGCGCCGTTACCGTCCTTACCGGCGACGGAATGACGCGCGGTCCCTGCGTTGCGTTTGAAACGCTTGAGAGAGCTGGCGCGGCGAAGATCTGGCTCGACTCGGAGAAAGGCCAAGCGACAATGAAGAAGGCGTTTAACTCGACGAGCCGATTTGCTCGATTGGAAACCATGAAGACAGCCCTTGCTGGTACCAACCTCTATATCCGCTTCAAGACCACCACCGGTGATGCCATGGGCATGAACATGATCTCAAAGGGTGTCGAACACGCGCTAAGTGTTATGATGAGCGAGGGTTTTGAGGATATGGACATCGTCTCGGTCAGCGGGAATTACTGCACGGACAAGAAGGCTGCGGCCATCAACTGGATCGATGGCCGTGGAAAGAGTGTCGTCGCCGAGGCGATCATCCCTGGCGATGTGGTCAGGAGTGTCCTCAAGACGGATGTCGACACTATGGTCGCTCTCAACATCAATAAGAACCTCATTGGCTCTGCTATGGCAGGTGCCATGGGTGGCTTCAACGCTCACGCCGCCAACATCGTGGCCGCCATTTTCCTGGCCACTGGTCAAGATCCCGCACAAGTGGTGGAGAGCGCTAACTGCATCACTATTATGAAGAAGTAAGCTTTACCTCACAACACTACCTGCCACCCTCAATACTAACATTGTCTAGTCTCCGTGGATCTCTCCAAATTTCCGTCTCGATGCCTTCTCTGGAAGTAGGCACCCTTGGCGGCGGTACGATTCTTGAGCCTCAGGCAGCGATGCTTGACATGTTGGGAGTTCGCGGCCCCCATCCCACGAACCCTGGCGAGAATGCGCGCAGACTTGCGCGCATTGTGGCTGCCGCGACCTTGGCGGGTGAACTCTCGCTGTGTAGCGCTCTTGCGGCGGGCCACCTCGTCCGAGCACACATGCAGCATAACCGGTCTGCCCCGCCGACTAGAAGCAGCACCCCGGCTCCAGTTGGTGCCGCCATAGCCACCGGAGCTGATAGAGCCGCGTCAAGCACTAGCCTGAGCGCTGCCGCTATTGAGCGCGCTCGGCGCTGAGTGTTATAGGGAGTAATGTATATATAGATTCGGGCTAGATGCAGAAGGCTTTCACATGAGTATCGCATCGGGGTTGATGAAGCTGCCAAAGCCATGTAGACATGCGCATTCAGAGCGTTGGGAGTTTGCGAGCGATGTTTGGGTGAAGCGAATTCATCTAGAGATCTAGAGAGGCTTTGGCTGCCTTGGATCAACCCCTGCGGCTAAGGATAAACCGGGGAGGTTGAAGATAAATATAAAGCTTCTTTGTATGACATCAGCTCGGTTCCATGTCTCAGCCACAGTGAGACCAAGGGAGTGGGATGTTTGTCTCACCACCATGCGGCAGCGCACTGAAAATCTGGGGTAATACGACTCCCGAAGAGCCGCATCCAACGACATGTCTACTTTAGGTCTAACATATCGAGCTGTTGTTGTGGAGAAACAAGTACTTTCTGCTTGCGTTTACGCAGTGGGCCTCAGGACCCTGTTACAATCCAGCCCCTGAAAGATTGTCAGCGGGGGACTTGGGTGAGTATCCATCAAGAGGAATTTGCGCAATACATGAACAGCTGGGGAAGCTATTCTGTGAGAGGTTAAGCCAGAATATTTAGGCCTCGATTCTAATGTGCAGGGCCTCAAAAAATAGGAAAGAATGCCGAGGGTGGGTAGGTAGGTAGGTTTGGCCCAGAAAGCTAAGCTGTAGCCAAAGCCGTGAAGTATACCGTGCGAACAATCAATCTTCCAGAGGGTTTGTTGGTTGGTTGGTTGGTTGGTTGGTTAGACTGTATAGCTCTGGAATATGTGCAAGCCGCCCATAGCCTGAGACACGTCCTGAAAATCCCAGTCTTTGAACTCGACACGAGTTGGAAGTTAACTGTCTGTTCCTGTCCTCTTCTCTCCGATCGGGGATTACGCTCCTTTGGCATACTTTACCTATTTGTAAAGATGCCAATTCCAATGCCAATTAGATTTCCCTCATCATCATCATCATCATCATCATCATCATCATCATCATCATCATCATCATCATCATCATCATCATCATCATCATCATCACATTTATCATCATCGTCGTCGTTATCATCGTTGATACATTATCATGTCACTTGTGATTCATGAAATTGGAATGGTTCCTAAGGAACTACGAAATATAAGCCTGCCGCTCTAGATGCTCTATCACATACGACCATACCCACTGGAAAAGTGATGAACCTGGCTCTACATAAGTGGGGCTAAAATGGGGCTACGTGGGGCCGCCGCTTTTCTCGGATACCGTTACCTGAAAAGACCTCCGGAGGATCATGTCAGAAAGAAGGAGGTTCAGGGTCCCCGGACATCTAATCAGCTCCGCTGATTAGATGCCTGGCACTGCCGGAGCGCCAGTGAGCCTGAGCCTGAGCCACTACAGTGACGAAGACTGAATCCTACGGAGAGGTCTATAAAAAAAGGGGGTTCTGGCCTATGGCTAGAACTCCCACAATAAGTAATTCAATCAAGCAGTTGCAATCCCATTAACTTCCACCTGAATCCAGAGTGCAGTGTATCTGGCAGGAACCACTAGCGATCCCATGGACCTAAGCCTTATAAGCCTGAAGGTTGTGGCAACTGGGCTTAGCTCTAATGGTTAGTTATGTACAGTTGGTCCGTGCTTTTCTCCTGGCCGTCATGGCTTAGGTCGTGACAATAAGTTGTCTCCATTAAACCAAGGTAAGGAAGCAATTTGCACTGCCACCGCACAAACCCTTAGCCCACAGCCCTATCCAACAATCCGATTTACTTAAGATGCAATGATAACTACTGACCACCAGCATCTTCTAACACTCCATAAGGCAATTATCTTTTAAATCCTTTCTCGTTAGCCTGTTAAACAATGCGAAGTCACGGCAGATTCGCTGCGCTTGCCGAACTAGAAGAGGAAGAAAAAGGCGAACCGGACAAGAGTGTTAACGACGAGACAGAGCAAGTATTGTCCTCTGTCGAACCGTTATCTCCTGGGCTTGGCCCGCATGGCTTCCTGCGTGATCACGCCGAGATCCCATGGCCGGGGTCACCAAGGTCTAACGAGGTGGAAGACGACGATTTTGTGAGCGACGCTTGGCTTGCGCTTACTTTTGCAGCAATTGGACCCCCCAACTGACACTTTCAGGAACCCGACGTAATATGCAACGCGTGTCAGGCCATCTTCCCAGCAGAGGGTAGTGATGAACCCCGCCTGCTACGGGTGGACGTCGCAAATCCCTTGAGCTGTCGCCTGTGCGAAACCCTTCTGCGTTATTGGGGCTCTAGCCATCACTGCCTTGACCTTAAATGTGAATTCGAGGCGCGGGAGGGCTATTCCAGTGGTGTTTTAGATGTTGTCTTCAGAGAGATAACGCCGTCCTCCCAGTCGCCCCGGGTGGCTCGTTTTGGATTTCAACGTTACAACGGCACAGACATATGTAAAACACAATGACCACTCCCAGTCCTTGCAAAGATTTGGCTGACAGAAGAGAGACACAGCATTTCCACCATCGCCGCCGTTCACTGTCGACCTCCCTGCATCTACGCAGCTCAAAGACTGTATCAAGCAAGCCGGGGAATGGCTTAAGTCTTGTGAAGACCACTCGCCTTGTAACGAGCAGCTATCCTCCTGGTCAGGCTTCGTTCCAACCCGTCTGATCGAGATTTCCAGAGACAAGACGCAAAGCATCAAGATTCGACTCAAGTCCCGTTCCGAGCTCGATCCTAGGGTTAAATACGTCGCGCTCAGCCACTGCTGGGGCTCTTTCATGCCAGTTAAACTTGAGGAGTCCAAGCTTCATCAATTCCGCCGTCGAATCCCGTGGCATAACATCTCTCCTGTCTTCCGCGACGCCATCACCGTCTCTGAGGCGCTAGGCATCTACTACATCTGGATTGACTCGTTGTGTAAGTTTGTCCTTCCAGGTCACTACTATATATACATACCCTTTTCTCTAACCTTCTCAGGTATTATCCAAGATTCCTCAAGCGACTGGAAAACCGAGTCAGCAAAGATGTGCGACGTCTACTCCTGCTGTCACTTGAACATCGCCGCAGACGCTTCTCATGACGGTTCTCAGGGTCTTTTCAGAGAGCGGAATGCAGCACTGTTAAGACCCATCCACATGGTGGTGAGGAAAACGGACAATAACCGGGCTAATAATGGCTACAGGCGGTTCAGCGAAATGGAGCCCGGCAACTATCTACTTTTCGATATCCACTGCTGGAAAGATGAAGTCGACGATGGGCCGCTCGGTAAAAGAGGCTGGGTTCTTCAGGAACGAGCTCTCTCGCCAAGGACTTTACACTTTGGCAAAACCCAAGTGGCGTGGGAGTGTCGCCATTTCATCTGCAGCGAAGTCTTTCCCGCCGGCTTTGTCAGAGGCACACGCCACCGTCGAGCCAAAAATTACATTGCCGCCAAGTACGGGAAAGATATGCCCATGGAAGTATACCAGCGCTATAAACATGAACAGGATAAGACGGACCAGCTGCTGAATAGGCAATCCCATCGAGAGATTTCCTCCGACGCGGACTCTGAGGACGACGACGACCAACTAGCGCCCCAGTCACGCCAAAAAAAATCCCCGGAAAGGGATTACATTCGCCTCCCAAGCAACTTCCGTCCCTACACCCTGGTTGGAGTTGATGCCATGCTCCTACAGCAGCTCCGCCTCCCACCACACACTAAAAACGAAATACAGCGCTGGACCCGGATTCTTTCCCCTTCCAATCTAGAGCCGCCGCGTCACAGGCACATGACAGCGATGCAGAAAAAATGGTGCAGAATCGTCTCAGCCTACACAGAGTGCTCTCTCTCCTATGGCAGCGACAAGTTGGTTGCCGTCGCCGGTTTGGCCGAAATGATGAGCCAGTACACAAAATGTCAATACCTCACTGGGCTCTGGAGAAAGGATCTCGAACACTGGTTGCTATGGAAGGTCACATCACCGTTGCCTGCAGCGTCTCAAGATGGAACGCGGGGGCCATCCTGGTCGTGGCCCTCGGTAGACGGTGGCGTCAAGTGGCAGGAATGGGCAGGATGGTATGTCCTGCATTAGATATCCCCCATGTAAATGATGGCGCATTTTTTTAACTGGGCATGCATGCACACAGGGGCCACGGTAACTACCAATGGCTGTGCTGTATCAACAGCGTACGGGTTCAGACAACTGCTGACAACCCTTTCGGGCAAGTTGCTTCCGGAACCCTCTGCATCAGCGGTCCTCTCAAAGTCCTCCACATCACCAACGGCAACGAGCCCAAGCCAGATAGTACACAAGTACCCCATCTAGGAGATGATGCCCAAAGTGGCGTGGATCTATTCTGGAACACCAAAGACCTCCTCGATCAGTTTGGAGACGGGACGAGCTCCATCGTCTGGCAACACAATACTTACGCCGCGACCCGTACCCGCTACGCGCCCAGCAACGGCGACCTCTTTTTCATGCCCTTCCGTATCATGGACTCGGACTATCTCGGAGCTGACTACGAGGCCCCTATCTTGGAGGGGCTGCTCCTGTTGCCTTTGTTAGATGAGCCGCGCGGTATATACCGACGGGTCGGTCAACTGACCATTTCCAAGCAGCGGGCCAAGGATAGCTTCAAGGGGGGAGAAGGAGAAACTCCTTTCCAGCCCAAGAGAGAATGGCCCTTCCAACCGAGGACGAGGATTTTGGATACTAGGTTGTACAGGCGGACTCGGACTAACGGCGAATACACTATCCTCGTTGTGTAACA
>Ga0247760_1003164_pt1 | contig 11073 bp, 11 predicted proteins | sample UWRJL171409R4_FD_179936 | JGI IMG/M metagenome (GOLD analysis project Ga0247760, IMG submission 179936) | Plant litter microbial communities from Arlington Agricultural Research Station in Wisconsin, United States - UWRJ-L171-409R-4 | ecosystem: Environmental > Terrestrial > Plant litter >...
GCAAGACTCGAGGCGGGTATAGACGTCAAGGAATTATCCGCCAGGCTGAGATGTTTGAGAAAGCGCCACTTGGAAGCTGGAAGAATGCCCATAGCCAACAGGTTAGAGGAGCTTCCACGGGCATTGTGCCAGGAGTCCGAAAGACTGGAGTGTGAGCTACCGGAGCCCGAGCGGCGAATCTTGTACGAGCCACGCATATTGGCCGATCCATTCCTGGAGCTCGAGGGGCGCCGTGGGGAGTGACTCCGTGGCCGGGATTCCTTAGCGGGTGATTTGGCTGGCTCATCACTGTCGGCCCTGACCATTGACGGCCGCCTGCTATCCACAGGATTGGACCCATCCTGATCCGTCCCCAGTTCGCTATTCAGCGAACCAACTGGCAGGTCTGTGGTCGACTTCCGGGTCTCAGGAGATGCCGGAGCAGAGGTAGTTTTGTGCAATTCTGCGTGCGAGACAGTAGGGCTCCTTCTGGGACTGGCCGCCGCGGCCCACGGGGTGGTTGGAGATCCTTGGGACTTGGAAGTGCGACGGCGGCGCTTATCCATATCATCCAGCACAATATCAATCAAGATATCTGCAGGGTCATCAATGCTGGCGCGCTTGAGGGTGAGAGAGCGCAGCTGGTCTGCGAGCCTATCCCAACCGAAGAACTGCCTGAAATCGATGTCGCTCACCTCTAGGGCCTGGACGTTCTTGAAGACATAAAGAGGCACGGCCGAGTCAAAAGGGAACTCCTCATAACCTCGAATCAGCCGCGCACGCCAATCGGGAGCCAGTCTAAGACACGGAATCTTGGTGAAGGCTGAGTAAAGATACTTTAGGTCAGCTTGGATCGCGGCCTTTTGCCTCTCGGTCCTAGCAGCCGAAATACCAGAACCAATGCCAAAACTGGCCCAGAGAGCCGACATGCCTGACATGACGCTTCGGATGCTCGACACGGAGCGGATCGAGCCAACGTCGGAGCCGCGGCTCTTGGAGCGCTGCGACTGGCCGAGAAAGGAGACATAATTGGCCGAAGTTGTGCTGTCATGTAAGTTCTCGAGGCGAACCTTCATGGGCCCGACGGGGATGCCTAGCTCTTCGAAACGGGAGAGCAAGTAGAACAAATGGTGAGGGGTGAGGGCCAATTTTGCGGACTTGACGCTATGCGATGTAAAACTCAAACTTCCAAGCGAGAGGGCGGCCGCAAGCGTACTCGACGTCGACGCGGAGGTCGAGGGCCGCTCAGGCACAGTCGGCGAGGAAGGCACAACCAACGGCGTGACCGATGAGACGCTCTGTGAAGACCCATGGCGAGGCACATTTTGTCTCCGAAACTGCAGCGCGTTCGCAAGTGCCTTCTCGTGCGTACGCACAAACGTAGCAAGTTGCTGTTCAAGTCGAGATGGTCAGCCTGAGTAATCCGCAAGCGGAGAGACTTGAGTGAGAGGCGGGATGCCTACCTTGATGAAAAACTCACCGTCTTCCGAATCCATTGTTTCAATGATGGGGATGCATCAGACTGCAAGGATCTAAAGGAGCGTTGAAAGTCCGGTTGTCGAGAAACAACGGTTTCGACCCCGTCTGCTTTCTCGAGTTTATCTGGAGAACGGGACGAGCGGCACGTCGCCGATCCAGACGCGGACTATGTGGCGAGAGTGGGACAGCAGCCTGGGCGGTGTCATTTGTTAGTTGACTTGTCACCTCACACTGCCCTCGCAGCGCAATGTTCCCTTTGTGAGCTCCCCAGCCTCGGTGTTCCGCGACAGGCGGAAGTCCAGAAAACGATTGGTGCGTAACGAGAAACTAACGGCTATATGCGCGGTATCGAGGTTGGAAACAAGGAGGGGACTGGTGAGGCGAGGTGCTGCTGCCAAAAGCTATAATGTCGGGTGCGTTTGGTGGGGCGTTGGGCAAGGTCGCGGCGCGTAAAATAAGGTGGTGTCTGACGGGCCTGCTACAATGTATTGGCGGAGCCGGAGGCGTTCGATTACCAGTTGCCGTCCGTTGTCTCTGGTTGGAGTGGTCCTACGGGTTTCAGGGCGCCTGTTGTCTGGGACGAGAAGTACGTCAAATCGAAGTCATCGCAACGCGAGCGTTTGAGTGCGGGCGGAAACCGTCTGTCGTCCCGGAACAGGAGAAGCCACTCCTAAGGGCCCGCTAGCGGCGGGAGAAACCTGAGGATTGGGGCGAGGTGAACCCAGATGATAGTGGTTGTAGTGCTACCCGAGGTGGCCGGATTGTGATGGTGGGCGGGCGAGGGAGGAGCTGATCACGCGGGGCTGAACAATGGCGCAAACCCCAAAAAAACAGTTGTAAGACCCAGGCTAAGTCAGATTTGGCGGGCGAGCGAGTCACCAGACAGCTGCTAGGAATGCTCGGCGGGGCAGTTGGGACCATCACAACTGGCGACTTTTGCAGAATCCGGTCCGGGGAGCCCACGGGAACGATAGCAAAACAAGGCGACAAAACGAAAGACGGTTCCACTTACCAAGGCAAACTCTCTGGTCCGTCCACACCAGCGGTGCCAGTGACACCAGCAGGCGACCGAGAGGTTTAGGCCAAACCTAATGGTCAAGTCAGGAGGGGTGAGGGAGGTTATGTAAGGCGGTGCGCTCACACGTCGGAGGAGGCGCCCGTGCAACGTGCTGAAGACAGATGCACGCTTTCAAGGCAAGCCTAGGAGAGAGCGTGGAAAGAATGGAGGGCGGGGAGCCGAGGGTGGAGGTTTTGACGATAATGCAAGCGATGAGACTTTCCCGCTCTCACTTAGGTCGCTCTCTCTCGATCTCGCAACAACGCGCACACGCTCTCTCTTCGCTCGCGCTGGCTGCTGCTTTCCGTCGCAACCATCGAGAGACGGGAAAGGGAGGGAGAGAAAGGGTCTTTCAAATGTTTGGGTGGGTGGACAACGACTAAATTAAAATACAACCACTGAATTGGGGGTCCCGGGTGGAACCCAGTGGTATCAGTTCTGCCCAGCACCGGCAGGGGGTCTCTGACAGCGGAAACCTGGGAAAACCTGGACGGGTTGTGGGTTGCTGTGGAGAGCAGTCTACGTGATGCTTGCTCAGGTTGTCTACTTGTCCGCTTGTCACGGCAAATCAGCGGTCCTTGGATGCCGATCGTCTCGGTCTATTGTTCATCATGAAAGGCGCTGCTGAAGACCAAAAGTCACCACCAACCAGTCCTGTCGAGGGTAGACACGGCCTGGGACGCTGCAGCACCTGCACGCTCACCGTCATTTCGCTTGTCCCCTCAAGTGAGGCATCTCGACCGCATCCACAGAAGCTGCCGCCCAGTACACTCCCACGTATCGCACGCACATGCTCGCACCGCATGGCGGCAGCAAAGGGCAGGACATGCAGAGAAATATGGATTGTGGAAGCACATAGAAACGCACACACTCGCACATTTACACAGAGAATCGACAGGTCATGGGCCAGTCGGTTCTCGCCGTGGACGTATCCATGCCAGCGACAGTGGCGTGGAGCCAATAGCGGCTTTCGACAAAGGTGCATTAGCACGGCAGCGCTTCCGCAGGAGCCTGCATGTCTCAGAAGCGGATGGTGGCCTCACATTGCAGCTTCTCTGAAATCGGTGTTGCTGAAAGCCTTCGGTTTTGTACGACTTCAAAAGCCTCGAGCTCGGTCAGGCAAGACTCGGAAGAGCCGTCCGATGTGACTGGGAATCGGGCGAGTTTCATTGTAGTCACCATCACAGTGACAGCACTGTACGGAGAACGGAGCTGGAATGAGGGGCTTTGCCGGACGGCAAAGCATCTGTCCCTCCATTGCCAGAGCCGGCCGGTTTTCCGTCTGTTGCCGATGATCTTTCCGTCATCAAGCCTTCCGTCAGCCAACTGCATCCCGTCCCCTCTGATCTTTAACGTATGTGTCAACGGCAAGGAGCCAAAATTGCCTTTTGCAGTCGCTCAACCCGGCAAGCAACACTTTGCGCTTCAAGCCCTTCCCTCGTAAAGAAGTAAAGAAGTAAAGAAGATGATGACGGTACTTCCAGATGACGCCCTCGCCGAGTCTATTTGTTCTTCGAGAGCACATTTGCTTTCAATGTCACTGTCACTTTTGCCCCCAAACCGGTAATTAGAACCTCATGCGTCGTTGCTAGTGGCTAATTACCAAATTACAGGTGGCCCGTAGGCTGCGAGCACGGCCATTTCCACCCGCGGCGCTGGTGCGCGCGAATGGAATTGGGGTCTTTGGTCGGCTGTGGCCTGTGGGGAGGTTGAAGCACAGGCCTCCCGAACCCGAGTCGACAGGGTTTCCGGCTTGCCGCTGAAGCGCCCACACAACCGGAGCTGACATGGATGTTGAACATCTGCATGTCTTGCGGCCCAAGTCCGGGCACAATCTAAGACACACACTGTGAGCAAGTACGGTGTCCCACACACCGGCCAGCGAGGTTCATTTGAAGATGCCAACACGACTTTGGGCAGTCCGCCGTATGCTGTACGCTGGTTGTCGGGTGTTGTGTGCAAACCAAAACTGGAATGAAATTCTCGAGAGCGGACCCCGGCCACTTGCTCTGGCGCGAGAATGCAACCTTTTTTCTTGCCAGGCATCTCGCATGCATGGGTGGGGTTCGCTGCAAGCCAAGCTGAGGGATCCCCCAAACCCAAGGCCGTGCACGATTCGCCAATTCCACTCGTTTGATTCTAGGTCGTGAGACGGTGCCAGACAGAGCAATAACAAAGCGGAAGCAACAGGCTGAACTACGTAGTTGTTTCCTTTTTGACCCTACGCTGGGGGGCGAAACACTTTATTAGCCGCTGCCGGCCGTTACTGACAACATTTCATGCTCTCTGCTCTCCGTATCTTCAGCGGGACCTGCCTGTCGCGAGCAACGCGACGCGGGGACGGGTGCATTCCATGACTGCCGTGCTTGAAGATAAAATGGTCGCCAAAGTTTCCTGGGATAGAATGCTTGCCCGGGTTGTATACGTAGTAGGTATTATGTCGAGAGTCTTTCGCCATATCTGTAAATCTGCGCGACGACCACACGGTCCACACCACACTAGCAGTGGTGGGTGTGGAATTATGTCATAGCTGTGCTCGCCTTGTGCGATTGGGGGAAGTTGGCGGCCTAACTAGCCCCCGGCCGTGGGTTAGCGTTATCTCGGACGGGACGCCTCTGGCGGCCTTCGTCGGTTACCAGTGCAGCCCTCACCTGTCCCCTCTCTACTGAAAATGATCGCGAGATCCAGCCTCGCAAACCCCATTGCTATGTAAACAAGAGGGAACGCGGCAACACGAATCTTGTCTTCACGTGAGATGCTGTGATGCCGGTATAATCCTACGCATCTTCCCACGCATGTCGCATTGCTGGACATGACGGGTCAGTTTCTGTGCCGACTGGCTTATAGTACAATATGTCATGTGCGCGGCGATGCGCACATCACTTGTGTGTTGAACCGAAAAGTTCCGTTCAAGACCATGTTTCACACATACACACATACACCAAAGGTACATGCGGTGGAGAAACCCAGCTAGCCTCGAATGGGTTATTCTCCACCAATGTCGACGCATCCCCGAACAGCGAAGACCAAAGCCGGTGACAGCGGCGGTGACAAGACCGGAGCACGCAGCGGGGAGTCTCGGGATGGCGGCAGGTTAGACAAGGGATCCAAGGCGTGCAGCAGAAAGAGAAAAATCAATAGAAGGTCATGTTGTACCGACCCCACCATCAGAGTACGTACCTGTTGTACACTACCGTTACCAAGATGGGCTGCGCGGGGGAGAAGGTAAAGTGAGGGGCAATTTTTCTGATAAGATCAAAGTCGGGTGTGAGAGCCTATGATCCTGCGTCCTGCAGCCTCACCGCCTCCATGCCGGGGATCCAGCAGCGTCGCGAATCTTGAGATCACAAAGGCGATTTGATAGTCGATCAAGCAAATGCGACGTGATATCTGCTCAGCGCTGCAGCAGCACCGCATTAAGAGGTTGCCAGTTTAGGACCGCGTTCTCAGTTGAGCAAGTTGCGACCCGAATTGCACTGGCTGCCTCATTCTATTCCTGGACCTTCACTCCGGAACACCTCAACCATTCCACGGACAGAATTCTTTAGAGCCGCGTGGTGTTTAGTGGTTCTTGATGAGCTCCATGCCTCCTCTACCCAGATGCATTTATTTCTTTTTTTCAACAAAAAAGCGCCGGTGCCGCGTATCATGTTTCTCCTCTCCACAAAGCATGGAAGGCTTGCATCCATGGTTCATGCTTGCAGGGATACCGGGACAAGGAAACCCTCCTAAGGGGTCCATGGAAGTCACAAAAAAAAGGCTAGAAGCGAGACAATCGCACAATCCAATGGCGGAAGAAAACACAATCATCTCATTCGACACTTGACCAGCACGACCATAGGTCAACCATTTTCGTCACCTCCGGTCCCGCTTGCTTACCTTGGTTCAGGGAAAAGGATTAGGTCCTGGGAACTCTTGGAGGAAGGGGTCAAGGATTTGGGGCAACCAACGTCAACCTTCCACTCCACGGGACCCCCACTCTACCAATGCAACGACAAAAGGCGCGCTTGACCGCAGCGAACTGAAGCGAACGGGGACTTGGCATGGGACAGTGACCATTAGTCCTCGTTCGAGGAGCAAATTGATTGAAAGGTTCTCGTCCCGACCTCGAAGGATAATGTAACCAATAGAACTGCTGTTTCTAGTATCTCTTCACCGCTTCTTCTTCGAAAGACATGAAGAAACTCGGAGACAATTCTTGCATTAGGGGGTCCAAGAGACACACTCATGCATATGCACAAAAAGACCAAAAGTGCAAAGAAGTAGAAGAGTAGAAAAATGAATATTGTGTGGAGCAAAAAAGTATGCGGGCGGCATGGCAGTCTGGGAAAAAGGGTCTGGCGCCTCACACACTCATTTTCACCTTGCCTGCCCCAGGCCCCATTTTCGAAAACATGTGCTCCATGTCCTGTGCTCGCATTGCAGGAAGCCTGCCGTTCGATCCCAAAGCGATGTCCCATTTTTGTTTTGTTTCGTTTCCTCCCTCACCTTCGCCTGCCACTCACCGGCAATACACTACGGACGCTCGCTTCGATCTCCAATCCTACTACGGGTTGGGGGTTGGTGTATTTCTCCCGGAGTTTCTTTCTCTTCACATTGTGACCTAGCCCCCACACCAACCACCCCGCTGTTCAGCTATTGTCATTTGGTGAGCAGTTGGTTGGGAGGTGGCGTCTTCATCGTCGTCCAGAAAGGAGGGGCACGGCAGGTGAAAGGCGGGGCAAGGTCAGAAAAAAAGATGTAGGATTGCGATCACAAGCCGGTTGGCGATCCGGGACACCCTTGTTCACCACCCACACACCTTTTTTCCCTTTTGCTTTGCCTGGTTGGGGCCCTTCTTGCATCCCGAGCTGCTTCGGCATGCCGAAAGCGTCATGGCGTCGAAACGCACATGTACTCTGTCTGGATACAGTGCCGTTCCCAACTCCTGTCGCTATTTTCAACGTCCGAGTCAGATATGGAAGTAAAATCGCCAGTATCAAAATCATCACTAACTAGCACCGTTCATTCTTTCGTTCTTCAAGTAAGGTCAGTTGGGAAATGGCCACCTCAGCCTGAGGCGACATAGACTGAACTCTAATGTCCGGGGTGCCCCACGCCAACCAGCCCAAAACACCCCGAACCACAAACTAATGCCTAGCTAGCATATTCCGACAGGCGGATCAACATATGTTCTACATGCAACTTACATGGCGGCGGCGGAATATGTACACAGTGCAGGCCAAGCACTGGCGGGGGTGGAGAATGCCAGAAGGCTTTCTGTCCAGTCATTCGTCTTGGCTTCGTTCGACTCTTTCGCTCTCACCTGGCTGTTTACGCTCCATGGATGGCTTGCCATCAAGAACCCCATTGACATCCACAGAGGCAATCCTAGGAAAAGAGGGTCCAGGGTTGCACGACCGGGAGAGACTGGTCACTGGACTGATCAGCCCCGCACATAACGAAAAAGGAAGACGAGGGGTGCACCTTCATCGGACGAGGAACCTTTCGATCTTTACCCCATGCCAGGCGGTGAGGAGATGAGATGTTGGAGGCTGCCGAAGTCGGCCCTGGCCTTTTTTTTTTGTTCGTTTCAATTTCAGATCCGGTACGTCCAGTGCGACGCAGATCCTAGAATCCCTAGGACAGGGTCTTGAGTTTAGCCTCTTGCACAGGACATGCACGTACGTACGTGTGTTCTGCAGCATCAGCTTCGCTTGTTCTGGTCTGAGCAGCCTTGGCCTTGCCGCCCTGCGGAAGTTGAAGGTTGCGTTGCAGTCCGCCTGTCCCTTCTCCTCCCGTTTCTCACCCACCCCATTACATCCTCGATGGGCTTGGGGTTGAAATGACGTACTTGGAATTATTATGCAATTAGCAACGAAGATCGGGATCAAGGGGGGGGGGAGGTGAGGCTTACAAACAGTTTCTGCGCTTGGCGTGCCGCGTTCCCGTTGAAAACAAGAAATCATGCCAGGCGGCCAGTTGTATACAGGCCAGACTACTCCTATTTTTATTTCTGGCCTACATCGCCGCGATGCCGGATGGAAGGGCTCCTCTGGAATTGGTCAGCCTGAGTTTTCGTCTCTACAGGCTACGAAGTGATAACCTGAAAGTAGGTCTGCTTTGGTGGCCTAGTCCTATAAGTGGCCAAAACATCTTGACAAAAGCCTGTCTTGGCAATATCTGCTCCCACTTATACACTCTATAGGAACGGCCTTTGATGCCTTCAGCCGTTAGTTGTCAGAGGGTTCCTAGTTCGACAAGACGGCAAATATTTCAGAATAAAAAAGAATATAAGTCAGGTCAATCTTGCCGACCCACAGTCAGACAAGGTCAGATCTGCCTTGCTTCCCGTGGTTCGTACCGCGGGGAGATAAACGATGAGTGACGAACAGGTCACAGGTGGCTATAAATGCCAACCTTGCCTTGGTGGGTTGTGGCAAGTCCCGACCGGGTTCAGATAAAATAGGGGTCCGATGAGAGAACAATATCCAAGATCGAGAAAACCAGAGCCGGGAAACACAACAAAGGAATTAGGGCTAGGCATGTGTCGGCGGTTTGCCCTTCCGCTGACTGGCTGACTAGCTGGTACTTTTCACGCTGTTCGACCTTGGGACGGCTTGATTCCCCACCCCTTCGTTTCGCGGCTCGGATGAGGCTGAAGTCGTATATCATGCATGTCGTGTGCTTGCAGATTTTTTTTTCCCCGCTTGAGATCTTTCTACGTGTCCGGTTGCCTCTCCATTTGTGAACCAACTTGGCCATGTTGTCCTTTACGTAGTGTCCCCTGAGAATGTGTCCCGTGGCCTGGCTCAGATTCGGGCCGTTGGGTGGACGGTACGGGCGCCTGACACTATACCAAGAAAGCCATGTCGCCACTGGGCTGGGGAAGGAGGTTGTGTTCCCAATCGGGCCCTGCCTGGGAGGAGCGAGGGCAGTTGTTGCCCCCCTCTGAAAGATACTCCCACGGTCTGTGACTGTCTACAGAGCGGGACAGGCTTCGTTCGAGCTCCTGTTTTTGTGAACACTAAGGAAGTCGTTGTCGGAGACGCAATGGCTTACCCTCTCAGTTCCTATTTGGCGAAATAACAAAGGGAGCTCTATTTCCCTTGGCCACTTCTGTAGCTAGTTGTCAAGGCCCCCTCTCAATAGTCTTTCTTATTGCTTTTCCATGACGCTCCGCCCTTCAGGGTTCTTAGTTTCCCGTTTCCTCAATCCCGGTAGCTCCGGAATGTGTCCGCCTTACTGAAGAAGTGCCGGCTGCTCACGTCAGGGGTATCGAGCTCGCTCTGCGGACGGCTTTAGAAAGCGGGGATGATGAATGGTCTTCTGTATATCCTAGAGCGCAAGTAACCCGAGTCAGAATTCCTTCTTCTGGGGCGAGGGTACGGAGTACCCACGTTGGTATTCAGCGAGATATATGACATACAGGGCGTGTACGTGCTTCAGAATGCGGCATGTTGCCCTCTCAACAGAGATATCGTCATGGTCACCGCTCCAGGAGAGCTCTCTTTCTCCAAAGCCATTTTTCGGCTTTGGTTGACATGCACATTGATGCCGGCCACTGTTTCCTTTACGGCGTCGCGAAGGCATCTGTCACCGTCCCGTGTCCGACACGTCGATGGCTTTCCGCGGAGAGGACTTCCGGCCCCGGTAGGACATTTGGCGTTCCATCGGCTGACAATCCTGCCATAGAGTGAACTTGGGCCCCTCCGGAATTGAGCGGTTTGCCAACTGGGCGTGTTTTTCTCGCAAGATCAGCGGGAGCACCGCTGCTTGCATGGATAAGAATGTGCTCTTTTGGGCTTCTGCGTTCCCCAACGGGGCCGACCGCAGTAGTGGCGGTAGCACAGGTTGTCGCTAGGAAGAGTCCTGAACCTTGATCCTTTCCAAGTCTCCACCTGCTTCCGCAGTGATGTTAGTATGGTTCTGTTTCCTTCTTTCTCGAGACAGACCTACCAATTGAGGTTCTTGGAATAACGACTGAAATGTTGCCACACCCCGTGTTGGGGGAGATGAGCGCGCAGAAATAAACGGCCGAAAATCGCTGCTGCAGAATGTTCTCTGCGGAAAGTACCCGCGGCATCTCTTCACGCCTCAGAGCGTGCTGGTCGTTCCGACCAAAAGGAGCGGGGCAATTCAATCACCGGTTTTGCGTGGGACGCTGCAGTTGAACGTGCCATGAATTCCAGGTTTGGGTGGTGAACGAGAAAGGAAGTTGTGAAAACGCCAAAAGAAAATACTGCCAGAGGCTTGGGTTTGCTGGCCGAGAGTAAATGAGAGCGGATGGGCAATAAGACGATGAGATGAGAGAGTTAGGCGTATTGTGAATACCTGCAAAAAAGCTCACCCCCGAGCTTCCCCGGTGGAAGGTCGGTGGTTACGAAAAACCTCGGTGGTTTTTTCTTCGGTGGCCTCGGTCGGTGGGCTTAGGACCTCGGACGGTGGAGGGTTTTTGCCGCCGACCCCGGGAGTCGAACCCGGGACCTCTTCGTAGCCACCCCCCGTTGGAGGGGACCCCATGATACCACTGCACCACAGGGCCCCTCCCGGGGAGTGGCTGTTGAAAGTTACTACTC
>Ga0247760_1003165_pt1 | contig 11070 bp, 9 predicted proteins | sample UWRJL171409R4_FD_179936 | JGI IMG/M metagenome (GOLD analysis project Ga0247760, IMG submission 179936) | Plant litter microbial communities from Arlington Agricultural Research Station in Wisconsin, United States - UWRJ-L171-409R-4 | ecosystem: Environmental > Terrestrial > Plant litter >...
CTGAATACCCATTTGTTTAAGTTTTTCAAACGCTAATAGCTCCTGAACCATAACCCTAACCCTGAATCTGACTTCAGATTTGGATTCCCGGTCACGTGACGTATCTGAAACCATATCATATCACATGATTTGGGGCCCGAGTAGGGGCCCGAGCGAAGGGGCCCGAGCAGACCCACTTTTGATAATGAACCGACCAGTCCTAGGTCGAGTTGAATTTCCTTATCAGTTTTAACTGAATTTCCCATAGTAATTTTTTTTTTTGGACCACCCTTACAACAAATTGTCCTCCGGACAGGATTAAGACCACTATTCCATAACGACAGATATTTGACAGATTTATTAATTCTATAGCGTGTAGTTAGTAATATTACAGGCTATATTATAGGAAAAGCAAGCTTAGGCCGTCTAGCCACCTTCATTAAAAAGGAGGCAACCCTCCTTATTAAAGGGTAAAGTAATTTGTTTAATATATTTACTTCTCTTAACCGTATAAGATTACACTATTTAAAGATATAAGCCATTATAATGTAAGAGGTCCACTACAACTTGATCTTATAACTTACTGTTAGCGCATCTGCGATCGAGACGTCTAACTATAACGCTAAGCACTACCTTTAAGACGCCATTTACAGTAAGGTTCCACTTAGCACGGGAGCTCTAGGTCACAGTATTAACCATATTGTAAAGTCTGCCTACCTTATTAGCTAGGCTGTCGTTAAGCTCCTGTAAAGCCTTAGCAGCACTACACTTGTTACCGACCTGGAAAAACTAGATGCTAACCTGGTATAGCGGGGCGTTAGCCTTATTAAGCCTTTTTATAATACTAATAATAACACTCTCCGGATTATCAGTTAGGACGCTATTAGTGATAATAATTATATTAAAGGGCTTAACACCACTATTATCAGGATTGTTATTTACGGTAATAACTTGCTTATAGGCATATAAGTAGGGCTTTATAATCTGGTTAATATGTGTGCCGATTAGTATACCTCCATAAGGGCGGATATAGTTAAAGAGAGACTTAACCTGCTTAGCGTTACGGATATTTACCCAGTTACTGACATTATCTTAGGAGTTGGGGTTCTTAACGTTTAGAAAGTAAACGTTAACGCTATTATTGTTATAGGCGGTATAGATTAGGGTAATAGTGTGTAGGGCTTTCTTAACTTTGTACTAAAAGGGGCTGGCTATGGAGCTGGAATTATTAATGACAAAGACGGTGTTAAAGGTGCTAAGGAAGGCGTAAGGGTCTTTAAGTGTGGAAAGGCTAACTACTGAAATCCAGGAGGCGTTAGACGGTAATAACGACATAAGGCGGCTAGTAATTAGCATTTAGACTGTATTTATAAGTTTAACAGTAACCTCCAAGTAGGATGGGGGTGGGGCCTGTTTGTTAGGAAACGGTATAAGTGTAGGAGTAGAGGTTAGCCGCTCTGATACATTATACGACGACATATTACTTGTAGTGTTTTAATTGCCACCTAACTGTGACTACTTCCCTATAAACAACCCTAAGAGAGACTTTCTATAACTGTCTATGGCAGATAGGTGTAGTGGAGTTAGCCCTTGTGGCCTGTGGCACGGCCCTGGCACTAACTCGTTACGTATTTAACAGCTACTCTCGTTTCTTATATATGTCTTGCATTATATATACTGTTAGCCACTCGCGGATGTACACATGGCTAGATTTAATATCGCCGTTAGTATGTTTAGAACCTAACTATGCCTTTAAAGGCCCCTATTACAAAGGTCCCAAATATGGCCTCACTAATACTTCTATAACAAAGGCCTAATTTATAATCTGTAGTAACTTATTTAAGTTATTAAGTTGTTCGTAAGAGACGTTTATCTTTAAGCGAAAGGATAATTCCTATAAACTTAGTAAAATCCAAACTTACTAACATCACCCACGTTATCTTAAGAGTAGATTAACGTCCTAACTGGATAATTAGGACGGCGATTTAAAGCTTTTCACAGATGCAGAATCCACTAACTAGGTTAATTCTGCCTAATACTTTTAAAAATAGAGAAAGACATCTTTAAGTAGGCAACACCGAACTGCCATAACCTACTGACGCAGACATGATAAGTGTAAGGCCCTTTAACGCACTTATCTAATGTAACAAGGTTGCTAACCTAAGCTTGCGTGACGTAAGGCTATATACTGCCTTCCTGTTCTTTTTAATTAGGGCCGTATGCCTAAAGGTTTAAAGCCACCAAGTTAGAAGTACATTAAAAGTGCCTTCGTGAGAGAGAATATCTACGAGACTTGAGAGATACTTATAATTAAGTATTTTTAACAGAATTCTAGAGTAATTTAAGGCATAAAAGCTTGTGATTTCACGTAAATTATACTTTGTGGCAGTCTACGTGAATTACATCACACTAAGTGACTGCAATTTAAGAAGGTGTACTTTCATACAATGTGGCGGTAAAGTGCCAGCTTAAAGTCGCACTCTTATGGCTTGCCACCTAGGTTATCCTGTTTAGTTGGGGGTTAAGCTGTGTCCTTAAAGAGAGATTAGCCACAGGGTATAATCAGAGATCTAAGGTATTAGCATCTAAGCGTCAGAGTTAAGGGCAATTTATAAAGGGCTATTTAATAAGTCGGCCTCCCATTATAATAAAAACCATATTATCCTTTTTTTAAAGTCCACTATAAAATCTTCTACTATTATAACGTAAACCCACTATAACGCTAGCTTCTTACTCCCTAGTTACTATTATTTACTAAGCACTCTCTTAATTCTTTAACACCACCATCCCCCTCTCTTAAAATCAATTATCATTTATTACTATTACAGCATATAACTAAGTATTAATACTATAGCTAAGCACCTATCCCTTACTAATAAAGTATCTTTAATTAAGTCTAGCGAATAAAGCTTTATTAGTCAGGTTCTGATATCTGCTACTAATAAGCCTGTAAAGGGCTTTAAGTACGTGTTAAAAACCTTTAACTTTTATAATACCTTTTCGAGATAAATTTTCCTAATTTTAATTTCGTCTAAAAGATAAATAACTAAAAACCCTGTTAATAAGATCTTACCCCCTATCCTTAACAAGTAGGTTTAGGTTAAGGTTATCTGTAATTGCAGCCCTAAGTAAGTAACCTGTTTAGCTCTTTATTTAATATCTTCCTATTATTCGTTAAAGTATTTAGCTTAATAGTTTACAGTAAAGATTACTGCTTAGAATACAGCATTTTTATTAGTAACCTTAATCCTAAAGTTAACAATCTCGTTCTTATATTACAATTTCAGTTCCACTTCCCCTTATATAAATTAGTTAAGATTATCACCAATCCCATAACCGGTTAATCCCGTAAATACAGTTTCGTCCACTTTAATAATAAGACAGAACAGTAGTGTGCTCTTATAAAGATACAGGGTGTGTACTGTGGTAATTACATTATATGTATCTCCATTATTAACCTAAAGACTTAATATATCTATTAGTTATTACTTAACCACTTTAAAGTTCTAATAAAAGGCAGTTCCCACTAATATAAAGGAAAATTTATAACTCAACCTATTACTTAAAGGCTCACTAGTTATCTAAACTGTGGCGTTCCATATCAGTATAACCAGTTTAGACATTTTAATTAAATATAACTGATAAACTAATTTATTAATGTAAATAATATAATTGTCTTTATTGGCAGTCTTTCTAATTACATGGCTGAACATTAGTTCTAGTTATTCTTTTAAAGCTTTAGGGAGATTATATATATTAAGACTCTTATTAATTAAGGCTGTGGCTTTATTCAATTTATAAATTGTAATGTAACTGAGATAGTGACAACTTAAATATAAGGCCATTTTATTAGTAATTCCCACATCTGCCTCTTATAGGGAAAATTAAAAAATAAGCCATAAACTTTATACTACCTAACGTCCTAACCCCTGTATATTAGATTGTACTTATATAACGATATATAATAGGTAGTGAAAGGTAGAGGAACCTTAAGTAGTAAGTGTCGTCTTCCGTTAGTGGATTCCAGTCCCTATTCTTATTTTTAAGTCCTCTTAACATAAAATTATATAAGGTTTTACCCATTTGCGACTAGAAGAATTGTGATAGAGTAGTTAGCGAATGGAAATAGGCACAGGTCTGGAATAACCTAAGTAATAAAAGGAAGATAAGGAACGGTTATTCTATCCTTATAATGCGTTATTATAAATATAGATGATTACTTCTCCATTACTTATCCTTTTAAAAATGACCTTACTAGTGTCTCCTGTGACTGAAAATCCTTTAATAGTGATTTTTCTAAGAATTTTCTATAGAACGCTTAGAAATGCCAGGTCACGGCTAATAAGGTTTAGCTTATGTATTCTAGCTACTAAACCTGTTAATGTAAAGACGCTGTGCCTTCCTAATAGCACTTAGAGCTTACTTAGTTACTAACCCCTTAACATCCTGTCCCTTCTTTATTTCTGCAGTTATCACTAAGCCTTGCTGCTAGACCCTAATAAAGCTATTTCTTTAACCTTATTAAAGAGATATTTTAGGGTAACTGCTTTAAGATCTTTATAGTATATATAAAGCTTATCCCTAAAGATCTCGTTATATAAGCCTAGGTACTTATAACCTTCTTACCTTAAATATAAGCTTATTATATCCTCTTTACCTATGTTTGCTGGCTCCAGTGCCAGGGGGCCAGGTGCGCTGTCGGCACGGGACTATATAGGCGCCTAGCCTAGGGATGGTAACACAGGTGTTGAGGCTTAAGTATTTTAATGTTATTACCGTTGTCTTTCCCGATCGGGCCCTTAAGGCTGCTCTTTAAAGGGCCGCCGTTAGGACTTGACAAGTTAGTTATGATAGTGCCTATCACGGTATGGCGATCAGCACCTGCTTAAGGGAGCTTTAGTGCGTAGATTAGGCACTAGGCCTAGGGGCAGGTACGATAGGCTAGGGGTGATGTCTTAAATTGTTACTTTGTTTCCCGTTCGGCTTTGGTGAAAGGTAACCTTTTAGTTTTCTTTAGGGGGTTTGGCGAGTTAGGGCCTTAAGCGTAAGCCCCTGTTTAGCGGCGTTAGCTTGCCGGACGGCCTTAAGCTGTGGTAATATAAGGTTTTTTTGTTAGTAAAGCTAGTGGTTTATAAAATACGGCCTTATGTATGTAAAGAGAGTTTATCTTTAACGCTGTAATGAATTTTTCATGTTAGGATTGTCAGTCGGGCGTGAAGGAGAAGTTGTGAAAGCCTGAGGCAGAAATAAAGATCTGAGCTTAGGTGAGAACTGGGTCGCTTACGCCAGGCGGTAAAATTTCTGCCAGTAGAAAAGGTATATAGCGTATGGTAATAAGGATAAAATATGGGCTTGTGGCCGAAAATTAGGTTGTTAATACTAGCGGTAAATTTCTGCCGGTAGAAAAGATACATAGCCTGTGGTAGCGGGAACGAAATATGGGCTTGTGGTTAAGAACTGGGCCTTATATTTTACCAGTAGAAACGGTACAGGATACGGAAGAACAAGCGTTAAACGCTGCAAAATTTTCTACTGGCAGAATAAGTGGGAGAAATCCGTACTTAAGTATCGATAAGGTCGGGAATTCTATCCTATAAAGATAGAAACTTTACTATAAACTTAATCGTTCACATCACTAAATTCTCCGGCATCTTCCTAACAGAAAATAAAGTTTAAAAGACAGCTTATATATTCCTAATAGTATTATAGAGAATGACTTATTAATTAGATAAGAGTACAGATAGGTGACGTTACTGTTATCGTCAGTGACTCCATTAGTACTGCATCCTTCTATGGTATAGTGATGGTATTAGTTCTTAGCCTGGTTTATTTTGAGTTTTTAGTAGGTATGGGTTGCTCAGCTTTGACAATGGCTAGGCCGAGTATACGCACACTTAGTACGCGTGTAGTTCGTAATTGGAATTGTTGCCTGGGAGCTACCCTTACAGATTACGCGTCGTCTGCTTTCATCGAGAGGAAACTTTAGCCGGGGTGACTGAAAAGGGGCCTCTGAGGCTGTGCTGCAGAGGCGGATGGGATCACCCTAGCTCAGGGAAGAATCAGGGGAAGCTCAGGACAAATCAGCCACAGCTCACCCTAGCTCAGGATGACAGACGAAAAAGGAAATTTCGTGTGCCCAGATTCGTCGCAGGAAACCAGGCTGTTTCGTAAACTGATACTTTTCTCATGCTTTTTCGGGACCCCATTCACTGGCTTGACATTTATGCTCATCATCGTCCTGACACTGTGACAGCCCACATCTATGGTGCCAAGTTACCAAAGAGGTGAGGCCCACAGCATATCGAGCATTGAGGCCTACAGCTCAGCCTTCGGGACCACCAATGACAACGCTTCCTTCGCCCGAGGTTGAACAAACTAGCCAAATGCAGTGCAACCGAGTCGCTAGGCATTCTCCGCCTCTCATTTCGTCAGTGCAGCAAACAAGGTGATAGATGGAGAAAAGCCGCAACAATGCAGGTGCGCATGAAAAAAAGCTGGGACGTGATTGGAGTCGGAGTGCCAGAATAACTTCCCACCCGCGCTCTTCGTGCTATATCTGCCCCCCAAGATTCCAGCTACTCAAAATTCCGACGCATCGAAATAAGGTAGGGGCCAGCTCCGTCTAGACTTTCCCCACGCCAGTTGGGACTCGCCCGGCCGTGAGACAATTGATAGTTCATCTTTTGCTCACTCCGCATCCTTTTCACTTCGAAATCACAATGACTTGGTCAATGCGACTTGGTCTCCCGGCGCTGGCAGCCAGCCACGCGGCCCAAACCGTGCCACCAATCCTCCCTGAAGGTCAGATCTTCTTCTCGGGTGGGGCAGGTAGCGTCCTTACTGACGGTCTAACACTGTGGCCGACCGGATGCTCCGTGGCGGTCTCACTGGCCGCCCCGCGATCCCTATCAGCCTCAATGACATCTTGCTGTTCGAAGCCGAGAACGGCAAAGGGAAATACTGCCCACGCGGGACTTGAATGCGGGCTTGAACTCGCTGGGAACCGCCGCTATGAGCTGCCGATGTTGCCGCTTACAAACACTACCAGTACAGCAGCATATCTGATGGTAGTGTTAGCATGGTTGGACTAGTAGGGGCAAAGAGAAATGCCAGAGGAGACGGATACTTACGCCGCAGTGGCCCCGAATATCTCGGCTCTCCTTGCATTGTGGATGAGCCCAACACTTGCAGCAAATGCGGCCGTGAAAGCGGCGATCATGCTTAGCTCAGCCCCATCTTTCGATTGGGCTTGTGATTGATTGCAGTCCTGAAAACGTGCTCAAACTCGAGTATGCTGATGGAAGCTCGGAGCGGACTAGTGGTGCTGTTCGGGATGTACGTTGGACTGTGGGACACTCGACGGTTCTGTGCGACTTTCACGTATTGGACGACCTATGCGTGGATTTGACCTATGCGTGGATTTGGTGGTAAGCAGCGACTACTTGTTTGATATGGACGTCTTTACAAAGAACGCAGACGACTCCCTCGACATTGATTCCGAGGAAGATGTCGTACGCTTTTTTTGTATCCGTCTTGTCCATAGTGCCCTGGGAGAGTTGGATAACGAGCAGCTAGATGACAGTAAGTGACGTTTCGCCCAGGGAGGGTCATATCCCTGCTGATACGAGACAGTGACCTCACCTCATGCCTTCGGTCCCGGCGCAATGCGCAAGGAACGGACCCGAAGAGACGAGATCCGCGACGAAATTTCCGCCCTCCCAGAACACGAGCAGGACGCAGCTCGCCAAGCCGAAGCCGACCGGCAACAGCAGTGGGACGAGCTCAGGCGGGCCCATCAGTTGAAGTGGAAAGTCTTGCCCGCGACTCCATCTCTCAACACATTGGGGAGAACGTCTCCGAGTGGAGGAATTTCTGGAGACACCAACCATTCGACGCCAAACCAGCACCGAAAATGGAGAGACGGGATGAAGGTGGGCATCCCGTTGCGATATCTGAACCGCGGCCGAGGCTCTGCGACCTAGGAGCGTGAGCTTTCCGCTGAACGTTGGAAATAATGAGCTTTGGTATCCTCTGCGTGGATCTGTCAATATTTGGTGGTAACTTGGGTACTGCTCGTATTGTTAGCCTGGGATAGGGGTCAAACAGATCAGTAGAAACGACTGGTCTCCTGTCAAAGCTTTCATCGTTCTCGGACACTGTCGATCTATATCTCTCCTTGCATCCCTCTCAAAAGAGCCAGCTTTGCAGCATCCTCAATAAACCCAAACGAAATTTCGTTCCCTCCACCCCAGGTAGCATCCGCAAGTACCCTACCCATTTCAAACATCCCCTGAGCATTCTCCAACAATCCCTCCTCAATCCACATCCGCGCGCGAATCTTGTAGCACTGCAAACTCAAGCTCACTCTCCTCGGCGCCCTTAGCTCAATCAACACATCCGGATACTCCCTCGCTAGCATCTCCCCGACCAACCCATCCTCTCCCCTCTCCAACAACGCAATCCCCATCCTCATCCTCAGCCACAACGTCATGATAGACGCCGGCTGCACAACCTCCCACTCCGACAGCAGTCCCTGCAACCCCCCGAGGTAACTCTCCTCCCCCTCGCCGGCAGACCACACCTCCACCGTCTTGTCATACACCGAGAACGCCACCTCCTTATTCTGCCACGGACGCTCAGAGTCGACTTGCAAATTCCTCAGCAGCGCAAGAACAACTGTATGCTGTTCCCTCTCCAGTGCACCAAATCGCATCGCAATCTCCGTCGCGGGGTGGCATGGCCCGAGCCGGATCTCCGCCAGGGAGCGAAGATACCGGAAGAGCAGGGCGAGGATGTCAGGGAGGACGAAATCCGTGGAGGCCTCGAGGGCTGCGTTGAGGACGTACAAGAGGGTTAGGGGCTGGGGGACGAGCATGGCCGAGAGTTGCTGGAAGCAGACGGAGAGGCATGCGAAGCCTGCGGCGTGGTGGGCGTCGGTGATGAGGGAGTTGGCGAGGCGGAATTTGAGGACGAATTCGAGCACTGGGTAGGAGGGGTGGTCAGCTCCGGTGGGGGATTGGGGAGATGGTGGAGGTGCTTGGGGCGTGGAAACAGGGAAAAAGGGGTGGGGGCGCAACTCACTCCGCTCGTCTTGCTCGGGAACCTTGCATGCCATCATTGCCGAGCCGTCGTTCGCAGAGGTCAGAAACGTTGACAGCAGCCGGAAGATCTCGTCGGGGAGCGCTAGCTGCGTCGGCGCCCGCAGCGTCGCCGGCCTTGGCTGCAGTGGTCGTGGCCCGGTCAACGCCACGCTTGGGACGCCGCCCGCGGCTTCTGCCAGTAGAGCCTGCAGGGCAGCCTTGTGTGTAGCTTGCAGTTGCTGCAGAGCGCTGGGCTTACGCGCGAGGTAACGCTCGAGCTTTCGAAGCTGGGTGCCTCCTTGGGGTAGCGTGCCGTTTCCGAGGCCGTCGAGAGCCCGTTTCGCCCGGGCGTCGCCCCAGTTCTTGGTTAGACCCCAGGTTTTGACACGGAACTTGTACATCCTCTCCCTGCTGACGGTCAGTATCTAGCTTGTTCATACCGGGTCGTGGGACGGAGACGAACGTGGCGTAGAAGCTGTGCATGCACTCCATGTACTCCATGACCTCCTTGAGAGTCTTGCGCTGATACAGTCGAGTTATCTCGCCCTTGTACTGCTCCCAATCGTCGGCCGTGGCCCACGGCTGGGATTGAATCTGTAGCTCAGTCGTCATGATGTATGGAATTCGCCAAGTCGAAAACGGTCTGGTACCTGAGGAGGTCTCAAGCTGACGCAACAAAAACGGGCAAACAGCCATTTATCCCTGCACGCAACTTGGACGTCGATTTGCTGCGGCCCATTCAGAAGGACAGTGCTGCTTGGGACCGATCAGAGCGGCTCACGGCGACCTTCGGTGCGGGGAACGCAATGCCGTGTGGCTGCAGCATCGGTAAAAACACCCCGGCCGTGATTGGCCGATTTATTCCAAAAGGACACTGCCGCCGCCTTCGATCATGATCTTGGGCTGCATGATGTAACACTGGAACATCCCGACACGGGTGGGAGACAAGCTTTCAGCTAGTCATCCGGCAACATCCGGAATCACAGCGGCCTATCCTTGATTGGCCACAGGACCTCAGGGGACAATACTGCCGTATGCGGCAGCACGTCTTGCTAACGAATATCACCCTGTGTGGTATTTTCAGCCCTCTGTCCTGCATACTCTCCAAAGGAACCAATCGGCATCCAAGAGAGGGAGAAGCCTCATCGGTCTCGTATACTGGCATTGATTGTTTGTGGGACTGTTATGACATCTAGAAAAGGGGCTGGCTGAAACGGCTCACCGACATCTACGCAGTCATACCCCATGCGGCCAGCGGCTTACCGCTGTGATGGAAGATACTCCCAACCATCGGCATCGCCGTCGAGCTGTTTGCTTGCTAGCGATCAACGCCAAAGCACAGCCCGACCGACGATGCATATAAGACATCCTAAATCCCGTCATAAGTAAACCTGAAGTCTACAATCCACAGCTCATCAACACCAACATCAACATCAACATCCGCCCAGAACATCCAGCACCCTCATCTTATCACCAACAAGAAACAGCTCCCCCTAACAGACACAATGTCCTCCCAAGCAGTCCAAGCCCACAACACCGGTACCTCCCATTCCCCCCATCATACCCCTTACTACCCACCTACCTAAAATCACCCACTAACCCCCTCCAGCCCGCGCCCAAGCCCCCGGCGGCTCCCGGCCCTCCCTAACCTGGTCGTCCAACCTCGCCTCCCGCGCCCAATCCTGGGCGAACCAGCTCGCCTCCAACGGCGACATGGAGCACGCCTCGACCGACGACGGCGAAAACCTCTACGGCACGACCGGCAACCCCTCCTTCAGCGAGGCCGTCTCCGCCTGGACGGCTGAGCGCGCCAACTACGACGGCCAGGAGATTGGTGATCCCAACCTGGACTTTGGTGCGGTGGGGCATTACACGCAGGTCGTATGGCCTGAGACGACGCAAGTGGGCATGGGGATGGCGAGGGGGCAGAACGGATGGACGTATGTCGTGGGACGGTATTGGCCTGCGGGGAATGTGAGTGGGTTGTCGGCGTGGAGGGGGGGAGAGGGGG
>Ga0247760_1003166_pt1 | contig 11070 bp, 15 predicted proteins | sample UWRJL171409R4_FD_179936 | JGI IMG/M metagenome (GOLD analysis project Ga0247760, IMG submission 179936) | Plant litter microbial communities from Arlington Agricultural Research Station in Wisconsin, United States - UWRJ-L171-409R-4 | ecosystem: Environmental > Terrestrial > Plant litter >...
TTCGGCGCCGAGGGTGCGGCCGGTGATGGTTAGGGCGGAGAGGTGGAGGAGGGGTTTGAGCTCGTGAAGGAGGGCGAGCATGCCGCCAGCATGGTGGAAGTCGGTCATGTAGTTGTCGCCGCTAGGCTTGAGGTCGACGAGTAGGGGGGTGGTGCGGCCGATGGAGTCGACGGTGTCGAGGGTGACGGTTCCGGCGATAGTGGGGTGGCGGCCGGCGATGGCCATGAGGTGGACGATGGCGTTGGTGGAGCCGCCGATGGCTTGCAGGACGGTGATGGCGTTGAGGAAAGATTCACGCGTGAGGAGGGTCTGCGGCCGGAGCTGGGACTTTGCGAGCTGCACGGCGAGGGTTCCGGTTGACTCGGCGATGCGGAGCCGGGCGGAGGATACGGCTGGGGCGGTTGCTCCGTTTATAGGCATCATGCCGAGAGCGACGAGGATGCAGGCCATGGTGCTGGCGGTGCCCATGACGCCGCAAGTGCCGCCCTGGGGGGATCAGCTATGATGTGTGACACGAAAAGGGGTAAGAGGGCTGCGACTAACAGTGGGGGCGAGCTCCTCGTTGAGGGCGGCAATGTCTTCGATGTCGATGGTTCCAGCCCTGAACTTGGCCCAGTTGTTCCGGCAGTCAGTGCAGGCGCCGATGCGGACGCCCTTGTAGCTTCCGGGCATCATGGGTCCAGTGACGAGGTGAATGATGGGTTTGTTGGCTGAGATACCGCCCATCAACTGAGCCGGCGTTGTCTTATCGCAGCCTGACCTAGTCCAAGGGTTGTCAGCTGCCATGAAAGACTGGTAACGATGAGTACGAAAGGGTCAGGTACCGCCGATGAGAACAACTGTATCGACTGGCTGAGCTTGGATCATCTCCTCGGTGTCCATGCTCATCAAGTTCCGCAGATACATGCTTGTGGGCGAGGAAAACGACTCATGCAGGCTGATGGTGGGAAAGTCGATCGCCAGTCCCCCGCTGAGCTGTACTCCGCGCTTGACAGCATCGAGGAGTTGCGGGATATTCGCATGGCACGGGTTGAAGCTTGAGTAAGTGTTGACGACTCCAACGATGGGCCGAGAGAGTGCGTCCTCGCTGTAGCCCAGTGCTTTGATGAACAGCTTTCGCATGAAGAGTGAAAAGTGAGCATCGCCATATCCGGGCAACTTTTGACGTAAGCCAACGGCGTTGGGATCGATAGGGGTCGACAAGTTATAATCGGCGTTTGGGCGGCTCTGGGCCGAGGCCTCTTCTGATGACATTTTGAGAACCTGGGTATTTGGCAATGAATCGAAGAGAAATGAAGAGGTTTGGCTGTGACGAGAGACAGGAACTGAGCTTTCCGTTTCTCCGAAGAATGTTATCCGGTGCGGGGAACTGAGAGCGACCCGTTGCCATTCGGCGCTAGTATTGCGTGACCGTATCCGAGATGCCCAGACAAAGAGAATACCTACCTACCTGGTTAATTGAAAAGGCGGAGGTTTAAAACACATCTGCGTATACATGTATCCGCAAAGAGAAAATAAAGTCCAAAACATATATCAGAGAAATCAACTTCCAAAACACCAAAAGAGGGTTATCACCACGCACATTAACCCCCATACTTCCCCAAAAACTCCAGCATCTTCTCCGCAACAACCTCATGCGCCTCCTCCGGCAAGTAATGTCCGACACCCGGCCCAACAGACACAGCCTCATACACCACCCCCTCCGCAACCCAATCCCTCCATTCTCCCTCCACATCAATCCTTCTCCCCAGCCCCTCCGCCGAAAACACTACCACAACCGGCACCTCAATCTTCCTCCCGGCCTTCTGATCCGCCTCCTGCTCGCCATACTCCGGCCTCGCCCCACTAGCATAGTCCTCACAGCTGCATCGTAACGTCTCCTCCTTCTCAAACAACGCAGCATACACCTCCACCGCTCCATCCGCCGCCATCCGCGCCGCTGACTGCTCACTCCTCCCCGTAAGTCGCGTATTTGCGTCGCGCGCCCAGTTCCCGCCGCCGTAGGCCATTAGCATTTTCGTTGCGAAGTTGACGTTCGCAAGCAGCGGCCAGTGGAAATACCCCTGCGCAATATCCGGGTTGGAGAACTTATCCCATTGGGCTTTAGTGGGGATGATGTCTAAGAGGATGGTGCCGACGAGATGCAAGGCGGGAGGGAGGGAGTCTTTGTCGACTGTAAGGCGGTGGCAAATGCGGGCGCCGCGGTCGTGGCCGGCGAGGATGAGATTACGCGGGGAGGTGGGGGAGGCGTTGGGGAAGGTTGCGAGCACGGCTGAGATTAGCGCGTTGCCGATGGCGGTTTTGGAGTGGGAATCGGAGGGGGTGCTGATTCCGTAGCCGGGGAGTTCGGGGATGAAGAGGGAGACTTTGGGGAGGAGGGCGGGGACGATGTACCGCCAGCTGGGGGGAGGTTAGTTGAAGGGAGTTTGGGGTCTTGCAGTGGGAGCGACGCACATGAATGCGGACTGGGGATAGCCGTGGATGAGTGTCAGGATTGGGCCGGTTCCTAGGTCTGACGTGTAGCTCACCAAGGTTGAGCCAGACGCCGTGGGAGTGACATTGCGTTGGAGAGCTGGGAAGAAGTTGCGGGTTTCGATGGACTGAGCCATTGTCTGTGTCTGGCCTTGTTGTGATGGAGAGCGATGGTAGGCTTGTGGACGCTGTGGTTTTCACTCGTGTCTTTCAAGTTAAAGGTAGGAGCTCCCCTCCTGAAAGGGAAAGAGCTCTGCATTGGGGAGCGCGGTCGTGGATGGAGTGCTGCTGAGTAACCCGACCATGACGTCGTGTGGAAAGGGTTCAGGATTGTGGGCAATGTTTCATCCAATCACTGCGCCTCGGCTTCGATACTTGGATGTGTCAAAATCAGAAAGGCGCGCCCAAACTGAAATTCTGGCAGCGCTGTCTACCGTAGGTATTGTTCTCGAAGTATTGTCGGCCCTCCCTTCACGCACACCCTCCGATTTTTTCTGCCGCAAAGCTACTGCGGCACTTTCTTCGTCCCCCGCATCAACAAAAATGTCGGCTTGATCGTGTCGTTTGGGTGGTCAGCAGCCAGAAGCGGATTTGCTTCGATCTCTTCCTTGGTGGGATGCCACTCGTTGAACCCTGTCAACTCAAACCCGGCATCCAGCAGAATGTTGATGTACGATGCCGTCGTGCGATGATACTTCCGCACACCGTCTGCAAGCCAGTTGGTGACGCGCAGACCCTCGATTTGGTAGTCGTTGAGCGGCCAGACTCTGCGGAGAGTCTCTTCCCCCGTCTCCGCCCCTTGCCGCCGTGGCACTGGGATCTCCACGATTCCAGGGCCTGACGGTGCCGTGAAGATAGGATGCTCCGCTGAGAAGACAAACGTGCCGCCGGGCTTGAGGATGCGATGCACATGAGGGACGAGTTGCGGCAGGTTCACAAAGTAATGGACCGCCAGGGAGCTGAAGACGAAGTCGACTGTACTAGTGTCAGACTCCGGGAAAAGCTGTTGCTGCACTTCGATTTTGTCAAGATCGGCGCGCTCGTAGCTGATGCCATCGTGCCCCCCAATCTTGTCCATCTCGCGAGCACGGGTCAACATATTCTCCGACAAATCGATGCCTCGGACAGATGCGGCGCCGTGCTCGCGCATCCAGCGGCAGTACCAACCCATTCCGCAGCCGAGATCGACAACGCGCGCTCCGGTCAAATCGGGCAGCAACATTTGGAGCCGTGGCCACTCGACTGCTCCGGCCAATCCCTCCCGCGACCGCCTGATCTGGGAGTAGTTGGCGAAGAACTCCGGCGTGTCATAGATGTTCTGCGACATTTTGGGTGGTCTTTGCTTGCGTGATCTCGTCTCAAGGATCGCCAGATGGCCAAGGACAAAATAATATTGATGTCGCGTCAAGTCATGGGTGGCTCCCTCCCGACGTTTTAACTCAGTAATTCCGGGCAGGTTTCCTTTCTGCGGCGCCCTTCCATCAACATCTGGCGACGCCAGTGATTGGGAGGCACTGCCACGAAAGTCGATCGGCATGAGTCACCGGCCAATCGCTACTTAGATGCACCTCGCACGCAATTCAAAATCCCTCCTCTCGGCATCGCCGCTGCATCAGCCAAGTTCCAATGATGAGGCTGATCTATGACTTTAACTTTTCTGGCTTTTCGAGAATCCCGAGCCCCCAACATCCTCTCAAATTACCTACAATCTTGAGTTGTTACCTCCTCCATCCTCCTACAGACACCGCAGCGGATGGGAAAATGACGGACCCCATCTCGAATTCGCAGCATGCGAGTATGCCGCCTCGGAGAAACTATCCCACGGCTCGGCCCCCCTCTTTGCATCTGCAGCTACCTTGAAGCCCCCAATGTCGACACCTTTGTGCATGTACGGCAAATCGACCTTGCCCTTGAAGTGGGTGTAGAACTTGTCAGCAAACTCCAAATAGCCAACAGTTATGGTCGTATTGATCTCGTTTTTCCTACCATAAATCCGTCTCGTTGCCCTTAATTTAAAGCTTTATGTTAAACTCTGTTCTTTTTCGCAACAGCTACACGACACAGCGTAGTAAAATACTTAGTTTACGGCCTACACGTGGCTTCAGGTCCGAGGGGGCCTGGCAAAATTAAAGCAGGGTTGTATGGCAGGACGTCAAAGGTTCTTGTTAAAAAGAAAGGAGTTCTAGCTGCTAGCTAGAATTAAGAAGCAATTTAATTAAGCAATTACAACCTTCTTTATTTCACAACTTCTAATGTGCAGTGTTTCTGACAGTTTTGGGTAATTAGAAGACTGAATAATAAGACTAGCACTCGCAAACGGTAGTACACTGTCACTGTAGGTCGCTACCATTATAATACACAGAGAGTAAGTCTGAGCAGTAAGACACAAATGAATATTGTATTACTATTGTGAGGAACCAGAATAATTATACTCCATTGTGGTTATTATAATGGTATTAATACTCTATTTAGGAGGTACTTCGTACTTGTCTCTGTAAGTAGGGTCTCTGTCTTAACGGAGACATAAGTCACAGGGATCTGTTAAGAACTGTCAGAAGCGCGGCACTCTGGATTCTTGTGGAATTGTAGGGGTTGCAACTGCGTGATTGTATTGCTTGTGTTCTCTCTGTTCCTCTGGCTCTGGCTGGAAGCCAGAGGCTTCTTTATAGACTATTCTGCAGGATTCAGGCTTCGTCACTCCGGTGGCTGAGGCTCACTGGCGTACTGGCAGTACCAGGTATCCAGTCAGCTCCGCTGACTAGATGCCCAGGGCCTCTGAACCCCCTTCTTTCTGACAGGAACACTGCACTCTAGAATCTCTAGAATAAAATGGACTTCCGTATAGATGTCATCGCACTTTCCCGCCCTGATTGATCACGACGCAAAAAAAAACTGACGGATCATCCCGGCACACCGCAACTCGACGAATTCACATTGCATGATGCGATAGCCGACACGATTAGCCTAGGTGGACCAGCTATCGTGGGCCTGGTACGGGCGGGTATCACGACGGAGGGAGCGCTCTGAGCGAGCTGTTCCAAGACATGCGAAGGGGCACGGCACCCATTACCATGCTTGCCTATATACGTCCTATATCAACACGTGGAGGATGATAAGTGGGTTGCAATCATTCGTTTGAGACATGCCGTGACTCGACGAATCCACTACGTTCGGCGACGGGGGTGAGGTCTGAGGAGTCGGCGGAAAAGATACTCCTCAGATTATCGCGTCGCGACGGCCGACCCGACAACACGGTGCGAAATTCAAAGCCAGAACACCTACCCCGGTGGACCGGCGATCGCGGGACCCACCGAAGCCATCACCTTCTGAGCGGCGCGTCGCCTCCACCATCAGCACGCACGGCGAGTTGCACTTACAGATCGGTGTTGCTCTTGCGGCGCTGCTCCACGCAAGCGGCACGCCGAGGCGGACACGCAAGTGGTGCGGTATCTACAGATTGCCGAGGCCAACGAAAAGACGGTGAAGATCGCGCTGTATATGGTGGCGATGTTAAAGGCGCGCGTGCTGTACGCGGCGTCGCTGGAGCGGTTGAAGGTGTGGTGTCGGCGGATACACTGACGATAAGGCGATGCTCGAGATTTGTCATGATGGTTCGAGCGTCCACCTCTTCTCAGCTACAGCGTGCTCACTATACTGCGAAGGAGAGCAACCCTCTCATCCTCAACCCGCTGTCACCGCTACCGTTCTACACCCCCTAACAGTCGTTCTCGCGCCTCTCGGGGGCAAACGCTCGCGCTACGCGCGATGCCTTCCCGAACTAAGAAACGGTGTTAGTCAGCCCAGCAGTTGAGAAGAAGAGGGGAAGAGATGCGCTTCAATTGGTAAGGCAGCGCGGAGGGGCAGTCGTCTGGGCAATATCCGTGTCATATAGCGGTTTCGAAGGAGATGAGCGATGGGAGAGCAGCACCCGCAGGTTCCTCTTCAAGTTGTCCACCGGTGTACCGAGCAGCTCCTTGGTGAGGCAGGCCGCACCCGCACGCAGGCTCGCCAGTATCGCAATCCTCCATAGGCAGCGTTGCCAGTTGGATGTCTTGATGCCAGTCGGTGTTTCCAAAAGCGAGCCACTAACGAAAGGCGGGCTCCCTCGCCCGTATGTTATACCCCAGAGCTTTACCCTGTCGCGGCCCAGATTGCGGAGGACGTAAACCTTGGGTGGTGTATGATGAGGGTTCGGGCATTTGCTTGGTTGCCCCCGGTGGAGAATAAATGTGGTGGATTGCAGTAGATCGCTGGGATTGACTTCTGTCAGCTTTGGAGGCACTTGTACTTGAGCGTGGCTCCTGAGTGCGGATACTTACTTCACAGTGTCGGTCCCAGAGTAATCTCGTAACCTTTAAACCATTCAAAATTTGACGAAGACGTCTGAGCGATGCTTGTGCGAGCAAGACAAGCAAGGATGGCGAGTGTCCGCCAAGCCCACAAAGGGCTCCTCAGAGAGATAAGGGCCATGATGCAACGGTAGGGCAGGGCCGGGGGAAGTGTTATCAGATGTATGCTACAAGTTACGGGATAGGCTATTTTGGTGAATCAAGAAGATGAGCTCGCGTTCTTCGAAGGTGGCTTTGCACAGCCAATAGCAGAAGCCCTCCATCGCCCGCAAGGGCTTTTGCACGCGCAACCAACTGAAGGATTTCGTAGGAAGAGATGCTCAGCCGTTGCAAAACTTGGCCAATCGTGATGGGTGAGACAGCATGTGGCTGCCAGACCAACAGCGAAACGAAGGCAGCAATTCGAGCAGTTAGCTTTTCGGCAGGGTTTGTGGAGACAAGGAGTGGTTCAGTTCTCATCGTGCAGGTTAACAATAGTACGGAAGCCCTGGAGTTGCAGCGTCCTCAACAGACTGTGGCTTGACTCGGGTTCTGATTCCCGATATGGTGATTGCTGGTCTCCGACCTGCGCATGCGCCCTTCATCGCCTGGCATCCAGTTAACCAGGTCAAAGCAGAATCCCGTTGGCGGTGTATTTGAATGGCTTGCAAATGGAATTCATCGTTGGACGGAGCACTTCGACCCAAGGAGAGAGAACCGCGGGCGATACTCATCGTATAGTTCCGGGCAATATTAAAAGAGAAACAGCTGGAATGTCCCTTAAAACCAAGCTTCCTCGCCCTCCCCGGAATCTTTGGCCGCTCCCATCTTTCCGAGGCCCTTCTTCTTCCTCAGTTTTGCCAGCCTTAGTTGGAGTTCCAACTGCTCTAGGTCTTCCTCGTCGTCATCGTCAGACAGCCCGTCAAAACCGCGCTCTCGACCGTGACTAGAACTATACGCACTCGCCCCGGAACGACCCATCTGACGCTTCGCCGACCGGCTGAGCTCTCGTGCTGCTGTCTCGGGTTCGGGCCCAAGATTACTATCATCGCGAAGCTCGTCCCGGCCGGCAAGCATGCCGAACGAATCCTGCTCCTCCCCGAAGCCATATATGTCACGGAGATAGTCGTCAAAGTGGGCCGAGGTCTTCGCAACGGTTTTGAAGTGCTCTGCCGTGAGGACAGGCCGCTTGAGATCCTTGCTGCGCTTCTCTTCGTAGAATTCCCATCTGGCCAGCGCAATTGCAGTTTGGAATGCGTTCTTGATCTGCCTGCCGTTCCACCGTCGCGATGGCCTGCCCTTGTTCAGCTCCCAGTGCTTTTCGATGAAGCGGCGGATCTTGTCCTCTTCGATGTCAATGTCAACGCCACTGGTCTGGAGGCGCGCTATGTTCTTCTCCCAGATCTCCTTGGTGGATGCCCGGTTCAGCCTGGGATAGTAGAGACTGATGTGGATTCTGGATCGGAATGCCTCGTCGAACTGGCCAACCCTGTTGGTTGTGAGGATGATGACGCCCGAGTAGTATTCAAGTACACGTAGGAAGACTTCAGCTTTGGGTTAGCGTCTTGAATGTTTTCACTTCGAATTTCATACTGGACATGATACATACCGGACACCAAACTGTTCCTGTGAATGTCTCCCCGCTCCCGCTTCGCCAAGAACACATCGGCCTCGTCCAGCAGCAACACACATCTCCACTTGTCGGCAAGAAGGCAGAACGACTCAAGCTTTACCTCTGCCTCCGCAGCCGTGGTACCGATATCGCCGCAAGTGATGGGTAGCAAAGGCCTCTTCAGCTCTGCGGCTACACACTCCGCCGTGGAGGTCTTGCCGACTCCCGGGACGCCGTGAAGAAGGATGATAAGCCCCTTACCCTTACCCGCGACAACGTCCAGAGAGATTGGCTCAGTTATCTCCCTGCCATCTAAGACCTGCCTGGGAGCCCGGATCTGGTTCTTGATCAAGGCTTGAAGGAGTAGCCCGTGGCCCTCTGGCAGCACCAGATCCTCAAACTTGTTAGCGAGAGACCGCGGCGGTATGCCGGCAATGTTGTTTATATCAAGAGCAAACCACTTGTGATCCAGTAAGGCGTACCCGTAAAGGCGTGGCGGGAGTAACATAAGAAAGTCGTCTGGAAAGCCTTGTTTCCCAGGGTAATGAAAATTCAACACTTCTGTTGTTTGCACGAATTCTGTCCGGCGATCCGTTTCGAATTTTGAGTCGTCGACGACATCGGTGACCCAGTGGTTATCCTGCTTCTCAGGCAAGGGATCGAAAGTCTCTCGCGAATCGGCCGCTGTTGGACTGAAGAGGATTCCGCCACCGAGTCTGATTCCCCATTCGTAATAGGTCTTCGCGAAATGCTCGACGCCGGCGGCTTGATCGACAATGACTTCACTGTGAAGCTTTACTGGCCGTCAGCCTTGGCTGCATGGTGCAAAGCAAGAAAAGAACTACATACCTCAGCTTGATCGATTAGGTAATTTTTATAAGACGAAGGAACGTGGTTTGATTCCCGAAGGGTATGTCCATCATACCGCTTATGAACTCCGGGGGCAAGCTCGGAAAAACGTCTACCCCTAGTCTGTAGCTGTTTCTGGATTTGCTGGTCGTCTGGGTGGAGCACGGCAGGGTAAAGGGCCAGTATTTTGATGGGGCGCGTGCCCTGGTACCGTTGTATGGCGAATCTCTTCGGTTTTGGGCCCACCCGGTGCCCGTCGAAGTCGATGGAGAAGCAGTCAATAATGAAGGCGGTTATCTCATTGTCAGACGACCTGACAATCTCACGGCACCTCTCCTCTGTTTCTGACTCGCCGTTAAAGTCTCGGGCACGGACTGGATCAAAGGACTGCTTGCCAAAGTCGAAGCAAGCCCGACCGCCAGTAACATGCAAAATTCTGAAAGCTTGGCATCGACCCCCATGATCTTGAGCTGGAAACTGATACGCAGCTTGCCCGGGCCTGAACAACTGCCACAGGTGCTCAAAAGCAATCTCGTTCAGGGTTTTGTCGATGATTTGGCGCTTGATATCGAAGATGTCGGCCATGTCTCGATCCATGAACTCTATCACGCACCGGAACTCGTCTCTCTCTCGCTTGGCGCGACTGGCTGCCTGCTTCGCGGTCTCTTGTCCACTGTCCAAGTCTTCCGTTGCATGGGCCACGCCGTTGCCCTGTTCGGCGTCTGTCTCTGCATCTACCTGTGCTTCAAGATCTTGGTAGAATTGGCGTATCTCTTGCTCGTAGAACACAAGATACTTGAAAGGGCGGACAAGAACATTTCGCGTTTCAGAGAGCTCTGGTCCGACCCACTGACCGAGAGTGTCTAAGAGGTAGCGAGAGTTGACGGCGAGGCGGTATGGGACATCTAATCGTTTCGATTCGTCGGCGACCGAATGATCATCGTTGGGCAGCTTCTCGGGAAGGCTCGGTTTCGGGGTCGTTTTTCTCCGCTTGCGCAGGTTCGCCCTGAAGTTCGCCTTCGACGAGACAATAAGAACACTTTGTCCAGGATCGATCTTGCGTTCTTTCTTCACCCGCCGCCACTCCTCGGGTGGAACCCTTGTAATATTTGCTTGTTGGACCGGCTCAATAGTAGTTTTCTCTGTCGGAACGGGGTTGGTGATCCTTGATTTGTCCTTGGTCGCAGGGTTTCTTGGTAACAAGACTGTCAGTGACCTTTGGGTGGACCATAAACGAAATGGTTACATACCCTGCAGGCGGAGGAGCCTTAGGGGAGTGCTCCTTCCCTTCATCAGCTGCCTTTCCCGCCGGTTGCGGGAGGTTGCCGTCCGACGTCATCTCGCTGCTTTTCTTGCGGGAAATGGGCGTTGGGTCGCCAGCACAGTGTGTGCAGCCACGGAAGCCACGAAAGACTTCCAAGACGCAATGCTCGCAAACGCTGAGAGAAGCATTCACAGCGTCGCTTTTTCCGATGGAGGTGTCCGTAGACGTGAGAGGGGGTTCCGTCTTTGGCTGGAACATGTTGTCACTGCCAGATCCGAGGACTGATGCAACCAGAAAAGATGACAAAATGGGGAAAGGGGAGGGCTTGGGAAAATGGATTTGAGCTGGGAGCGGGCTCCTCAGGACAGTATTGATTGCTTGACGTATCTGCAGGTAGCTTGTCTATCCAAGTACAGTCAACCCTCTCTATAAGAATACGGTTCCATTAGAATAATCGCTTTGTAAGAATAAAATCTCGGCCCCCGTAAGAATTTGTATGGCAAATAAGAATAACCTGTTTATTGGAATTATTCTTATAGATTCGG
>Ga0247760_1003171_pt1 | contig 11044 bp, 10 predicted proteins | sample UWRJL171409R4_FD_179936 | JGI IMG/M metagenome (GOLD analysis project Ga0247760, IMG submission 179936) | Plant litter microbial communities from Arlington Agricultural Research Station in Wisconsin, United States - UWRJ-L171-409R-4 | ecosystem: Environmental > Terrestrial > Plant litter >...
CCCCCCCCCCCCCCCAAAAAAAAAAAAAAAAAAACTGACAAGACGGCGTGGACGTTCGGTGCGTAATAAGCCATCTTGATGAAACGCGCCGATGTGTTTGCGCTAGCATGGAGTGACAATTCCAGCGGTATTTGACAGTGTCGACTGATCGGTGCGGAAGGGATTGAACTGCATTGAATCAATCTGTCTGGTCATGGTTTAAAACCGTCTGGTAAGATGGAGACTGACGATATCAGGGACGACAGTTATCTTTGCCAAATCAATTGACGGCAGATTAGGGTAGGTACCTAGGTAGGTAGACATGCTTCCCTGACTCTAGCCCTGACATCAGTTTTTGAAATTTGGTCCTCCCTGCAGTGAAGGTGAAGGTGACGGTGAATGCCCGCTGCTGCTGAAAAGGGGCAGGATCATCCACATGCGGGGTCTTTGTGTGGGGTTTCAACCCCCCAAGGACGCCTTGCTTCAGGGGTCTGAAACGTGAGTGATTGCCCTTTGCGGGGGGGCTGTGTGAAAGTCGCAATCAGCGGGTTTCTTGGCAATGGTTTGGTGAACCGCATTGATTTTATTCAAAATGTTCTTTTCTCCTCTTCCTCCCTTATCTTTTTTTTGCAAAAAAATAATTTGGTATTCGAATTTCTTGATTGTCGCCGAATCGAATCGAATCGAATCTTGATCGGAAAAGGATCAGACCAGACCGGAACAACACAACCAACTCACCCACCACTGCTCCTCCGGTCCCGGTTTTCCGCAGTGCAAAGACACACAGCAGCACGTGGACCTCCCTCCCTCTCGATCAATGCAAAGACAAAGACCGTCCTCCAAAATCATAAACTGAAGAAGAAACTGAAGAAGAAATGTCGGCCATCGGTAACGTCGGCAAAATCACCGAAATCACAAACGTCGCTGCTGGACAGAATCTCTCAGGCGGGCAGATTGCCGCGATAATTCTCTGTCTAGGCCTTGCCATCTTTTTCGGTTGGGCGGGCTATGCCATTTACAAAGACAAGAAGCGGGATAGTCGCGATAGCCACGGGGGTGAGACACGGATCGGGAGACTTCGCAGGGCGTTAGGAGGGGGGAGGAAGAAAAAGCAGGCGGTGCCGACGTCGGAGCCAAAAGGGGATCCCGATGCTGATGACTCGGATGCCGAGGCTAGTGTAGGTTTGGCGGGTAGGCGGAGGTGATGTGGACATGAATGGTTGTGGATGAGAGACAGGATTTCTATTGGCGTCATTCGATTCGCACAAACTGGCCCCGGGTTGGGATCAATCAGTGGCGGTATGGGGGATTGCATCTGGTAATGGGCGGCCGGTGTTTATTATGATTAATTATTTCGAGTGGCGAGACTCTTATGGTCCATAGTCGACCATGCTTTATATCAACTGCGGGACCTGTATATTCTACGGCGTTGCACCATTGACCTGAACTCGCTCCCTCCCTGTGAGTCAACAAGTCACCCAGTCAGTCAGCCAGATTTCCACACCTCAAACTTCCAGTCGGTGCCAGCCTGGGATGTAGACAGTGGCTGTACTTGATCCGTGAAGAGTCCCGGACCCCGAGCCAGTCCTCATCGAACATGAATCGTCAACCCATTCCTGATTCACACATCATCCTCGTCACGCACTATTCGTCGTGTCGGAGCGGACGAAATTGTTGGCGGGTGCCCAGTGTCATAAAGCCGAACCGGCGACCCCTCAATGTTCATGCTGTGTGACGATGCTTTTCGCCCTAGAAGACTCGGAAATAACCTGTCCACCAACGGTTTAATGGTGATAAAACAGGGAATGGCAATGGAGAGGTTGAGCTCGATAAACGCCAAAATGTAAACCACCATGCCGTCATATGTCGGATCAGGCGACGTCACGCCCCGGTACATGTAATAGAGTCGGATCGAGGCGACGAGGCAAACACTATGTGATGGTCAGAAACTGTGAGAGATAAAAAAGGGAACCAGCTTACGCAAACCCAAAAGCAAACACCAGATAAAGCCAAAACTTTTGTCGCCACGGCAGCGTCATGGACCGTATAACGGGTATCGGAAGAAAGAAGATGAGAAAGTCCAGCGCAATGTGCACCCACATCTCGGCGAACCACTTGAGCATCGGAAAGCAGTATTCGGGCGACAGAGCCTTGTCCCAGAAGGCGTTCACTGGTCGACAAAAGAAGACATTGGAGAAGAAAATCCACAGGCCGTGTGCGATGGAACCGCCAAGTACCACGTAGGTTGCTCTTCGGAGTCCAGTCGAGCTGAAGACGTCGAGGAAGAGGAGCAAGATCGAGATCTTGGTGGCAGTTACGGCGACGCTGTACAGTAGCATTCCGGCATAGAGCGTCTGCCATGAGATCGTTAGAGGACCCTCGGCGATCCTGCCTAGACTGACTCACTTGGAAGTACACCCGCAGTTGGTCGGGAGTCAAATCCCAAATATGGAGACCATATCCACTCCGGACACCTATTGAACATGAGCCGACGAGTTTACCAGAGTTGGGCATTGACTTGACCTACTGACAACCGTAACAGCTGTATAAGCAATCGAGAGCGCCTGAACCATAATCATCAGCCATCATCAGTGAAAGCGGGGATACCATTCTTACCAGAGAAAAAGCTATAACCCAGTCCGGCGGCCCCAAGACCCGCAGAATATACCCCCGCGACACGAACCGCAGCCCTACAAAAGCCGAGGCCAAAACGACCGTGATGTGGCCCACGGCTAGTGGAGCAGCGACTCTCTCAAGGTCCGAGGTGTGCGAGGAGGGCATGCCTCGTGACATGAACCGATGGCAGACGGTCGCTTGCCATCCAAGAACGCGTTGCTTTCTCACGCGCGAGACAAACGGCGACAGCACCACAAATCTCTCGGGAAAGAATCTGGGACAGACGGGGAACGGGTACCTATTGATACCCCTCACCCTCGGGCGCGAGAATGAGATTGCGTGGCGTGCTCCAGTGACCGTGACCGCCCCTCGCTCAGTTGCCACCCTCGGACCTAGGACGCCTATCCCCTTGTGGCACTGGTGGTCGGTGTTCCACGGCACTGCGTTATCGACCCCGGTCGAGGAGGATAAAAAAAAAAGAAAACGCTGACAAGGGGGGTAAGCACGCAAAACCGCAACGGCACAACCAACCACACGAGCGCCAAGAAACGCGGGACCAACGACTCGGAAAGGAGGCGGGAATCTCCGTCATTGGAGGTCATCCATCCTTCCCGTTTGGATGCGAACCCCTGAATTTGCCCCCCCTGCTGCAAACCAGACGGGCAAATGGAAAAGACCGCCGCAGATAGGAAGAGAAAACTCACTGAATGCAACCCTCCATGTCTATTCTTGCTGACATTGGTTAATACTGTTCCTCGTGATAAACTCACCTCTGTCCCGACACTGTGGTTTCTGCCCAGTTACCGGCGCTAACGTTAAGAGTATGATTGCATTGAGGTTCCGGCCGGCAAATACCCCTGCCCACTTTGCCCTAACCGTGGAACAGATAACTACCGAAATTCGTGCAGACCCTCGGACACTTTTTCTGGGGGTTATGCAAGCCCAACCGTGACTTGGATTGAATCACAGTTCCAGCACCAGGCTCATGCGCGCCGCTGATAACAAGCCATCCCATGCTCCAGAATTAGACTGGTATATCAGATCATGCTCAGAAACGAGGCTGAAGCCAAGAAGTCGAGTCCGGCACGTTGCAGATTGTCATCTAAAAAATTCTTTGTCGAACATGAATCATTCTTCCCTGGCGATTCGCACAGACCTGACTACGCCCCCGCGCTCATGGTGTGTAGGCGATATTGCTCGTCACCTTTCTTCCGTTCTTCTTCGATGATATCCTGAACCGACTTGGAGCCCAACCCGTCACCGTAATACTTCTCGGCCAGTTCAATGCAACGAAGGTTCGCCGCGAGTTTGTTCATGGTCTCCATCCACTCTTCCGTCTTCTCGCTGTCGAAAACAATACCACCACCGGCCTGCAGATATGCGACCTCGTCCTTGACCAGCATTGTGCGGATCGCAATGCACGTATCCATCTGACCCTCATCATGGACCACCTGGACGTCACCCTTGGAGCCGTCGACGCGAACCACATCGTAGGCGAACCAGCCAGCAGCACCAGCATAGATGCCGCGCTTCTCCTTTTCCAGGTCATAAATCAGTTCCATGGCGCGAATCTTTGGCGCGCCTGACACAGTGCCAGCCGGGAAGATTGACCGCATTGCGTCCCAGCGGGTGCACTCGGGGCGCAGCAGTCCGGAGACCTCGGATGTGATGTGTTGAACATGCGAAAACCGATCAATCTGCATGAGACGATCGACTCTGACCGTTGAAGGGTGGCAGACGCGATTGACATCATTCCTCGCTAGGTCGACAAGCATAACATGCTCTGCCCTGTCTTTGGTGGAGCTGAGCAGTTCAGCCGCAAGCTCGTCATCTTCGGCAGGATTCGCCCCCCGGCGGATAGTTCCCGCAATCGCATGGTTCACGATCCGCGGCCGGGACCGCGCCTCGGCTTCCGTGTAGCCGAACCGGGTGTCGACCGGCAGCGAGGCATAACCATCGGTTTTCATCAGACACTCGGGGGAGGCGCCTACAATGTAAAAGTCGGAGCAAGACAGGAAGAATAGGTATGGCGACGGGTTTAATGTCCGCAGAGTCCTGTAGATGTTGAAAGGGTGCAGGCTCGTACTCCGCGAGAATCGTTGTGACGGGACAGCCTGGATAATGTCGCCCTTGACGATGTGCTTCTTCAGGTCCGTTACGAACGACTCGTAACCATGACGGCCGACGTTGGAGGAGTACTGCTGTTCCGAGAGGGGCTTACTGGGGTTCTTTGGTGGCAGAGGTGTGTCGGGATGCTGAATCTTCTCGAGGGCAGATCGGATGATTGCGCATGCATCGTTGTACGGACCCTGGAGATCTGCAGAAGGATCCTCTGGCAACCTCACGTGGGTGACGACGGTGTAGGTTGAATAAAAGTGGTCGAAAGCCACGATGGTGTCAAAGATCATGAATAGAGCCTCGGGGATGTGGAGGTTGTCCTTGAGAGGGCGAGCCGTCTTCGGCTCGAAGTATTTGATGCAATCATAGGAAATGTAACCCACGGCTCCTCCTGTCAACTTGGGCAGCCTCAAGGAGGGTATGCTGATGACTCGATCCTCGGAAAGCTGGGCCTGTAGGGCCTGCATAGGGTCACCGTCGACCTCATATCCGGGGCCAGTCTGGAGAACCTTTCTCGGGTCTGCCAGGTCAGAAAACAGCGAACTCAATCGGATGAGCAACAGGTGGCTTACTGGCTCCGATAAAGCTATAGCGGCCGACAGTCTCGGTGCTGCCAGTGGCGCTTTCAAGCAAGAAGGAGTAATCAACCGTCGACCTGGGACCAATTGGTCAATTTGATGCTAATTCGGAGATAGATTGGCCTACTGACCCCGCAGAGAGCTTGAGGTAGATGGCTGAGGGTGTCAGAAGGTCTGAGGGGAGCGAGATGCAAACAGGAAGGAGGGTTGGACGCGGGGTTGCTTGGCGCGTCTGCTCAAAGAGGGCTCGCGCATCGGCCACGGTGGGCCTGATATCGAGCTTCGCTGACGGATCCATTGGAGCTATGGAGAATGGATTGCAGCAAAACAAGGGCCGATATGCGACAGCTGTCTGAGGCTTGAAACTGGAAGCTCGTCAATGGAGCGGCTGCAAGTAGCCAGCTTGCAGTGTCTCCGGATTTTCACCGTCCGTGACTCATGTGGTGGGGCATCCGATGGCGGGGTGGTGCGATAAGATTAGGATTGAAGACCCACTGTATTTCTTCCCGACAGCGCAACGCGCCATGCAGCTGCTCATTTTCCTTGATCACTTGAATTGATGCAATGAACTCCCGCACTCATATGCTCCCGAAACCGATGCAATTATTACAGAATTCCTCGGTATATTCCCACGGTCTTGTATTTAAATGTTACATGCCCAATGAAACTCCGGTTTACCGCCGTCAGTGCTCGTTAACTCGCAGAAGCAAGCTCTTCCCCTATGCTCAATACCTATTCCTCTCCCTCCGCCCTCTTCTCCCCTCATAACCATATGCAGCAGGTGGCGCCCTCGGACTTCTCGATCTCGCAATGACAACCGGAGAGACCTCACGCACCTCACGGACCCCAGAGTGGCTCCTCCCTCTGTGATGGTGGTGACGATGACTGTGATGCGAATGTCTCGATCTGCTACGGCTTCCGCCATGTCTCGCCGGAGACACGTGGCGCGGTGGATATTCGTCGCGGACGCCATCGTACCAAGCCCCGCCTCCCGGCTTTGTGCTCGCACCAGGCGGAGCCCCGAGGTTGCTGCATGAGCGGAATATCCATACCAGCAAGAGGAAGCCGGCGATGGAACCGATGACAATGCCCGCAATGGCGCCACCAGTGAGAGTCTTGGCGTCGGTTGGGTCGCCGTTGTTGGAAGTTGTTGTTGTGCTTCCGTCGGTGGTGACGATGGTAACGGTTGCGCTATCTTGTCGTTGCACAAGTGATGGTGGGTCGAGAAGTGTCCGGGTGGGCTCGATGGCGCGGGTAAGTAGTGCTTCGACTTGCGCGAGGGACGGAATGGACCGTCTAAGGTGTGTGATGGGAGCCATATTGACTTTTCTGAGTCCTGGGGAATCTTGAGCCTCAGTAACAGCGTTTCGGTGAAAAGTTTTCCGAGATTTGAGATACCGTCCCTCCTGCGAGAGCAGATCAGAGCCCCATCGTCGCTCAGAATCAGCGGTATTACTTGGTTTATATTGGCCCACAATCGCTGGGGGCATTGGTTCCAGAGAGTCGGTGACGCAATAGTACATGATGGAGGGTGGCCTGTTCAACACGGGAATAGTGCTGAAACTGATCACCAAGAAATTCGCCGTCGGGTGTTAGCGCATCCTTGCGTTGACTTCCAAGGAACTCTCACCCAAGGATAGGATTCGGTCAAGCTGCAACCTGTCAAAGAATCACCGCATTCTGAAGCCAAGCAATTGTCTTGCAATTCTTGATTGTCAGGCGGCGACTCACATTTGGCCACATTGGGCTTTCAACTGGGGCACTTCAGATTGCTCAACCAACGTCATGTTCAACGAGCACCATGCTATTGGAGTTGTTAGCGACAGAGCGTCGGCCATTTGTGCTCACTAACAGTTCTGGTAGGATTTAACTCCACTTTTCCGGAGCAAAGTCCCCGATGCACGGTGATGTCATTGTCCATCACCCAGCGGAGAAGCGATTTCTTTTCTCATCTGATGTTGACTGGACACTGTCACTGTCATTTATTAGGAACGCCACATGCTACCTTGTGTGCGTCCAGTGTAACCCAGCGTTGAATTTATCCACTTTCGAAGCCAAAGCTCAACCGTTGTGCCGTTTTGCTGAACCAGTCACGGCTCTCAACCCTCAGACAATTGCCACAAGACCAGTCGAACAACGCTTTTGTTATGTTACAGCACCAGGGTCCCAGGCACAGCGTTTCTGGTGAAACCAACATTTACAGGTGGAAATTCAGCATTGGATCGAATGACCCAGTTCCTGATGACTGGACAGATTTTTCAAGTGTCTCAACTCCACAGGAGAACATCAAATCTCAGGTCATTGCAGATTGGACATGAGATAACCGAGGACAAGACTCGAGCGGCTTTCTCAAAAAATAAGAAAGGCATGCCGTTGCTGCGCTGAGGGGTTATTGAGATTAAATCAGTGCCAGGATAATTATGAGTGGTTTTGCAAGAGACGCTCCAAACCGAGTCCTTTTTTTTTCTTTCTCTCTGTAGGGCGCTATTGTATTATAGCTATCATGTTCAGTCTGAGGTGTCGTGCAAGTCTCAAGTGTCAGTCAATCTACCTTAGGCTTTCTCACATATCCAACCTAGGAAACCAACATGGGTTCATCAGTTCCAGTACACTTTAATCGGACCATACCATACTCAACTGTATACCACACCAATCGAGAAAAGGAAATTCTCAAAACTAAATCCTCTTTACCCACTCCATGTCCTGATCGACCAATTCCATCCCAGTCCAACCTCACACCAGCGCCTCCCCTTCACAGGTACAGATACCTCGAGGCAGGTGAAGGCTAAGGCAGCACTCCAACACAGCAATAGGTACCACTCCAAAGACCATCACAGTCCTCCCCCACCGCGGGGTTCCATTTCTGGAAATCCTCCAAAGAAATCGCAAACCGTCTTGCAACTGCAAAGCATATATCTCCTTCCTGAACTAGATAAAAAGTCTTGCAGTTCTCGGTGATCCCTTCCTGTACGGGATGAGGCGTGACAACTCCATTGGCGGGAACTGTTGGGGTAACACTTGGCTTGGTCGTCACAGAGGGGGTAACAGAAGGAGGTGAGCCACCCGGGCCAGCGACACAGACGTAGACCTCTGACCAGAGGTTATCGCAAGCGGGGCCACCGACTCGGGGATTCCAGGTTAAAAAGTCGGAGAGAGAAATGCCCGTCGTGGTGCTCACGGTTGCGCACGTGTCGCCTGGTCGGGTGCGGAAGAAGGCGGTGCAGTTGGGGACCATGCCCGGCTGGGTGGGGCTAGGGGTGGCAATGCCACCAACGGTGCCTGCGCTGCCGGTAGGGCTGCTTGGGGTGGGAGTTGTGGAAGGGACTGTGGTTGGGCTGGGGAGGTTAAGAAAGTCTAGTGAAAAGACACAGTAGGAGCGGTTGACGGGGAGGGCACCGCAAGAAGATGGGCTAAAGGAGGGGTTCTGGGCTATGTTAGATAGGTAGGCCCAAGTGGATTCATAGGACGGTGTGAGAGGGGAAGTAAAACTGACCCATCGGACAAAGTCTTCAACCGAGAGTCCAAATATCTCTTTCAGATTGTTGCATGTCCAAGGCCCGTCAACGTCGATCCAAAACGCGCAGAACTTGTTGGCGTTGGGGTCGGTGGGATATTTCGGTTTCTCTCCGGCAGGCGCTCGTGGCCGGATAGGGTCATGAGAAGCGCCTTGAACAGTTGCCACAAATCCCGTGACGACGATGACAAGAAGAACAAACATCTTGTTGAGCTTCCCCATCTTGCTGGTGATGGTTCTTGACCTTGCCTCCTCCAACCTGAGGGGAACCGGAACCGCGCTGTTCTAATAAACTGTGCCGCTTAAATCGAGTTCCTAACCAACATGGCGGATAATGACCTTCATGCAAGGCAGGAGAATGAAAAAGGCTTCCCCGTTAGGCGGCAGGATCCATTCATCTACTGGCTAAATTCAGCTGCCCACTCATATTCTCAGCTTCCTCGTTGTTTGTTCCATCATATCCGATCATAGAAAACGCGGTATCGAACATCAATTGTGATTGGACTTGGCCAGGGTTGTTCCAAGGCAACAGATTGACTCAACAACAACACGACTGCAGCAAACATTATCATTACTCTACTGAATAAACAGTCTATGACATGGACTTCTTGGGTCGCATCTCGTAGTTTCCTGAGTCAGAGACATTGTTGTACTCCACCTCAATCTCGTCGACGCGGAGGATCTGGCCGTGGGACGTGGTGAGGATCTCCCGGTCGCTGCTGTCGTCTTTGAGAGTTTCCTTCCGAGACCTGCTGTCGGAACAGCGGCTGGCAAAATTTCTGTCGGGCACAGCCGAGTTCCTTATCCCTTGTCCATAATGTTTCTTGGCCGATGTTTGCAAGTCACGGAAGAGAGCCCGCAACGCCGGAACCGAGGCAGCCATGATGGTCACAGCAATTTCGGCAGTGTCTAGCATGGTGAGGTGCGCAGCGTCGACTGTTATTTAACGTCAGTGATGAATGTGAGGCAATGGTAAGGTACATCATACAGGAATCTCCAGTGTCAAGTTTGTCCAAGGCTGATGTCTTAACTGTGGCCATGATGCCGGCCCTAGCCCAGCTGTTAGCGTCGAAGTATGCCCTTATGCTATAGAAGCGATATCACTTACGTGAACCCCATGCTCATGGCAATCCCAACACCAAGCTTCTCCTTTTTGGGCATGCGTAGCTTCCAAATAAGAGGCCAAGGAAGCAAGACCAACATGAAGACACAGACGGCCGAATACGCTGTTAAGAATTAGCCGACGCCTTGGTAAAGGGATTGAGCCGCTAACCCCCAGATGCATAACCAAGATCTCTAATGATGCTGGCAGACATGCAACTCCCATCAAGACTGGAGTACCAGGACTTTGGTAGAGGCTGGCAGTTGACCCAAGGAAACATGGCGTGGATGGCCGAGACAATGTTGAGTGACACAATGATGAACCACAAGATCCACTTCATCTGCCCTTCTCCCAGTCGAAGAATGGTGATCCCGAAAGCCGTCTTGCTCCACGCAGCCGCGGTAACGGTCAGGGTTGTTCTCACCATGGTCACGACGTTGTCGACCTGATGCTCGACATCCCAAGGGTGGCGGCCGTATCCCATTGAGACCATTACCGATAGGAGGATGCACGCGACGAGATGGATGACCTGTTGCACCAGGCCAATTAGCGACGTTGATCGAGCCCACTTGGATGGCCGTGACTCAGTACATACCCATGAGGCGACGAGAATCCAGTCGTCCCACCAAAGACCGCCCCGCTGGCCGACATGCTTGCAGAAAACGCGGAATGCCAGAAACGCAGCGGATATCGCCAAAAGCGACCAGGCGACTGCGTTGGCCTGGGGGCCTGCGGTGTTGTGGGGAAGGAGCGACGGGTCACCGTAGTCGGCATTCAGGGCCAAAGACATGACGGGCGACAGCGGAGGGGAGTCCGAATCCCGCCAACGTGGTCCGACATCTGGAATATCGTGGGGAAGGTGTGACCAGACGCTGTTTTAAATACAGGCCCAGTCACAATCGAGTGATGCAGCAGAATTAAGCTGCACAAGGGAAAAATTTCGGGCTCAGACATACCGAGGAAGGTACAGAGGAGCCATCAACTTGACGAGCGCGACTAGCGCCGGCTCGGATGAGGTCCGAGAGTCGGGCGCGACTGCCCAGATGCCATGACGGCACCTATTCCGCATCTCATTGCTTGTTTTTGTTTGCCTTTACATTAGCCCAATCTTGTTTTCACCGTCGACAGCTCTTGCAT
>Ga0247760_1003173_pt1 | contig 11033 bp, 12 predicted proteins | sample UWRJL171409R4_FD_179936 | JGI IMG/M metagenome (GOLD analysis project Ga0247760, IMG submission 179936) | Plant litter microbial communities from Arlington Agricultural Research Station in Wisconsin, United States - UWRJ-L171-409R-4 | ecosystem: Environmental > Terrestrial > Plant litter >...
CGATGGATCGCGGGTCGCAGCTTCGTCGGTCAGCAGCACCGAGACACGTCACGGCACTCCGGCTAGCTGCAGCCACAAGCCAAGCACCTCGAGAGAGGCGGTGAAGGGGACTGGAGTAAATTCAAGCCCTTGAAGCTGTCATGAGGGCAGGAAGACTGTCGTGCGGGGACAGGAGATGCGGCAGATGAGAGGCGACGGCTGCCAATTGTTGCCGTCGGTTGCCCTGTGAATGAAGACGGCACGCAAAATTGGAAGGGGGGCTGGCCCGCCCGAACCCTTGCCGGATCTGCTTTTGGCGCCAATTTACGCCGGCCGACACCGCCCTGATCTCTTGGCTTTGTGTTATCGCAGGACCCTGCGATTATGACGTTGAACTCTGTTCAGAGGCGTTCTGCACTTGACAATTTATAAAAAAGGAAGGTAAAGTTGAGAGCTGGTGCAAGCCATTCCACAAGCCTGACTCCTCTCGTTGATCTACCTGACACAAACCCCTCGTATTCAGACGATTTTATACATGTCCAGGTATCCCTGTCTGGGTATCGCCCTAACCGCCAACTGGGTCCAAGCGTCCCAGTGCACACGGAACCTTGTGGTCAAAGCTCCGCCGCCTTTTTTGGTATGCGCAACGGGTCTCCGTCTTGGCTCAACTGTTCTGCGTAGATTTCACTCGATGAGAGGCTTCAAATTTGAGACCGCCACCCGACCAGCGAGCCACCGCTACAGGCTGCTTTCGTGATAACCCAACGCCTGGTGCATGACACATTTCCCAAGACAAACCACCCCCCGAAAGCTCGTCAGTGTGGACTTGATGGGTGTTTGAGCTTTCAGCGCGGTCTTATTCTGTATCTGAACAGTGAGAAGTAAGAGAGCCACGTGTCAACGAGGCATCGAGCAAAAACACATAAGCCCGAAGTCTAAAACACGAGGCTCTCAATTTTCTTATATCAAGGTCTTGATGGCCGAGGAAATGTCCTTACGGATTGGCTGCTAAGCAGCAAACTACCGCGCGAACGATCTTTCAGGGTTGGATCGGATGGTGAACAACAGCTCACACCACCGATATTGGCCGAATGCATGAGGCCAAATGAGCGAAGTATATCGTTTAAGCTATGGTATAAAGTATGGAACATTACTCGCAGCGCATGCTATGACACTGACAAAAGAACCCTAATTCCTCCCACTTTGCACACCACACCTGGGCATCATGCCTTTCGGGAACTCGCCACTGGACGGCATTGGTTCGTCCCGCCAAAGTACTCGTACACGTTCGGTGCATGCGTGGCGTTCCCAAATACACTGCTGCCGTACGTCATGTACCCGGCGCTCACGGTCCAAGGGATGGCCATAATATCCTCCGCATCACCCACCACCCACACCGACTGCATTCCCATCATCATGTGCGAAAGCAGATGGCAGTGGATCAGCCACACACCGGGGTTGGTGATACGCATTCGCCAGCCTCTCCAGCCCGCGATCCGGCCGGCGTTGACGGTATCCTGCCATCGGTAGAGCATGGTTGTGTCGCGCTTGACGGGGCGGTAACCCAGCTTCGCAATCTTCGCGTTGTTCTCGTCGGCGTTGTACTGGCCCTGGCCGCTGCCAATGTCATAGTAGTTCCTACTGTGTCCATGTATAGGGTGCGACTGGACGATGCCACCCGACTCGCCGCCGAACTCGGAGCCAATGTTCTGGAGGATGATCTCGAGGACCTCGCCAATCTTAGCCGGGAAAGACATGGTCCGCGGATCCCACCCGTGGTTCTTCTCGGCAGCCTCGAGACTCGGGATGGCTTCCTGCCCGCGCTAGTAGATATCGACGAGAGCAGGTGTCTGGTAGGAGGACTCTGTCCACGACAGGTGAGCGAGCTCCCAGCGCAACCCCCCTATCTTGTCGTCCCGCAGTAGTTCGCAGTCGATGATGACGCGGCGGGTCACTTCATCGGCTGTGGGGAAACCGTTCTTGTCCGGGTCAGCGGCTGGAGAGCGTACTCCATCCACCCCTCGGCCGACGTTGGCAGGACAATGACCGGGTTCTCGGGGGCGACAGGAATATCAGCTGCGCGATTGTAACGGAGAACGCCATAACCACGGTACTCTCCTGGCCGGTCGCGGGTCTCGAACTGAATGAAGTAAGAGGGCTTGTTGCCGTCGGCAACCAGCTCTTCCGTTGTCTTGGTCTTGAAGATAACGTCGAACCGCTGTCCGGCGCCGACCTGAATGTGGCTGGCTGGATGGGGCGCGTTGTACTCTGAGCCATCGGCCTGCACAATGGTCAAGTTGTCATGACCTTCAAACCCAACAGTGACGAGCGAGAGGGCAGTTCCGCCAATGAAGCGGAAACGGTATGTCATTCCAGGCTCGACGTCAATGACGGGCAGGCTGCAGTCGCCTGTAGCCTGGACCTGGGTCATACTGGTCATGTCGCGACGATGAATACCATACCCATGGGCTCCAGCCGGGTGACTGCTCCAGCCGCTTCCGAAGAAACCAATGTTTCCTCCAGGACCTCCAGGAGAAGCAGTCTTGCCTTTTGCGACACCTTGTCCGTTTAGGATGATGCCGTCAGTTTCTCCCGACCAATGGAATGGCGTTCCCATGACATCGCCAGCCATCTGATGGTCTGCCATGAGGAAGTAGTCCTGGAAGTGGAAAATGCGCTCATCATCGTATTGGAAGGGTGCCATACCGCAGTCATCAACGACCAAGGGGCCTGAAGCAGTCATCTCCTGCATCTCGACATGGGAGTGGTAGAAGTAGGTGCCCGAGTCGTCGTTCTCTGTCTGGATCTCGTAGTCGAAGAAGTGCCCTGGCGGGATCGGCCATTGGGAGGCCAAGGGTGTGCCGTCTGCTAAAGGCGCCAACCGCTGTGCGAGACCGTGCCAATGCTATTTCCACCATCAATGCCATTCGGTGATATCCCAGTCCCGGGACGGGGGGTTGGCTCACCATGGTAAGATTCTTATCCTCCATATCGTTGAACACTCGGATCCAGGTCCTTGCGCCTGGAAGAATGTGTAGGGCAGGACCCGGGATTGTACCGTTGACGACGACGCTGGTACGAGATTGACATCCCGTTGGTGTCTCTGAGTACGTTACTCGTAGGATGTGATCGGGAGTGAAGCTGGCATCATGGACCACGTTGTGGGCCATGGCGACTGGGATTGCCAAAGCCCCAAGCCACTGGGGGAGAACCCTGAAGGCCCTCATTGGTGCTCTGATAAACTAGTAGCGCTGCGTCGTTGCGATTAAGTATCTGTTGGAGAATCGATGTGGACGGGGTGGTTTGGTGATGCTGATGAGGAAATTGTGAGCTCTCCAATGCTCTCATCCGGCCGTTTATATGCTTCAAGTTCGCCCTCAACAAGCCTCTTGTTTTCTCTGCCCGATGCCTCGCCCCCGGATTTTGGAGGTGTGTTGTGCTTCCTGACAACCCCCAACTAGCGCAAAGCTGTCCCAGCAGCCCTTGACCTTTTCGCAACCCGGGATTGACCTAGGCCTCGGTAAGTCAGCACCACAGGCTCCTACTTGGGTGATATGGAGGTTGGAGAAACAAAGTTAGGGTGCATGTCGTGGCAAAGACTCGATCCCAAGAGACCGGTTTGACTTGGCGCCTGAGCAACACCTGGCCGGTGCAACTTGACGATCACGTCCTAGACTTAGCGGCCGAACCTTCATGACTTTCCGGGTACCCGTGGAAAAAACAACGCTGCTCTGTGACATCATGCGTCCTGTGGCTGTGGATATTGCCGATGGCTGGCGAACAGACACGGACGCGTCTCCGGAGAAATAAGGTCCTCGCATGGTCAGAGCCGGGGCATTGGCACCTATTGTATCGGATACTAATTCCAGGTCGAGTGCCGGACACAGCAGCATTGGAGCGCACCCAAGTTATTAGCGCTCCCGACGCATTGTGTCTTCAGAACGCCGGCCCAGCTAGTAGTCGGACGTAATAGCTCCCGTCGTGGAAGGTACAATGAAGAACATGAACACCATCACCCGGTTGAGCTTGACAGAACACACTACTTAGGCCTAGAAAAAGTCATCTGCTCTATGAAATATGAATCTGATCGCTATTCTCTCATATTATTCGCCTCGGCTGCCCGATCGTTCGTTATCCACGAGGAAACCGCCACCTCTCTCGGTACGTGATGACTGGAGCAAATGGCCGGAAGGCAAGCCATGCAACGCCCAGCCCAAGCTCCATCTCCTTCGGGTCTGTACCTCGAAGACGCTGACACGCTCGCACTCTGAGTTTTCAAAAGTCTCCAAGGCTCCAAACTATCGGCCCCCTACCTCATCATCTTCAATGCCTGGTTGGCCATCCAGTTTCCTCCAGCTCATTGACATGAAGATAGGAAGAAATTTAAGGACGGTCAACACCTGACTATCAATCCCTTTATTTTCAAAGAATTGCTCGTTACTTTTGTTCTATTTTACATAACTTCATGGATTTTCTTGGATCGTCGACCTCCGCTTGCTCCGCGATGATACGTCACGTGGAGATGCACGGGTTGAAACCCGGCGATGACGTTGCCTGCAGCCGCCATCTGCACCTTCCCGTTGTCGCTGACCTGGCAGCAAACGCCTCTTTCATGTGCTCGATTGAGAATGGCTGCATTTCATTTCGTCTTCGGGCCTACCTTTGCCCGCATTTCTCAATTGGCGGTCTCCTTGCCCTAGCAGCTTTTTTCTGACACCCACACGACTATCCAGTGCCTTTCTCGAACGTGTCACTTTATGCAAAACGGTTCGGACATGGTGGCATCTTGAACCAAACGCCATCCAGTCCTCTTACGGCAGCTCCACTGGACTTGCTTTTATTGGTACCTTAGAAAAGGGGCTGCACTGGTGATGGGAATGGAACAATAACAACAGGAAGATGATTGACGGTATTCCCCTAGGACAGGGAGATTCTGTCGATACCAGTTTGAATATACCGACCCCCAAGGCCCCTGAAATCCTGAACGCCGCTCAGCTTCACGCACTACTGGACATCCTTACACACTTTGAAACCTATGCTGAAGTGGAGCAGTTCAAAGACCCCTCCACCATCTCCAAGTATGGCTACCCGTTCTTGCTGCAGGCTCACGAATCCCAAACACATCGTTACAACACCGATTCATCGGCGCCGTTACTCGCCGACCTTCTGAATAGCATCGTCCTGCCAGTTCCGGGCGTCCGAGACCTACCGCCTGAATTCTGGCACCTCCGATTCCAGGGTATTCTGACGAGCCTCACCATTGCCGAGCTCTCCGATAGCTATGATACTGGAACCTTGGGTACTAGAAAGACTCTTGCCACTGCTGCATCCGCCATTCACGAAGTTATCTCTAGAGGCATCCTGGGCGGGCTTCCGAGACAGTCAGCTAGAAATTTGAACGGCTTCTACGACAAGTCGCAAGCCCGAGATCTTGTACGTGCGTGGGATGATGCTGTGAACGAGCTGGTATACGGAGATCTCGTCAATGAGCTCTTTGATTGTGCGACCTCGGGCAAGAACCTTGAAGAACACTCGCCTGCAGTCCGGGCCGCTGCTGATTATATTATCATCCAGTGAGTTCGTCCTCCAATCCACCATCCATACTCGTTTCTAATAGCTACTAGCCTTGCAACTTTCCTCCACCATGTGTTCGTGTTGTCTCCCCAGGGCCCTTATTTGCTGAAGCTCGCGGAGAATGTCCATAAACTGGTCCCCTACTCCGTCATCAGGCAGACGCTACGCATTGGGAACGCTGCGACCATGATCGCCGGTATGATGAAGTTGCTCCTAGCAAAGATGAGTGTTGGTAGTATATCAAACTGGCTTGGCTTGACGCAAAACGCCGACGACGGCATGAACTTGTTACAACGGTATGAATGATTACTCTCCTTGTGAGCAACCCCATGCCATAGCTGACTCTGGCAGAATCATATCACTGGTCCTGTCCTATGATTGCTCCGAGTTCCGCAAGACGGTCGAAAAGATCGAGAAGGCCAAAGTCGGGCCTTCTAAAGCTTATCTAGCAGCTATCAAGAATTTCGTGGAGGGGGATCGCTCTGCTCATGACCTTACACGGAAGATCAGCATCCAGACACCGACTTCGATGGTTGCAGCAATCCTGGAACCTTCAACGCCGGACCTCACGAAGCAACTGTCAGCAGATCATCATAGGCAGCTGCTCGAATACTATTACGCCCTCCTAGCGATCCGGGATCGTGAAGAGATTACAAAATCTCTCTGTCGACAGAACCCCGATCTTTTCACTCAGGCTATACGAGACCTTGCCGCTGCTTTCGATCACATGATACGTGCCATACATGAGAATGTCGACCTTCGTGAGCATGTGACAGCTGCCGAGAATTTCATCACGGACTTCATCAACACAAGCAGGCCGAAAAAGAGAGCAAGCAGCTCAATTCCTGGTACCACAGAAGCTTCTATCGAAACCCAAGCCCCTTCTGTCGAAGATTATGTCGGCCTGCTAAGACGCAACCGGCAGTCTTTATATAACTGGCTCCATCAAATCGCAACGCAATGTCCCCAAGTTCGAGACGATTTCCGAGCGTGGTGCAAAGACGCAGTCAAGGTGTTCCGACAGAATCAGCGTCGGGCATCAAGCCTCTCGGTCTCTATGCCCAACAGTGAGGAACGGCCCGGATCCGAGGTCAACGCACGACGGAGAGGCGCTGCCGGGGCACTGAGTAGCAATCTTCAGGCCCTTTTCACTTCGCTTCCCACTGCAACGCGCGGCCCTGTGCTTGCGGCGATAGATGTACACGCCACCTATCTCACCTCGCTTGAGACATCCTCACTGGAGCGGATGCAGCATATTCTCGACGATATGCCTGGTGGTGTCCTCGCCAAGGAGAATAGCCAAAGCAAGCGGAGCATTTGTGGTCCGGGTATGTTTCTAGCACGCTGGCAACAGCTGATGGATGACACTATCGTGGCACCAGCCATTCCAAATGGACCGCTTCGCTGTGGAAAGGATGTCAAGGGGCTCCTTACAAAAGGTAAAACCGTCAGTCCAGCTGCGCGAGATGGGTGGAATCCGGCGGAACTGGCAAGGTTGGCGGAGCGAGACGTCCCGCGTCCTCCAGATACTGGGGTGGTGGCGGAGGCACTGGGGGAGAGGTTTCGAAAGTTGGTGGTGGACCTGTGGAAGCATAAACAGGTGGGGAGGTGAGACAGGCGTGGTGGTGTTGGGTTTAGTTTTACCGGTGGCAAGGGACGGGCTCTTTAGAGTAGAAATATGATGCATTGTGTTCACCGTTTTCTCGCATTCAGGTGTTGCGCTACTGATCAAGGGGACTGGGCTCATCAAGTTCGGCAACAGCAATGACAGGATGCACCATCGTCACGAGAGGAACTGAGCATGGTGTAAAGCACGCGCCGTGGAGTATATTGCCAATGTACTACCGTCAATGTAACAACTCAACTATCCCGATCCGAGAAAGAGCTCAGGCGAACGACAAAGCCACCCTTCAAATGCAATCCCAACGCTTGTGCTAATCCACCGTTGTCATGAGCCGAACCGCGGGGTTGGGTACCTTGGCCGAGGACTGACCGACAGACAGACGGGGCGTTGCGGTGTGTTGTTGTGTAAGGAAACCCGACATAAGACACTAATCGCGAGATGGTAATGACCGACGGGAACACCGAAATCCGTAATGGATGATGATGATGGTGTCAAACCGGGTGTCTATTTGCAGCCGGAGCAAGAGCCTGTGTAGAGCAGAGAGTGTTAGTGAAGCCGAGCCCAGCTGAGAGGAAGGCAGAAAGGTAAGAGGGGTACGAACAGCTGCCAGAGGCGCAGGTGCAAGAGCTCGAGGAGCCGGAGCAGCCGCAGTCGCCCTTCATTTTGAGTGGTGTGGTTGGAAAGTTGGTTGGTGTAGTGGGTTGTGGAGTCTTGATGTGTTGATGGAGTTGTGATGTCTGGAGATTAAAAGTTTGAGGAGAAGTGGAAGTTCAAGGTCGGGCTTTTATAGACCAGTGGACACTACGAAATGGCATGTGTGGGCTTTTGCGTGGTTTGTGCCGGTTTGCGTGGTTCTTCCCATCTTGAACTCAATCTTGACTGCGGCCCCACCAACTGCGCTAAGTTGAGAGCCGTCACCCACGCTCCGCCACCACCCGAGCCAAAAACCTGTGTTTGTCAGCCCACTAGAAGGCTCTTCTTTCCGACGGAAGTCGGCGGTTTTGTTGCATCAGGCGGGACGAAGGAGGTCTGGGACGTTGCTTGATAGGACCTCGTCCAGGACGGCAGGTGCCCGGCAGCAACAGTCGCGGAGAAGCACCCACTGAAGCTCCAGCGATCATCGGCGGGTTAGGACCCCGCTACACAGCGTGCAGGGGTCGAAGGCGGGGTGTTCCATGCCAAGAACAGACCTGCGTCATGCCTCCCCGCTGCGAGATTTGTGCGTGAACCTCATCCAAAGAAACTCGTCCAGGTTGCTGCGCCATGACACCCATCACAACTTCGCCCATGGCCGATCTTGCCAATGAAGAGCAAAAGTTCTTTCCATAACCTTCCTCACACCGCGCAAGCTGGTCAACCTAGCCGCCTTTGCGACGTTTCTGAGCAACTGAGGCACCACGACTCGAGCACGGATACCAATCCGGATGGCTACTGGAGATGCACCCCACGCCACTGAGCAGTTTGCGCGGCGAGGTGCCGTTGATTACTCCTCGGAGGTTTGGTTTCTTACGTTACCATTTGTCGGCGTTGATTAATTGGATTGCCGTGTTGCCCGATGACTATGATCTCGAAGGTTCATTTGGTCACGACCGCGAGTCTGGGTTGGGGAGTCTGGGCTCTTTGGTACTCCGCGCATGGCCTGCATGTCATTTGACAGGAACAGTTTACTGGATTTGGGGCTTGCCATGTTCCTACCCTTAGCCGACAGTTAGGCTAGACTTGCCGACAGGCGCAGCTCCGGCTCGGCGTCGCCGTCGCCGGTACTCGCTCGCTGATGCATTCACCGGTTGGAAAGTTCTGAGACCTCCGACAACCGGGAGAATGACTGCGAAGAGATGTATGTGACATATAGTACCTTCTCACACGAGTCTGATGAGGCGATCTCTCACAGTGGACAAGACTTGCCCCGATCAATATCGCCAAGCGGCCAAACGACATGGATGTTTGCTGCACGCACCCGTCGACATAAATTCAGCACCAGATGTTGACGTGCGCCATAGCTTCGAAGATCGGATCGGACGATTGAAGATGCCCAGAATGCAGTTTGGTCCGTTTCGATGTTTTTGGAGCTGCAAGAACAGATCGATGTTCCAACATGGATGAAGTCATCCTGTGAGAGTGGTCGTACGTTTTCTAGCGGGGCCAGGGTGTTGAAACCAACCTGAAATCTGGTCGCTTTGCCATCGAATGATGATGTTCGCCCCTCCGAAGCCCGTGTCGTTATTTAAAAAGGCTGCTCTCTATCGGTGATGGGCAGGAAGTTGAGCACATTTGTTCGATATCGAGAATATTGGATCCAATTTGTTATCAGCTCATTATCCCGCCACCATGTCATCATTTCCGCGCCGGCAGAACTCAACCAACCCCCGTCCCGGAAGCACAAACTTCCCACGCATGTCAATGCGCTCCAACCCCAGCGATCGACCGCCCCTCCGATCTGGATCCACCGCGTCCAACCGGCAAACAAGGCCGACACCTCGGCCGGCACCGGCATCGACACCCCGGCCTACAGGTCCTGCGCCGGGACGGGAGGACAGCGGAACCAAGACACAGATCAACCAAACTCTTGCCATTGCAATGATGACCAGCCCCATCAACCCGTTGCCATTCCCGTTGCCGATCCCCATTGGCGTCACAATGCTACTGAGCCCTTCGAGTGGCCGCAGGGGAAGTGGGAGCAACGCGGCTGCTGGACGATAAGTTAGCCTTGTCTCAGAGATAATGGGGGCGGTGGAGGGGAAAGGTCCGGGTAACTCAGGCTGGTCATGAGAGATGGAAATCAGAGTGGAGTTCGGGAGTTGTTGGGCACGATCATGGCTGGGGCATGGGATTTGGATGTATCAGTATCGGAATGTCATTCAGCATTGTTGTCATCTCGCCGGAGTCGGTCCGAGAAATTTTGCGAGCCGGCTCGCGATGCCGACCAGCACGGCCGTGTGACGATGGAATGTAAGCCCCGTAAAGACTCCGAGACATTAGTTTGCAAAACTTCACGATCTCGATCATAGGAGCATCTGGCGATCGCGGAGCGGTCCGACGGCCGCTGTCAAGGAGGCAGGAGATGGGAATCCTATTTTAAGGGTTAGAACTGGGAATAGATAAATAGATGGAAATGTTCCTTTTAAGGACAAGGAGATCGTCATCATCATCACCGCCCTCACTACCTGCCTACCTTACCCTTCTCACCCTACGCTGAAACAACTGTTAGTTGCCCAAGATGCGTTTCTCCGTGCTCACCACCATTGCCGCCCTCACCGGCTCGACTTTAGCCCAGCTCAAAGCTAACGACGTGGTCAACAACATCCAAGTCCTCACCACCAAGTCACGCAACCTGCTCAAGCCAGCTGAACAGCTCTCCATCTTCAACGCGCCGCTCTTGCTCCTCGGACAAGGCCCCTGGGCGGTAACCAGTTTCCTTTTCTTTGGTCTTGACAGACTTGATGAGGACAAACACCTAAGAGGAAAAAGAAGAAGAAGATATCTCTCCCCCACCGTTATCATGACTGACAACATCATTGCCAAAGCCAAAATACGAAGAAAAAGAAACCCTTCTCTGACAAGTAGTAACTCTTCTTCTAGACCACCATTCTCGGCTTCACCGACATTGTCACCACCGCTAACGGCGCCATCTCGTCTATGAGTGGACCCATCAAGCCAAACTACGTGGGCAATGACGCGACAGCGATTGGAAACGCGTTTCGTATCTTTGTCGATGTCCACAAGGAGTTGCTGAATATCATCATTGGCAAGGCGGGGTTCTTGACGCAGATTCCGTTTGTGGGAGCACCGGTCTCGGCGGTCCTGAGGGGTATTGAGAAGGTGGTTGATGTGAGTTTTTCTTTCTTCTTTTTTTTTT
>Ga0247760_1003174_pt1 | contig 11032 bp, 8 predicted proteins | sample UWRJL171409R4_FD_179936 | JGI IMG/M metagenome (GOLD analysis project Ga0247760, IMG submission 179936) | Plant litter microbial communities from Arlington Agricultural Research Station in Wisconsin, United States - UWRJ-L171-409R-4 | ecosystem: Environmental > Terrestrial > Plant litter >...
GGTTCATGCCCACAGGCATACTCAACAGCGTCACCGAAGCTGATTTCGACCGAGTCATCAACACAAATATCAAGGGTCCGCTGTTCCTCGTCCAAAAAGCCGTTCCGCATATGCCTATCCCCAGTCCCACTACCTCTACTACCGGTAGTAGTGGCGGCAGGGTCATTTTCCTATCCACAGGCCTCAACACGGCCACGGGCATATCGCCTGCCTATCTCCTCTACGCCATGAGCAAGGGGGCGGTGGACCAGCTTACCCGGGTTCTGTCCAAGGAGTTGGCCGCCAAAAACATCACCGTCAATGCCGTGGCTCCTGGTCCGACAGCCACTGATCTCTTTTTTAACGGGAAAAGCGATGAAGTCGTCCACATGCTTGAGAACCAAAGCCCCTTCAAGAGGCTAGGGTCGCCAAGTGACATCGCCGATGTCATACTCTTTGTCGCCAGCGAGAGCAGCCGCTGGGTATCGGGTCAGATCATCAGGGCAAATGGTGCAAACATGGTATAAGGCGAGGGAATAGGGGTGGTACAAAGTAGTAATTGTCGAGCTCAGTCTATTTAGCAATGGCTTAAGAACTAATAGCCCCGTCTCCGGGGTTTAAAACTTGGAAATCTTTTAAACTATGATTACTTTCCCTCAGCAGCACATCCACCCATGCCATGTTTATGCCCAAACACTCAACGACGTCAGATTTCGAGAAATACACCCTCTTCCTCTGGCCGAGTCAAATCAAAAGTCTTGCTTCAACTGATAGAGACCCCACTGGATCGGTATGGGACCTTCACCAATCGACGCCTGGCAGTTCATGACGCCCTTAGCACCAACCCGTCCGTTCCACTCAAAGCGCTTGATGCACTCCCTGACAATATCGACGATATCTTGATTGCCAATCTTGACCAGAATGCCAGCCGGCACACAGCGTCCCGGAATGCACAGCGTCTGAACGCCAAAGGCGCACCCATTGTAGTAGTGAAGCGTGACCTGGTCCGGTGCCATGATGGTCCAAGTTTGACTTTTCGGCAACTCCTCGTCAGTTGAGAGATATCTCAAGAGAAGGAGAGAGAGCACTTACGCGCCACCGAGATCCTGGGCAAGCAAGCGGCAGTCATTGGCGAGGGGCGATCCACCAGAAGTTTGGTTCTCAAAGCTCGAGTCGTCACAATCGTTGATACCGTCGTTCAGAGCCGCTGCCGAAATGTTGAGGTTGGCGACACCGCCGGGGGGGAGAGAGATGGTCCCGATCTGCGCCGAGGCAGTGGGAGGCGACTCCGGCACGGCTGCGGCCATGGAGCCAGTGGCCCAAACCAAGGCGAGGAGGAGAGGAATTAGAAACATGGTGGCTCGATCGAATTTATGCGAATTTTCGGTCGTAGGTTGTAGGATACAATCGGCCGAGGTGCGCGAATGTCGGAGATCTGTGCTAGGTATCTGCGGTACGAAAACGGGGTGAGATCGAATCTGTGAGGTCGGAAAATATTCGACATGAGTTGTGCGCTGTTAAATTCGAAATGGAAGGAGCAGAGGAGAACACTTGCATTTTTCACGCGTGACTGCCTCTGGAAGTGGCTTCACCTGGCAAACCGGGACCGGTGTGGGTCCGAGCCAAACATGAGCACAACGCGGTGATGCAAACATTGCTCGCCCAGCTGCTAGCAGTTTGCCCAAGTGTAACGACGGCAGTCAGGTGATTTCAAATGTACTCCCGAACGGCTGCAGTTGGGAGCCAGCATGACACTGGCAGCACCGTCATAACTTCTATGTCTATTTCAGAAATCTAGTTCTGATGTCTATTCCAAAAACTTAGGCCCCGACCTTTGAGTTGCCTGAGGCCCGCTCACCTCGCCCGCAACACAACGTGAAGCCAGCCTTTGTAGCAGGTGACCCATTGTCCAACACTTCTCTTAGTGAATCGCCAACCATCGACACCTGGCCACGTAAAACACCAACCCCAAGGCCCAAAGTCCCAGCAAGATAACGGCCTGGGTCGGGGCAAAAATGGCACCCCGGAGAACCACGAAGCCGCTAACAAGAGAGAAGACGACTGGTACAAAAATGGATGGTTTGTATGGCCTGTTCAGCCACGGCTCTCGGAATCGCAGGATGATAGCGCCCAAAACCGTCAGGAAGAAAAGGGTGTACTCCCCCAGACCGTTGAAAGTCAGCAGCGCCCGGAAGTTTCCCAGCAGGATGTAGAATGTCGATAAGACCGTAGAGAGAATAATGGCGTTGATAGGTGCGTCCGATGCGTTGTCCTTGACCACATCGGCGTCGGCAGTGCCATCTCTGTTTGCACAGAGCCAAGCTCCGACAGATCCGACCCGTCTAAAGAGCTTGGGAAACCAATCCATGTTCGCGGCTGCGACAGCCATACGACCTGCAACGAACGAGTTTCCCAGAAGCGAGCCGGCAACCACCATACAGATGAAAATAGCCGCAACAACGCCAAAGGCGGGGCCAAGAAGTCCCGTGATGGCAGTCTGAAGGGTCAGCAGCCGCAGGTCCAAAGCTGAGCGAGGATACTCACCACAGCCACGCTATCTGTGGTTGAAACCACCTTCCAAGGCAGCAAAACATAGTAGGCCGCATTTGCCGTTATAAAGCACAGCACGATGGTAGGAATCGAGGTATTGATAGCCAATGGCAGCTGAACCGCTGGGCGGGACAACTCGGCAGATATGTAAATTGCCTCGGTCCTGTCAGCAAGATCTCCGTCGGTCGGTCGGGAAAGAGCTTACCTTATCCCACCCCGAATAAGCCCAAAGAGCCCCGTACAATGCCGCAGAGAGATGGCCCATGGTCTCCCACTGACTCAAGTCTTCCCAGTGCGTAATGCTACCATCCGGGTTCGCGCTATCCCGATAGCTGAACCACGATTTGCGCCACCAATCCAGCGGCTCACTCGTCGTCGGGTCAGTTCCCCAAACGACATGAAGGACCACAACCACCAGCGCCGCCAAGACAACCGCAGCGATAGCCACAAACTTGGTAACCACAAAAAAGTTGTTCAACCTTGTACTCGCCTTGGTACTGATCGAGTTGGCCAGACTGACTGCCACCAAAACCCCCACCGAGAGCAACTTATGCTCCAGCCGGCCCTCCTGGCCTGTGACTCCCGCCGCTGAGTAAATGCTCTCCACAAAGACAATACTCAGAATCGCTAGCGTGGCCGGCATGACGGCGACAATCCAGGTCCACGCGGCCAAAAATCCAAACACGTCCCCAAACATGTAACGGAGGTACGGCTGCACGCCACCTTCCCCGGGGATTGCGGTACCCAGCTCCGCCACCGTACTGGCACCCGTCCAGGCCAAAACGCCACAAATCAGCCAAACAATGAGGGCCACCCCGGGAGAGGGCACATTGGTGTCGATGGAGCCGGGAGAGGTGAAGACGCCGCTGCCGATAACGATGCTGATGACAATGGCAAAAGCTTCAATGGTTCCCAAGTTGCGCGTGAAGGTGCCGGTGCCGCCGGTCTCGCCATCATCTCTTGCGTTGGGACTGCGGAGGCTGTTGGGGCTGCCCGGACTGGGTGTTCCACTTCTATTCGGGGTTGCGCTGTCATGAGCGGCGAGGAGCGGCTGGCACTCTGGTGTGGCCTGCGCGACGATTCCCCCAGTTGTTATCGCTTCGCCCGCCATTGTGCTTGTATCGTCGACAGTGCATGAAATGAGAGGGAAAAGGAACGTTGAAGTGAAAAGGAAGAAGAAGAAGAAGGTTATTGTCACGAAAGGTAGGTAGTAGGTAAGTTAGGTTGAGTCGTCTCCGTCTCCACTTAGGTAGGTGGTCCCTTATTATGGAGGCGACCCCCACTTCTCTTGACCCTGACCCCGTGCGAGCACGCGACTTTTGGGCTTTTGTTTTTCGGGCTTGCAGCATTCGGTACGGATTCTCCGGCTGATAAGATCCGATGACGACTTGAGCCTGCATGCAGCGCGGGAGCGGAGCGTAACGGTCTGGCGTGCGCCATTCTGTATTGAAAGGACACCAATTCTGCAGCCCCGGCAATGCTTCAATCCCGCGATTGGACATTAATCTTGCCCGGCGTAAATCCGGCGTGTACAAGAGGGATGTTGGGACCCATTACTGATGAAGTCGAGGTTGACGACCAGACACCCCCCAAAAATAAACCAGAGATCTAAAAGACAAATAGTAGCGTAGCGGGGACCTAAAGTCTAGTGCTAAGGGGCTCAATAGGCACCTGATAGGGAGAGTGATGATGGCTTTACACCTACTTCGTACGGGAGCCAGAAAAGAGGCACCGCACCGCACTTCACTGCACATCATGCCGTAGCAACCACCACCACCACCCAAAAAAAAACCCCCTACCAAAATACCAAAACTCTAGTTCACCACACCCACTGCGAGACTCGAACTCGCAACATTCAGATTAAAAGTCTGACGCTCTAAACCAATTGAGCTAAGCGGGTTTTGACTTGATTTGACCTGACTTTACAGTGCTTGACTTTTTTGATGCCAAGACATGGTGTGAGAAGCACATTAAAAAGTCAAGTCGCACAAGTCGCACGCACGCATGTGAATGGAGGATGGAGCAGCAAGTACGTTCGGTTCGGATGACGAAAAGGGGTGATCGTGGAAAAACACGTGCAGGTCTCAGGAGAAGGTGGGGTCCAGAGTTCAGACCGACCACTCTGATGAGAGGACGTCCGTGGGCTCGGGCCGTCAAGGTTAGCCTGTCGAAAGGAGAGACATCCCATCAGCAAAAACTACAACATCCAAGGCCATCAAGTTGCACAACAAACTCGCACGTGGTCTAAAAAATGCTAACAAACCGATCAGCATCAACGACGTGGTACCCTTGCTGACGGGTAGTAAGCACTGACGTCAGTTTGGTACACAAAACATTTGCCGTCGTGGGCGACAACTCAGCCGTATTAGGGACCAGTGGCAACGTCACCTGCGTGGGAGCGTGTCTCGTTGGTTTTGGTCCATGATCATTTCGCTAGTAATCTTACGAACTGTCCATCATGATATTTACAAAGAACAACAGTAACGTGGCCCTCTCCAGTAAAGCAACCCCCTCCTATCAAACGCCGAGTACTTGTCCAGTCTGCTGGACAAGTCCGTTGGCCAGGCCAGCATGAGAACCCTGATTATGAAACGGATGCCCAGTAATATTTTCCAAGCCTCCTTTCGTTCATGCCGTGCACCCGTGGTATAACGCGTTTTTAGCTGCGCTGATGAAGCAAAGCAGCACATGTATCCCGAATCCTGTAATGCCCAATGCTGATATGACAAAAAGAAGATGTGGTGTTGATGAGGTCGACATGGGGTTTCCGAGTCAGATGAGAGGCTTGCTGGGAGTGAGAACCCACGACAGCCAATCTGTGGCGCCTAGTCATTGCGCAGCTCGCTCATCATTTCATCCACCATCCAGTGGACAGGTTGCGCTATGGATCCATCGCGGGTTGTGATTATTGCGTGGTCCGACAACCATAGAGACCTCGTTCAACCTTGCTCCAGCTCCTCGTCACTTCTTAGATTTGCCGCCGGTCGCCGTAATCTTGCTCGTGGTCATAAGGTCCCCAATGTATTTTTGTAGGAACTTGTTGTTGTTGTCCAGCTTGTCGTGCTCTTCTTTAACTGCTTCTATACGATTGAAGAGGATTAGAAGAGAATCCTGGAGTGCTTTGGCATGTCTCCATGATGTTAGTTTCGAAACACGCGGGAGGAAGGCGGGCAGCTGACCTTTGTAACTCTTCTCTCGCGGCCTTCCCAATAGTCTCCAGGTCCTCGCTAGTCCTCCTCGGGCTCATGGATCTGACGTCGTCGGGCCCGACATGAAGATCAACAGGACCTACGGCGGAGTCCCGCGGCACGATCATTGTTCCGCTGCTTTTACGGCTAGGTAGACGAGGCCGCATCGGTGTAGGCGCGTGGATGGGCTGGTCGACAGACGTTCCTGAAGAGGAATCCGACCAGTCCATATTTGATCCGTGAGAGAGACCGTTGTCGTCCATGAGAGACTAAGCGTCGCTGTAGGGGCTGGGGTCGAGGGGATACGCAAGCACAGGTGACGTGCCTTCGAAGGACGTCGAGTAGAGAAAGACGTCGGTTGTAATTAGGTGGTCGAACTCCTCCGTCTCCTCAAGGCAAAAGGGCTGCGGTTGCCACCATTCGTCGACTGTAAAGACGCGCGGATTTCGGCGGTTACGGCGGGTAGATGTCTTGGACAAGAGGGCTTTGTTGCAAGAGAGAGGAAAAGTTGGAGCGAAGTAGTGCGGAAGAGGTGGTACTGGCGCCGGGGACTGGGGTCCTGTCACCGAATGTTGGCCTGGGGGTTCGTTGGGGGTTCGCGGAAGGGTCGCCGGGCACCGAGGTCAGGGTAGAGACCAATAGGCAAAAGTCCGCAATGGCAGGAACCGGAATCGGGGCAGGCAGTTGCCAGGAGGGGCGGTGGGATGGGGATTGCGCGGGAAAATGCTTGGTCGCGATTGGGTGGGGTGGAGTTCGGGTTGGCGGTGGACGGGGGCTGGTCAGGAGGGTAATCCTGAGTCCTGTTTCTTTGCCGCGATCAGCAAGCTGTGCCTTGCTGTTTGCGAGGGTCGAGTGGGCGAGAGGGGTTGCTCGGTGTGGTCACAGGAATGCAGGGTCGGGACTTGTTTTGGGCGGCTCTGGGGGGTAGGTCAAGTCGTCGATCGAGGGCGGAGAGAGGGTCGCGACCACGGGCTGGTAATAAGCACAACGAGGAGGTCGCTGTTCCAGCGCATTCAGGGCTATCCAAGGGCGGTTCGGCGAGCGACTGGATCGTGTCTCCGGCACAACGCTATCTGGCTGTGAGACGTGGCGGCGTAATTTGCACGGCCTAGAGCCGCGTGGTACAGACAGCGGCGACCAGCTATCGTGAGTCGTGGGTGGAATGCGCGCAAGGTCCCAAGCTCACCGATGCAGTCTCGGACGCGGGAAGCAGCACCCCGTGGGAAGCCCCATGAGATGCCTCAGGCGCCAAATGCAACCCTTCCATTTCAGGGATAGCCGGTAAATGGCCAAGGCGTCGATCAGCAGCAGTGACGACACACACCGCGCCTGTGATTCGCTGGCTGCAGTGGTCTCCACAGACCCCTTGAAGTCAGCAAGGGTCCGAAGCTGTCTCTCGATGATGAAATGGTTGCAGCTGCAACCAAGAATCCCATTCCAGCCGTCGCACACTCGTGAAAATTGCATCTCCCACAGATTCTGCAGCGCCCCCCAGGAATTAATTAGCCTGACGTTGGATTCCGCCTAGCCACCGTCTTCTGTATCTGTCATGGCACTCGCAGTTGACATATTGTCCCTGCCTCGGCTACTTTTTAGTCACCACCCGTTGAAGGATCGTCAAATCCACTGCAGTGGCCCAGGCAGCTGGGTGCGAAGCTGGTGCACGAAATGGAGGCTTTTCTGCGACGAATGACGGCATCCAGCGCCACCAATGCCTGCTTGTGTAGCCAACGCGATCTCGGATACCTCCGTATCGGCTGGCGCTAGGTAGCCGTCCAAACCGTATTCCTTCGAGACGGATTCGACGATGGACCCAAGACCTCTTGGTGAGCCGACCCCCCTTCATGCTGGCTTCCTTGTTTTGGTAACCCCTCACCCTCCACCCCCTCTTTCCCACATTGTTTTATGCGCTGCAATCCTGTTGCAAGTTCATGCCTCTTTGGTCTAATCCAGGCCTGTGGGTTTCGGTTTCGCGTGTTTTTAACAACAAGCTTCTCTCCCCAGAGACATGCATGGCAGGAGGCGCAGGAATACGGGCTCGCGGGCTCGCGAGGCGTTGGGCTCTGCGCCAGTTGAATCTGACACACCGATTACCCACTGGCCCATGTTTTACCGGCCCATTATGTCATGATCGGCGGTGGTACTTGTGCAAATGTGTTGGGCTGTCCGCTGTGTCTGTCCGGACCACACCGTGCGGTCACTAACACCATCCGTCAGCAGCTGGATGCGCGCTGGGTTGGCCGCCGTGTTCAACGGCGACCTGACATTCGACGGTCATTCTTTATCCGTACGATACTACTCATGTCTCTATCGAGTTGATCGGGAAGTGCACCACGGGGAATACGGATTGTCTCTCCTTCGCCACGCTTTTCACCTCCGACGAAAGGAACTTTCAGCCGGCAAATCTCGGCGTGGAACACAACTCACTCCGAGACCTCTGAGAATGACACGACTTCCTTGTTGGAAATTCTGTCTGTCAAGTGACGACTAAGCAGCAGCTACGGAGCCGCAATGGAGGAAAACTGATTTGCTTGAGTCGGTAACCGACCAAAATGGGCTCGAGTTGCACAGCTGCTGCAACGCCAGGTGGCACTGTGTCAAAGCCGCTGCCGATCAGCTCTTGGAGCCGACGTAGCCGACCAATGTCCGTGCCAGCCGGGGGTAAACCTACATTACGCGGGAGTGGGGAGGCAGGCAACAGACAATCTCGGCGGGGGTACTTTCTCACGCGACCCTCACTGGTCGCACAGTATCACCTGCCGGGGTGGAATTCTCTCATTCATGGCCCGCGAATAACGTCAGTCCATGCGGCGGATCCAGCCCTAGAATAGTGTAGCCACATGGCTCCGACCGGAAGCGGAGGTCTCAGCTCCGCAACCCACCCCAAGCACGCCAGGCTCACAGTTAGTCGCAAATTTGGCCTCACAAACCTGACTTTGTGCGCAATCACTGTTCCATCTGGACGAAGCCACGTGTGGAAGCTTCTCGTTTGTCTGGGGACATTGACTCTCGTTCACAATCCTCATTCACATCCTTCTACGCTCTTCAAACCCGGCCCCGGGAATCTGAGAGAGTGTACAGGCTTTGCTTGCTCCCGAAGCCGGGGGTAGATCTTATCACGGATATGCGGCAGTCGGTGAGCAGGCGCCAAGGTTGGGCACATCGATTGACCCCAACTAGTTGCAGCATCTTGTACTTCCACTGGCAGATGCGGCAGGTTGCCTTTCTCCCTTCTTTTTCTGCGCTCCATCGATGCCGCCGGGGACGGGGTGTCATAGGATGTGGTATAAATAGCATGTCGCCCAACGTGCCGCTCTCCCACCCTCTCTATTTTGTTGTGGCCGAGTGGTCTCCAAGGAACTTTACAGGGGATCAGTGCCATACACGTCTATCGTGATGTCCTACGCCCCTGGTCTTGGCCAACGACTGGGTTTTCAAGTGTCGTGGGGGTCGATCTCAGATGGGTGGAAGCTAAACATCAAGTGATACTCCCATGGGTACTCGCGTAGTGTGGCGCTCTTCTCTACCAGCATATAACTGTTTGACTAGTTATATGTGTTCATTGACGGGCTCTCAACGTACCAACCATGCCGGCGTCTCTTTCTCATCCTCGGTATGACTTAAGATCAGTCTACACTTACACTGGGCTCTCCATGTAGATCCTACCATTTAAGGTGGCGCTTCAGCCAATGGCTGAATAGCGTTAGGTAATCTTCCAGGCGTGGCCTATCTAGCTTGTCTGGCAAGATCAAATGGATGGATGGAGCCGATAGGGCAGGCTGCGGATCGTTTCCCATCATCCCTGACGATCCCGTTGGTCGGGATCTGGTACCTGGGTATAGAAGGTATCAAGTAGACCAAGGTAACACGCGAGATGTTTTGATATGTCTGAAGTCTGTCGGGTCTTTGGAAACCATGACATGTGCGGATGAACCTGGTGCTAGCCTGAACTACCTAGCCTTCCACTGTTTTATTCCCACACGTACGAGAGACACCGCGTGCTCCGGGCAGGTACAACATGTATCAGAACCACCTAATCTAACAAGTCATGTTACCTCGTACCTCGTACCTGGCACCTGGTGCCAGACAGGACTTTTCCGAGGAACTACAGGTCAAGACATCCATTTGGGAGGAGGCTGGTTGGATCTTACTCGGTAAGGTCAGGCTTTCTTTCCACGGGTTGGTTCTACATCTCCCAAGGTCGAGAGAGATTAAACCAGCTTACACGGTCTTTAGCTGGCGATCCGGTTGTCCACTCAAGTCCATCCTTCCGTCTCTCTCTCTCTCTCTCTCTGTATATATATATAAATATAAACTAACTGGATCTGACATGCCCCAGTTTGTGTTCCCTTAGATGGAACCGCGCAATAATGAGTCCTTTTTTCCTCAGCGCAAAGAAAAGGTTAGCGTCTTGATAATCGGTGCGACCAGACCAGACCAGACCAGAGGGATCCGACCAGACTAGTCTACCTAGGTGGGGTAGTCACGGTAGCACTCAACCATCAATGAGAATGACAAGCACATGTGCGTCGAATCGAATCCAAATCCAAATCCAATCCAATCCAAGTGAGGAGATCAATACCAGACCATGTTATGTAGAATAATACGAGTACACAACATATATTACCGCCCCCTCCAACAACCCAGATCGCAGATCAAGATGCAAATGTCCATTACATAAACACAACATAACATACGTTGATACAAAACATGAAACTCCCAATGTAGAAAACAGAAAAAAGAGAAAGAAAAAAAAAAGTGGTATCAAGATGCAAAGCCGAGACACACACCCACATATACATGCACACACAAATGCTAAAGAGCGTACAAATAAACTGCCACACCACACAAGATTACTCGTCATCAAACAATATCGGAATTCTTTTCAGAAGAGGGGCCAAACGCAGTCCGGGTCCGGGTCCGGGTCCGTGACTCTGGCTGCATCGTCCAGTCTGCATCTGCATTTGCATCTCCCGTCCGTGATAGTGATGGCGATAGCTCTAGTCCAAGTGATTCGCTATTACAGAACGAAGCTTGCGGCGGCGGCAGAGATGCCACGGCAATATGTCGAAACAGCGCTCGGAGAATCGGAATCGACGCGGCCATAATGGTGATGCTGCTTTCGGCGGTTCCGAGGATGGAAAGCCATATCCCGTCGACTAAAAAAAAAAACAACAGTTAGACCTCGCCTCACTTGTCTTGTCATTCTGAAAGAGACAGAAACTTACTGAGATCAAACTTATTAATGGCTTGGAGCTGGGTGATTTTGGCGAAGGAGGCAACGCCGGCGCTGGTTTCCTGTTTGTTAGTAAAAG
>Ga0247760_1003175_pt1 | contig 11027 bp, 9 predicted proteins | sample UWRJL171409R4_FD_179936 | JGI IMG/M metagenome (GOLD analysis project Ga0247760, IMG submission 179936) | Plant litter microbial communities from Arlington Agricultural Research Station in Wisconsin, United States - UWRJ-L171-409R-4 | ecosystem: Environmental > Terrestrial > Plant litter >...
TACATGGCCGGTTTCGTTATTCAGATGATCACTGGTGCTGGTGATCCCCTCGCTGCCATTGTCACTGGTCGTCTCATCGCCGGTCTTGGTGTCGGTTTCGAGTCTGCTATCGTCATTTTGTACATGTCCGAAATTGTAAGCCCCCCCTCTTGTTCTTCTCTGCTTGTAATTTCCCTGCTAACATCATTTCCAGTGCCCCCGCAAAGTTCGTGGCGCCCTGGTTGCCGGCTACCAATTCTGCATCACCATTGGTATCATGCTTGCTGCCTGTGTGGTCTACGGTACCGAGGGCCGTCCAGACACTGGCGCATACCGCATTCCCATCGCCATCCAATTCATCTGGGCTATCATTCTCGCCGGCGGTCTCTTCTTCCTGCCCGATTCTCCTCGCTACTTCGTCAAGCGTGGCAACATTGCCGCGGCCACCGCTGCCCTCTCCCGCCTCCGTGGCCAGCCCCAATCTTCCGAGTATATCCAGGTCGAGCTTGCTGAGATCGTCGCCAACGAAGAGTACGAGCGCCAGCTGATCCCCTCCACTACCTGGTTCGGCAGCTGGGCCAACTGCTTCAAGGGTTCGCTCTGGAACGGCAACTCCAACCTCCGCAAGACCATCCTTGGCACCTCCCTGCAGATGATGCAGCAATGGTAAGTTACTGATGCATGCAGAATTTTCGATTCTTTGCAAACTAACAAAGCAAATAGGACTGGTGTCAACTTCATCTTTTATTACTCGACTCCCTTCCTCAAGTCCACGGGCGCTATCAGCAACACATTCTTGATCTCGATGATCTTCACCATCATCAACGTCCTCTCAACTCCCATCTCGTTCTACACTGTTGAGAAATGGGGTCGCCGCACTATCCTTCTGTACGGCGCTCTCGGCATGCTTATCTGCCAATTTCTCGTTGCCATAATTGGTGTAACTGTCGGTTTCAACCACACGACACCCATCCCCGGCACTAAGGACTCGATTGCCAACAACATCTCGGCCGTCAACGCCCAGATTGCTTTCATCGCCATCTTCATCTTCTTCTTCGCCTCCACCTGGGGTCCCGGCGCGTGGATTGTCATTGGCGAGATCTTCCCTCTGCCCATCCGCTCGCGTGGTGTCGGCCTGTCGACCGCCTCCAACTGGCTGTGGAATACCATCATTGCTGTCATCACCCCCTACATGGTTGGCACTAGCAAGGGCAATCTGAAGTCGTCTGTGTTCTTCGTCTGGGGTGGCCTCTGCACCTGCGCCCTCGTCTACACTTACTTCCTTGTGCCCGAGACCAAGGGTCTCTCGCTCGAGCAGGTCGACAAGATGATGGAGGAGACCACTCCCCGTACCTCGGCCAAGTGGAAGCCCACCACAACCTTCGCCGCCCAGGCCGCAGAAGAGAAGCGTGCCGCGGTCTAAACCGCCTCTGGGACGGGAGAAACAAGAAATCCATCCCAATGCTCAATCAGTTTTACAGGATACCCCTTGCTGGCGTGGAGTGGTACATAAGTACAGACGCATGATGAAATTTTACGAGGAAAGAGGACGATGCTCTGGGAGGAGTGCAATGCGGGGAATGTTTATTTTGTCCCGATTTCCTTTTGTGGAGCTGACATGATTATGGCGAGCATGGCGTCCACATCGGGGCCATATTATTGCAATATAACGCGCTGTTGTACATATTCCAATCTTAATCCACATGCTCACGCATGGAAATCGACGGCCTTTTGCGCCGGAACTATTCTCTCATTACTTTACTCGTGGAAAGTGACGCCGAGTGTCCTTATGCACCAATCGGTCGCTCCTTCCAAGTCCGTGTCTTGAGAAGTCAGAGGAAGGCACGGGCCACCCCGGAGCGAGGGAAGGCGCGAGCATGCCTTACCAGCCAACTCTCAACGCGGTTTTCCGTTCTGGATCGCGGCTTACGATGAGCAGGATTCCCACTTGGATGACATCAAATTCCCCGACAAGACCTGGGGAATGCCTACGAATACAGCGTTGACAATGTCGGATTGCGTACAAGCGACTAACGAAACACTGGCATCGGCCTACTTTATGCTCCCGGTTTCACCGCGCAGTGTCGAGTGGTCAGGCGCTCATTGATTTGCGGACCCACTAGCTCCTCCGTCCGTCAACAAACTTTGGGTCCACAGGAATGACCTGAAGCACCAATTTGGCATCTGTCTATAGTTTGTAAGCCATGAGAATGTTCGACCATGACAAGTCGGGGTCTGCTGATGCGAAGCGCTGGTCGTGGACCTCGTGAGGGGGATCTGGCCATTCTGATTAATTATGCTGACATTCACAGTACGCACAAGTCTTTGAATCCACGCTGAAGTCCCTCTCGCAGCCAACAGGCGAGGCCGAGAATTGCGCTACGAACGAGAGACACGTCACGGCAAGGGAAGACTGCGTCAGACTCCGGGTCAGGCCAGGTGGCATTCAAACATGGTTTAAGGCATAGTTCGACTACGTTGACATTCAATGGCGGACTTTAGGTTTGCTTAGTCCCCAGTGTAGGTTTCGAGTTCAATTTTCCCAGATGGATGTCCCTTTTCGCACTGTACGACGCCCCCGGAACACCCATCCCAGCCAGCTCCACGCTAACAACCTTCCAGCACCTGGACTGTCCGGTACAGGTGGCAAGTATACGTAACCTCGCTTTAGGTGCCTTCCCAAGGGAGGCAGGTACCTAGTACAACTTCCAAACCAGCGCAAAAAGTCTGGCCCTCTACCGATGAGGGATTGTGTCCCCTCACAATCACCGTCGCTTCTCCCGCCGGAGCCCCGTCCACACCACCTGCTCAGCATTGTTCTTCCCGTCAAAAGGCTCGGCCGCATGTCCATCCTTGGGCGTCGCCTTCTCCTCGGCGTCCCGCTCCGCCTTCGTCTTGACTAAATCTCGAGCGTGCGCTGGTTGCCATGCCGCTCCGCCTTGCCGTCGGGGGTGACACGACGATCAGGTCTAGGTCATTTTGGAGCGTCTCACCAGCGGGGTCTGTCCATACGAGGTTCACCTTGAGGGCCTTTGGGGCGGCGCGCTGCCGCTGCCCTGGGAGTCAGTGATGGAAATATTGAAGGAGAATTCCTCAAAGGTGTCGAGAGCAGCGGAGTGGTCTTCGTCGCGGAAGCCTGAGGTCTTTTCCGCAGTTGTATTGATGCCTTGGGAGGCGGAGGAGGTTTCACTAGCTGCTGGCAGGATCACGCTGTTGGCGACGTCGACGCGTCCCCAGCCGCTGCTCTCATTAGGACTGGGTCCGGCTTCAGTAGGTTGTATTATCCATTGAGCTCGACCGCGCCGTTGATCAAGACGGCTTTGATGAGGGCGGCGCCGGGATTGGGGGTGCCGTTCTTGACGAGCGTCTCGCGAATTACAGCACAGCACCCGGTCACCAGAGGCGTGGCCATGGAGGTGCCGCCAGAATACATGAACTTGGGATCACTGCTCTCACCCCAAGACTTGGTATCGGTGGCGCGGGCGCTGAGGGTGGAGAGGATACAAGTCCCAGAGGTGATCACGTCCGGTTTATGCGGCCTTCGGCAGTCGGCCCACGAGACGAGAAAGCAGCCATGCCGTGCGCACTGCTGGCTACCTTGTCTGTGTTGACCGGTGCCTTGGGGTAGCCCATCAGCTCGTACTTGAGGTCGATGCTGTCAAGAATTGACTCAGACGCACCCACCGAGATACGATTCTTGGCTGCCGCCACCGAGCCGATTTGGGCGCGGTCGTTGACGCCGTCAGCAGGAGCAGTATCCATTGCCGTCGTTGCCGGCCGCGAACAGGATAAGCATATCGCGGTTCTTGGCGACAAAGTCATCAGCCTCACGCGAATCGCCGTTGTACTCGACCTGGCGGAAGGGATGACCCCAGCTGTTGGTGTGTATGCGGGCTCCGTATTCGGTGTAGGGAACCCGGAGGAGAGTGCGCAGGTCACTAGGGAGGCCGCCGAGGCCGCCACGCAAGTCAAGCACCGATTGCACGACGAGTGTAGCCTTGACTGCAGTACGCTGGATACGCTCACCCGTGATAGCAGAGGTGTCGTCGCCCAGGACGGAGCCACATACGTGGGTACCGTGGCCATCTGGGTCGGCGGTGCTTGATGGGCAACCAAGGGGGTACAAATGCTTGACGCAAACGCCACCGGCAGCGGTCTTGAAGGCGGCAGGCACATCAGAAGGCTCCACGGAGCCCTTGTCAAACCCTGCGTCAGCAACGCAGACGGTCTGTACAGCGTGTTCTGAATAGGGTCGACAGCCTCATCAGACGAAGAATTGTTTGCGCCACGTTGTTGTTGCGCAGCTTGCGTGCATCCACCTAGTGGATGCATTTGACCTTGCCGAGCGCAGCTAGGTCTGACAGATAACGACGTTGGACGGTTAGGTTGATTTTGGACTCACCGGCCTCCAAGGTCTCTCCATCCAAGTGGGCAGCATCGGCAACGGCGTGGATCAGCTCGGGCGTCACCACGGCGCCGTGGTGGGGGTCAAAATCGGCGTTCACCGTGTGGGTGGTGTTAGAAGGCTCTGGTAGCAGCGGGTTTGTGGCCGACGCTGCGGCAGGAATGGACTTGAGAAGGGATTCAACCACAAAGTGCGGCTGGTAGACATTGACGTACGCGGCATAGGACAGTTCGCGGCATAGGACAGTTCGCGGACTTGCTCTCGAACTCGGATTGGAACATGAACTAATCAGGGTGAACAGAACCGGACGCAGACTTCAACCTTTTTATCTCTTTCCGCCTTCCTCTAAGTTCAGGTACGTAATGTTATCCCTAAGTAGCAAGCCGCCTTTCTATGCTTACTACGCAGTAAGGCTATTGGTTGCCCGACAAGGCAGCTGAGTTGCAGTAGCATGATGTTCTAAACTTCATCAATAACCAAACCTCTCAGCTGGGCCTCTAGGGGGCGTCGCTTCATGCGCTGACCGGTTGGGATAGTGCCTTTTGGATCTTGGCGCCGGGTAGTTGAGCTTTTTTGTTGCCGGTCTCGACTGATCAAGCCAACTCATCTAAGCTCAACTAACCCAAGTAAGCCAACTACCAGTAAGCTGCCCAGCCACAAGCCAACACCCTCTGCAAGGTACGAAGTACCGAAGCCAACTCGGGGCCTGGGTTGGCTTGGAGGGGACGTATGGATGATAGGATTCAATGGTAACCAGTTCAACTTCTCGGTTTTCTCCATTCCGAATTGCTCGCGTCGGAGGAGATAGACAAGAAGGTGAGAAAAGAGCACCTTGAACCGTTGGTCATGGCTCTGCAATGCTGGTTAAGTAAACAGGACGAAACATAGGTACTGGTCACAGTGTCGCTCGCAGCAACCTTGAGACACGTGAGGTCGGAAAAGTGTCTGGACATCATTGGACAGTCCATCCTGCACGACATAATCTGCTGGTGGGCACAATTTCTGTCGAATCCGGCATTCCAGTTTCAAGGGTTGGGTGGGATTTTTGGGCTGCAGGTGATGCGGATCCTTCAGGTACCCGCAGAGCCTTTTCGACACATCCGCTGTAAATTCCCAGCCTGCCCGATTCGAACGCTCCCCCCGCACCGCCCGGCCAAGTTCCAGAGAAACGTCGGCCTACTAGCTTGCAGCCACTTGACGACAATGCGCAAGGCAACCGCGGGAAATGTGCCCTCGGAGCGGGTGGGAGAAAAAGGCATTCGTCACAGCTTGACACGTCACAGGCAAATTCGGTGAGAAAGAAACCCAAATGTATTGTTGGTACCCGACATGTCGATCGGAGCGGATTGGAGACCCCAACCTATGCTAACCTATGCTATTTCAGCCAATCTCCACACGCTGCACCCCTCCCTGATTTCTGCCCGTCACACCGCAGTGCGGCCCAGCTTTCACATTACTTGCTGGCTGCCCGGTCTTGCCTTGAATTTGGCAATCCCATATTTCCAAACGCAGAGATTACTGTTTTGTCCATTCTCGTCATTCGCTCAGCGGTGATCCGGTCTATATCCTTTTCGGGAGCTTGGAGTAACCGATCCTGGACCGAAGTGGTGTCGTAAATAAAATTGAGGAGCATGGAGCTAACAAACTTGAAGTTAATCTTAAGGCCAAGCGCTAGGTTTTGATGCGGGCGTGAGTCCAACCTCTTGGCAACTGCATTCTGATTTTCTTCCACTTCCATCGCCTTGGAACCGACGGAGCTTGCCGATGGTTGTTTTTGTTCAAGTATGTTGTGGAAAAGAAGGTGAGAATCAAATTTCCCATGCTACCTATACTAGCAACCGCTTCCACCACCGTCTTTTATACTAGAACAACAGAAAATCACCCACCTTTGACTCCATCACCATCATCATCTTTGAGGTCTTTATAAGTGAGCTACCAGTACTTGGTAACCTCAATCCCAGAATGAGAGTTTCTAAGATGTTTGCTCTCAGGAGAACTCTCCTGACCAATGGTGGCCCCACGCGCAGTCTCGGGGTTTGTCGACGTGGCTATCGCGCCGTCCACATCAACGACGGGGCGATGCGATCTGAGATGATTGTGAACCAATCAGGCCACTGACACATGGCAGGGCACGAGCGCGCTGCACTCTGCAATGTGATGCATCCCATCACGCCGATTCATTCATTCATTCATTCGGGTCGCAGTTGCGGCACAGTTGAAGCTTGGCTTGAGCCCGGGCCAGGTTCTTAAGTTTGTTGGTGACCGGACCTGAGTGGATGCATCTCTCGATTCTTTCGCGGCAAAAACAAATTCATCATGGATATGTCGGACCATTATCATGGAGGGGCTTCGTTGTTGGAGCATGCGGGCACAGGCATGGGTTTGCAGGCAGTCGCTCTTCCTTCCTACAACACGCCGTTGCAAAGATCGTCCCTTCCGCCAAACAAGCCCGATCACCACGAAGCCCCGCAGCCTTCTCCTTCGATTACCCGAACTGGGACTCCCTCCACCGTTTTCGACCGGGATGCCGGTCACTCACTCCATGGCTCACCACGGAGCTCCATTTCGAGCTTCCCGGGACACTCGGGTCTCCCTGGCGTTCCTGGTTTGCCGATTCCTCCTCATAATCGCGAATTCACACGATCTCCGGCCATCAGAGCGCAGTCTCCACTCCTCAAGCGCTCCAAGACCCCTCATCGCAGCCACCGACCTCAGACACCAATCGGAGCTCCCCGTCCCCAATCGCCACTTTCAGGCAGGCCCCAGTCCCCCCTCAACTCGAGAGCGCGCAACTCCATAGCGAATGCCATCAGACCCCCTCCTCCATCCAACCTGCGTCAAGTGGAGTCGGGTGACTGGGCCGAGAAGAAGTCGAGGGAGGATTATCTCATGCAGTACGTCATTGAGCAAGCCGTGACCGCCAACCGGGCCGATCCCTCGTCTGGCATACCCGAAGACACATTGGGCCATCATGAGGATGACCACTGCGTTGTCGACATGCACTCCCCGGATAGCCAGGACTCGAGCATGTCCGCGTTGACGTCCAGGCGCGTGAACGAAATGGCAGTTGATTCCGACGCCGACGAGCCTTCTCTCCGGAACACCAACAGCGACGAAAATTGCTCGGAGGAACGGGATCTGAGGGCCCTCAGAGCGGTCTTGGAAGCAGCGTTCAACATTAATCTCGGGGATACCCACCCCCCTCAGGACATCCTCGAATCTGTGTCTCATTGTCTGGAACGACTCACATTGTCTCTCGACGTCCACCGCTCCAACGGGGTCCTTGTGGAGCTGCCCTTTTCTGTCACCGGTGCGTCTGGCGACGGCTCCAGCACATCGGTGAGCACACCTGCTGGAAGTAGTGATCACAGCTCACCCCCGGCATCTTCTTCAAAACGACGCAACGTCTCCAAACAGGACGAGGACGGTGATGGAAGCAGGGAACCAGATGAAGGACGTGATGAGGATGGCCGACAAGACTTGCCTTGGTCGCGTGGGCTAGGCAGCCAAAAGAAAGCCAAGACTGGACAACTTTACCCATGCCCTTTTCGAAAACGGGAACCCCTCAAGTTCAACTACCATAGGTATGATAGGTGTGTAAAAAAGCCCTTTGTGAACATGCCTGAACTGAAGTAAGTGGTTCAAGTCGCGAATCAACCCGGACAGGTGAGGGCTGAACGCTGACGTGTCCGCCAGAAAGCACATCAACCATGCTCACAGCCGGTACAAGTTTCAGTACCACACATGCCCTAGGTGTTTTGAAGAATTCACGACTCTCGAGGCTCGTGATGCGCACATGAGACAAGAGGCGGTGTGTAAAATTCGCCACAATGACAGAGCCCCGGGGTCAGAAGGTGAAACTGTCAGTCTGTCTGTCAGCAGAGCTCTTCGAAACCGCGCTGTTCATTATGAATGGGACACACTTTGGCGGGATCTATTCCCCAACGACAAGGTCATCCCAAAACCAGGTGAGTCATTGGCTAAATACGTGCCGAAACACTCTGATACTAACAATCCCAAAGACTTTGAGCCACTGGTGGAGTTGCATGAGGTCCATCGAGAGCACATTTCCGGCCTTACTGAGCTCCGGCAAAGGCTTCACACGGCGCTCAAATCTTCTCTTCCCGAAAATCAGTTTCTCGGTCACGGCAGTTTGTTACCTAATGAGGAGCTTTGCCTTAAAGAGCTGGAGAATGCTGTCAAAGAGCATGTGGATAGCATTTTTATGAAGGCCAGAGCAAACGCAGTCATGCCGTCCCCGGAATCGCCCCTCACACAAAAACATAGCTCGCACCCCCCGAGGGAAACACCCAGCCCACGGTTTTTGCAGCCAAATCTGGCGACACCGTCCACCCCGAGCTCCAGACCGTCATCGACCGGAGCAGCAACAAGTCATCATCCCTGGCATACGCCGTCAGTCAACAGCGGCGCGTCGTCGCCCACGCCCCTCCGTAAGGTCCAGTTGGCAGACGCTGGCATCAACCTACCTTCTCAGGTTACCAGTGGCGAAGTATTCCGAGGTTTTCACAACAATGTCTTGCAGCCCCCAGCTTCGCCATGTCAGACAAGCTCTAGACTACATTTCGAACCAGTTGCGACTTCTTTCTCCCCCCAACTGCACACGGGCACCTCTACGCCTACTCAATATTCTCAAGCATTCCTGACATCACCTTATGGCGCCTCGACTGATCACCACATAGCGGGCTACTCCAGCCCGGGACATGCAGCTTCGGCCGCAGTCACGGGCAATCACCAGCAAGCCAGCAACATGGGGAACTATGCTGGTCAATCCGCGTCGGGGGACCCCAACTATGATATGTTGGCCCAGCTTTACATGAATATGAACTCGGGACACGCGGATTCCCTCAATTCGGCTCACCCATCATCATCATCATCTGCGTTTCCAGGGCCGACTCACGGAACAGGATTCACAATGGGGAGCATGAACGGTGGGATGGATCACGATCACAGCTCGATTGATCAGATTATTCGCGGCTATGGACACGGTGTCAATGGATGGATACGAGAAGACAATTTGCAGCGAGGGGGGATGTCTAGTGGAGGGGGTTATGTGTCTCACTCGGAGGATGCACAGTTTCATTATCCACCGAGTGGATGATGGTCTTTTGTTGTCATGGTGAGGTAGAAGTTTGGCACCGCTTGTATTATTGGAGGGGTTCCAACGATGCAATGAAATTTCTATCAAAGGTAAAAAGTCTTAGAATTACTAAATAGTGGCAATGGACTTTTGAAAGATGCAAGTAGGTATCATGATTCGCCATGTAGTGGTCGGGCCGGTAAAAAATCAGAAACTCTCTGCAACCACATACATTATCGCTGCCTGAATCCCCCATTTTCTTTTCTTTTTTTCTTCTTTTTTTGCCTTACTTAGAGTTGGTTGGATAAGAAATTTGAGTCCTACAGAGAGAAAAGTTGGAGTCCAGACAAGAGCAAATGCGGGGAGAGAAGACACAGACAGACATATGCACGGTAGGTAGGTAGGTAGGTAGGTAGACTGCATGTGAACCAATCGAGACGTGCTGCAACCCATCTTTTGGTGCGTGTGGGTGTGTGTGTGTGTATGTGTGTGTGACTGTTCTGCGAGTGCGAGACTGAGAAGCTTATTGGTCTCTTTAAAAGTTGAATCCTTCCAACCACTAACTGATCAGAGATAAAAAAGTGCTGGGAGGATGATAAAAATCCCCGCTCGGCCCCAGCCCGTCTGGAAACAAGTGCCCAATCTTTACCCATCACCATTTCCTCCGTGCCCTACCAGACGTTACAGCTTTGTCCAACTTTGTCTGCCCACAATGATCCCCAAAACTCACAGATCAACTCGTCGAGACACGGTACAAGTCTATGAACACTGTCCGCGGCGGCCATACCTGGAGCTTACCGTCCCGCCCGACGCGCTCGCCGTGACGAGCGTGACTTTTAGAACCATTTCCCGCGATCAAGGTACAATTTAACCCCCCCTCCCCCTCTCTCACCTCATAGTTCTTGATTGTAAGCTAACAGAAAAAAAAAAAAGGCTGGGCAAATGACAAGTCCGAGCCACATACCTGGTTCGAGACCTCTCTCCGTCGCCCACACGGACGGAGCGATATCGGAATCATCGAAATACACAGCAACCCGGCCGGAGAGCCACAGCTTTCGCGACTCACCAGGCGTTGGGATACTACTACTACTGAGAATTCCGGCTTGCGTATCGAATCCTGGCTGCGAGCAGTGCAGCCGGGGGATATCATCCAGCTTGTGCCGAGAGCGCATTTCCGATGCTGGGTCAACATTGTGTTGGAAGCAAGTATCGAGATTGAGTATGATGCGCGCCGTGCGACAGATTCTCCAAAAAATCCTGCCGTGGTGGTTCCCAATGAGGGGAGGGTCTATCAGCCTCTCTCCGGAGAGGGACGGAAAATCCGTGTGTTGGTGGTCAAGCCAGATGATGCGCCAGGGGCAAACATTGAAGCCAAGTTCGAATTCGTCGACCTTGCCGAGCCGGGAGAGACGCAACCTCCCTTTCAAGCCCTGTCGTACTTTTGGGGGAGTTCCTCGGAAAAGATTCCCATGATTATTGAAGGCGACGGTATGTTGGGTACTGTGGGTATATCCCCGACGCTTAACCGCGCCATCCGTCGTCTTC
>Ga0247760_1003176_pt1 | contig 11024 bp, 14 predicted proteins | sample UWRJL171409R4_FD_179936 | JGI IMG/M metagenome (GOLD analysis project Ga0247760, IMG submission 179936) | Plant litter microbial communities from Arlington Agricultural Research Station in Wisconsin, United States - UWRJ-L171-409R-4 | ecosystem: Environmental > Terrestrial > Plant litter >...
TTCTGAAGAAGCATTTCGGCTTCGAGGTACCTGCAACCCCTAAAAAAGTAGGCCCAGTCCTGACAGCACCATACATCCCATTGAAATTCCCGTCTCCCAGTTACTAGCCTCCAAGCCAAAAAAAAAAGAGATCACCCCACTCCAGTACGAAGAGTCCTGTCCCTTCAAATACAACAACTTTGTCTACCTCATCACCCTCTCTTCACCCCCCACCGCCCCCAGATTCCAGACCCCCACTCAACCGAGCACCATACCCATCCCAGCAGCCACAACCCAGCTCATCTTACGCCTGGCAAACCCAGACACACAGGGAATGCACTCCGAGAACTGTGTGGAGAACGGCGTCGCCATAATTTCCATGGCCTCGCAGGCGCTGAGTAAATTCAAACCACATGTCGTGCCGAGGACCAACGGCTGGGGGAGTGCCAATTCTGGCCGGGGATGGATTCTGCAAGAATTCATGCCAAGTGAGCACCTGGGTGATACGTTCGAGACGATGGGTATCGAGCAACAGAAGGGCATATTTGCGCAGATGGCGGAGATGCTTAAGGCGCTGCAGGAGTATGAGGTGCCTGGCACGGTCACTGGATTGGGGGGGTGAGTTTCGATGGGGGAGGGGAGATTGTTAGTGCGGGTATGCCCACCGTGGGTGCAGGGTATGGCAAACCACTGCCCTTTACATGTCCCAACCGTTGAAGTCTTCGATGGCCCTTTATCACGCTGACTTCAGTGAGCAAATCCCTTCCCCAGTTGCCATCACACGGGCACTTCCACTGACATCCCCAAGCCATGAGCAACATCCTCTACAACTCCACATCCGGCCGCATCACCGCCCTCATCGACTACGACTTCTCAACCATCTCCCACCCATCATACGAATTCCTCCGCTCCTTTAGCGGTGCAGGCGGCCAGTTCCGCGGCTGGACCGACGACGAGGAAAGCGACCAGGCAGCGCTTCGACACGCCAAGCTGCATGGCTTCCCGTCTCCGCTGCCACTGACGAAAGAAGATGGGGTGAATTGGGAGATGGCCAAGGCCTGGGAGGACGCGCTGGAAGGAGCCGGAGCGAGACGTCCCCGGAATATAGAGGGTATTGAGGGCGTCGCGGATATTGATACCATTTTGCGCTCAATCCTGCCGTGGCGCTTGACGAATGAGGATATTGTGGCTATCCAAGAGAGGGAAGGCGTGGAGAGCATTTGGCAGTGTAAGGAAGAGAATGAGGTCTACTTGGGTAAGCTTTTGGCGCGCTTAGGGTTTTGATATGCTCTGTCGTGGGCTTTGGGCTTTTGGGCAGTCTGGAAGCGGTGGAGAATCAGTTTTGTAGTTTGGTCGTGGTAAGGTGAAGGGACTCGGAGTCTCTATTCTATATAAGTCGGTGGTTTAATCAGCATTGTCTACCATTTGCAAGCAACACATGTGGCTGTCTTTCCTATGATTTGAAAATCAAAGTTTGCATTGATTTTCATGGGTGTTTGCCTTCACGCTAGCAGAGCGCAGACACAGGCGGCAAACTCGCGAGCACTATTTCGTTCGGGACTTTGTTCCCATCTAGAGCCCTACTATTATCAGAAAGACTGCCAGTCCCAGCAGCTTGCCTGACTTCAATCAGTGGCACGGTAAACGCCCAAGCAGCTAGCACACAGCGAACGATATCAGCACAGTCAGAAAGCTCGATCGCTGGTTGCCCCATGAAGATCTTGTGGTGGTTCTTTGGGTCGTCAGGTTTACCAATGAGCTTTTCCAAAACTGCTCCCAAATCTTTGTTTGCCAGCTCTGTGTCAATAAAGGTTTGATTAAGCTCCATCGCAACGGCAGATTCATAGACCTTTTGAATTCCTGACACAGCAGCTTCAAAGACGTCGTTTTCGTCTACTGATGTTGCGGAGCCTGGGTCCTTTGTATGGTCTATGGCCAGCGCGACGACTCTTCCGAGGAGGTTCGAGTACCGGGCAAAGATAGCGGCTGCATCCGGGGGTTTGCTGTGTTCCGAAGGGAACGTGTAGTTCACAAAGGAGTGGCCGTCGACGTGATATCTCTGTAGCACGTTTTCTCCGAACAAGTTCTCTTCTTCAGCAGGTTTAAGGACCGCCTTTCTGTGGAGTAGATCGATCAGGTTCTCCAGGTTCTCGATGCATCCCTCGAGATTGACTCCGGCCACAGTGAACTTGACTGCCGCTACGACATTGGGGCTGGCCTGTGGTACGAGACCACCAAAGGCAATTCCGGCCACAGCCCGAGGCCACTTGCCAGCTTCTGTCTTGCCGTCTGCATGGAAGATCAAGCCGACTGAAGAGCCGGGGGTGGCTACCGCAGTCCCATAGAAAGCGTCAATGAGTTTGTCGCCTGGTAGGCGGCGCAGGAATTCGAGCGAGTCACCGCCGAACGCCCGCTTATCGACAATTTTGCCGCCAGTTTTGAGGGTATTGTAAACATTGGGTGTGACGTATACTGAGAGGATCCAAGAGTTGTTCTGTGCGAAGGGGACGCTTCCGCAGGCAAGATGTTTCGCCATCAGCGTCGTGTAGCCATCTCCCATTGACGCTGCGTGACGCGGCAGTCGAGACCCCTGGACAACCGAGATGGACCAGGAGGTATCGGCATGGCTGATGTCGAGGGAGAGGCCAAAGCCGCCAACACCGGAGAGGTATAGGGATTGATCGCGCCGGGGGAAGGTCACACCCATGACGATGGCGAGTGCTGCGAGCTCCTCTCTTGTTACACCGATACAAGCCTTGCCTCGTACGATCCACATAGACGTCAGTCGTGATAGCACTCTCTTCACCTTGCGACGTGGCGACATGATGTTGTCATCGGATGTCGCGTTTGAAGGCTCGGTGCCCCCAGGGGGCAGCTCTCGATGCACCTCTAACAGCTTTCCATCGTCGTAGAACCGTTGGCGTGTATGCCACATGCTGGGGATATGCTGTCGTTGGTGGCCGGGCCTCTCGATACGCTTCAAGAAAGTAAGAATGGGTTCCTCGTTCCTCCAGGATTCATCCAAGAGGCTGACTTTGGACGCGATAGAGGTCGCTACCAGCTCGTACAACTTTACCCATGTCTGCCCTGAATGGCTTTCCGGCATGAGGTCCAATACACTGCTCGTCCATGCGCCCTTGTCTCCAGCTTCAATAAGGCTGGTAATCGTAGGGAGCTGGAGGGCCGTGGTTTTGCGGCCCCTGAGCGATTGGAACCATGAGACAGGATGGGCATGAAAGCAGCCGAGGGACGCAGGATTTGATGTGAAGCGCCCCTCATCGTCAGCTCGAACCCGTCGGACGCGCTCTATCAGGAGGGCGGCAATGGCCAAGACGATGGCGAGAAGCCCAAGAAACGTGCCGACCGTCTGTGCCACCACCCATTTGAATTCCGAATCGTCACTGTCGGACCCCGCCGCTTCAACAGGGCTGGGCTGTCTTGCAACACCGGGCATGATGGCGGTAGTGATAACGGACGAGCACGAGAAGGCGACGATAGGTCGATGAAGTAGGAATTGATGCCATTCTTAACATGCATGACCGCGTCGGCAGCATCGAATATCAAGCCAGGCAGCAAGCCACTAGAGATGGCGAGGCTCTGAGACCTCGAGGGTCGCATCATTTGGTGACAGCCCCCAAGCGACCCGATATTGGCCGAGTGCACATGTGCCCATGTGGGTGGAGGGCAAGACCAGCCGTCTTGCAGTGCGGTACGTTTTCGGGGTAGTCGATGGAAAGCGGCCCATGATCGATAAAGTACCTAGGTACCTGTGCGGGAGGGAGATGGTGAAGGCCAGGCAAGCCTTTCCCCGCATCAACCACCCCACGGCTTGGTAGGTAGGTACTTGAAGGGAGGTGACCCCTTTTGTGGGCAAGGCCGCCCTGGACCTTGACCGTGACGTGCCAATCAAATGTCAGTTATGTGAAGTAAGGCGAGACAGGCAGTTCGGTGCCAAGTGACGTGGACAGGCTCTGCGCATGCGGACCACTGGAAGGCAATCTGGAATACTGCGCAGTGCGCATTGCGCGTTGCGCAACACCGACTTTGAAATTCGCCTGCGCAGCACCAAATCGCGCTGATAGTGCCGGGATTAATACGCTCTCGGATAAACGAACATTGAAGAATCGATTGTTGATAACTGTCGAGCGCATCTATCGAGGAACTTATTGCGCGACGGAGTCTTGCGATGAAGGGATTCGGAATCGAGCCCATGTATTTAGTTCGAGGAATCCTAAGATGCTGACTGTAAACAGTATGAATGAAAACATCTGCGATTGAATCTGAAGGAATCCTACATCCTACCATCCTGAGTCTTTTCTGCGCTAGACATCTTTGAAAACAATGTGCAACAATGCGAGTCCCTCATCGGCGATGCGGTGTGGCTGCACATATGCAGGAGCGACAGCGTGAGCAACCAACCAAAGAATCCGAGTGACCGCAATAAATTCGCTAACATTGAGGAAAAATCAGGCACCAACCTTCCGGCAACTCTGAGACTTACTCATATTCCATGTCGCGGTACCTGGGGGAGGCGTCATCAATTTCGGCGCTGATATCCTTACAAGGGCAAAATGGGACGCGGACGATGGGGCGCAAAAGTGTCGGTGAGGGGATCGCGGAGCTCGAGGACATGCTTGCTGGTAATTTTGGATGTGATTCGTTGAGGTTAGGCCAATCCGAGCCGCAGGGGGTGTAGATGAGTAGAAATGCAATTTCTGGACCAGCACTTGCCCAGCTTGTTTGAGTGCAGTGATCATCAGTTTGGGCGAAGCCAATACGGATGCCAGAATCTGTATGAAGGCACGCAGGAGTGCCCAACATGCCTTAGCATGCACGATCAAGCCTTCCACGCGAACAGCAGATACCTACCCATGTATCTTACCCTCCTCTCCTGCTTCTCCAGGCCCGAAAATTTACTAGAAATCTCTCGCCATCCAATTTTGAAGTCACAATGGCATCCGAGCCCGGTTCAGTATGGCCCTCCATTTTCAGGCACCCTCGGGTTTTTAATCGCCATACCGAGAACCTCCCATACCTTAGGAATTTGGATTTGACGGAGTTGGACTCAGACTCGGATGACGAGAACTGGGGCCCGGACTCGGATGACGAGAGTGACAGTGGTTTCATATTGAGCAATGATGCACTGACAGACAATGAAGCCGACCTAGGCAAGGACGTGTGCAAAAATCCTCCCAGCGTCGTGAGACGCTTTGCCAGTGGTATCCGAGGCGAAGATAGCAGCACACATCTAGGACAAGAAGATACAGTTGCTAAATTTGTCGAAAATTTCTTCGCTCGATCGGCGACCGAAGCCCAGGAGTCATCTCGTCTCGTCGCGATTGTTGATGACAGCAGCAACATCGCTGATTCCGGATCTCCACGGCGTCTACCGACACACCGTCGCGGCCTGAAATTACGGGAATTTCATGAGCGGCTCAGCAAGCCGGTACGAGATACGCTACCTATTAAAACAAAAGGGTCGGGACATAATACTGACGGATTGGTTGGTGACTCCCCACAGAGGTTTCAAGTTCCCAACGATATCGGCACCAGTACCGAAGCTTCCGACGATGCGGCCGTGTTGAGGAGATTGATGTAGGTTCACTTTTACAGTGATGTCTATTCGCTGGAATCAATACCGTTGTATGATGTACAAAGTTCAAACGGGTAGCTAACCATTGTCTTAGATATTTACCTCACCTTGATGCCCCTGAAATTGAAGTCCTGGCATCAACAGCGTCGCTGAGTCAGCGAGAGACCCTCTTGAATCTCTTCCAACATCATCTGAAGCTGAGACCCTCCATCGGTGTCAACATAAGTGTAGGTGCAAGCCAAACCTATATCACATAGTCCAGCGATGAACAGTTGCTAATAGTCACCATAACTACGCAGTCCTCTGGGTTCAGAACCTTCAATTTCCACATAAATCTCCCGTTCTTTGCCTTCCGTAGGCATCGGCGCTTGCGTAGAGACTCTCGCACAAGCACGGACGGCAAGCCCCTCCGAAACTCTTGGGTTCTCGATCCCATTCCAACTCCTGCCCGCCACCCAGATACAGATAGTGAGCTTTGTCTGTATGAGGCACAGATGTCACTTGCCCTTGTAGGACTTGACGATCGTGTCTGGACCGCTTACAATGTTGTGGACACCTACTTTGACCAGGGCTTTCCTACAGAATCGGCGAAGCACTGCAATCAAACTTGGAAGGGGATTCAAAGAAACAAGAAACTACAGGTTCCTATCTCTGGGCAGCCCAATCCCGATCCTCGGGAGTACTTCTTGGACACACTCTATACTGGGACAGAGCGAGTTCGTCTGGAGTACGAAAATGTTCTCTCTATATTTGAGGAAATTCTTCAAAACAGGTATGAAAGTGCTGACACGATCCATCCTGTATGTTTGTACGTACTAACCTCGAGTGTTGTTCTCACCGGAAAAGATGCCTTTCAGAGGACAGGCAACAGCAAAATCCTTCCGAGTCGAGCCACCAAGTCCTGGAGCACCTATCGAGAATTCTTCTTTCCTTATCGGAGCTACTGGGTGCTTGGCGTGTCTTTTTTGACGTAGATAGAGGCTATTTTGCTGGAACAGCACGAAAAGGCGACTGCCTTCAGGCCCACAGAAAGTCATTTCAGTTGCTAGAGATGTATTACGAGAAGCTAAGGAATCTGGAGGGGTTGGCGAAAACAAACTGTGAAGCGGTAAGTCAACAAGCCTGGACGAGATCGTTTGACGGGTTTTACTAATTGGCATACCTGCGCCACAGATCGAGAGATATACTAGGCTGAAGAGTCATGATACTGTGGCCGACGTCCGCGTATTGGCGGTTCTCGCCATGATATTCGCCCCAATTTCCCAAGTGACGGCAATGTTCAACATGCAGGGCCTCCCTTTCACCCTCAACTTCGTCAGCTTCGGTTTTTCGTTATTAGCTATGGTATTTGCCTATTCAACAGCTTACTGTCTGGTGACGAAGTGGGGAGGAACCATCAAGCCCAACATTGAGGTGTTTTTGGAAATGGTGGGAGACGTCTTCAACCTAATTCGAGCACGAGCCCAAGAGCTATCTTCCTTGCGTCTGAAGATGAAAAGTTTCAGGATGCCACACTTGTGCAATACGCGACAACTGGACGATCAAGCCGAACTCGGCGGTATCTTCCAAAGCCCCAACATTGGATCAAAGCATTTCACCCTCTTTTCGCAGCCTGGTACCAGTCTCAGCCTTAGTCATACTCAAGAAGCAACACCGTCTGAAAAACTTGAGTTAGGCACACAAGAGCCTGCAAGAGAAAGTGTCACGCAATCGCCTTGGTCTCGAGCAAGCCGCTCAAGAGATCAGGGAATCTCGACCACATTCCAGGAGCACAATACCAACCACGCCCTAGAGGGGACCGGTGATCAAAGCAGACTCGATAAGGCTGGTGAAGAGGACAGCGACTCTGAGGACACGATGTCTGACGTCACAGACTACACCGACACATCGCTTATCGGGGCCTTTGAGGCGTCCCCGACTCCATTCGATCCGGCTTTATTGTCAGTACTCTTATCGCTCAAGGAAGACATAACTCATCGGATCAAACATAAACTGCAGACAACATTAACCCAAGCCACCGGCAGCTCAAACTCTTCATCAAAGCCGCCAACTTCAAACACCAACAGCTATCCCCTATCTCGGGATGGTTCAAGCCGCCAAAAACGGCCACTCCGTAGGGATGATGACAATAATGGAGACGATGAGCAAAGCGACCGAGATGATGGAGAAAAAAAGAAAAGGCCGAATGCTTCACAAATGTCACAGCGTATAGGTCAACCGAGAAAGCTTGCTTGTCCGTTCTTCAAGCGCTACCCAGACAGCAGCAACCTCCATACGTCTTGCCGGGCTCGAGGTTGGGACACTGGGCACCGAGTCAAGTATGCGTCTAGCTTCCAAAAGAGAAGAGCTCTTGGATAAGTTTGCCTCAGTACTAATTGGGCACCGTCTTAGGGAACATATCTACCGGAAACATCACCGGCCGTCGGCGCACCAGTGTCCCCGGTGCTTCCTCACTTTTGACGACAAAGAGAGACTCGACGAGCACGTGCGCGCCGAGCAGTGGTGTGAAGCAAAGTCCCAGCCTCTGGATGCGGAAAGTGTATACGTCAGTGAAAACCAGTACTTTGAGTTGAAGCAGCGCGAGCGGGGACGGAATGTTCAAGAGGAAGTCCGTTGGAACCGGATCTATACGATTCTCTTCCCTGGCGTTTCGGCAGAGGACATCCCATCACCATGTGAGTGGCACACCAGAATGCAACCTGATGGTCCCTAATTACATACAGATCACCTCGAGAATGTGCTGGCCAATGGAGCTGGTGTGGTGGCATTTCAAGAGTTCATGGAGCGGGAGTTGCCGTCTCGTATCATACCCGACATCGAAAACCACCTGCGTGTTCCGCTAGGGCCCCACGTTGACCTTGAACGCTTTGAACAGACCATACGTACGACGATTCGTGAAATCTTTGGAGAATACATGCCCGGGCTCGTCTCTGCAGGTCCAGAGTTGGAGGAAACCCCAAGGGATAGTCAGCCAGTGGGAAGCCTGGCTTCGTTTAGCATTGCTCAGCACTCCTCTTATACTTTCGATCCCAACAACACCCAGTTGGCAGTCGCACACGATTTCCGAATACCACAACCTTCCCTCAGAGTCCCTGATCCCAACAACTATTTATCGCCAACGGGATTCAACTTCGGTGGCGGCGACCATTTCTCAACTATGGGTACTTCTGAACAGCAACAAACGCTGCATTACGACGCCAATAGTTTCACAGATAATGACCCGCAGCTCGTTCCAGAATTACAGCCTTTCTTGGATGGATCAGAGTCAGCATGGAATGGACCATTTTTCACCCCTCCCTGGAATAATAATTCGGGTTCTTGACTGTCAGAAGGGTGGTAGAATTGAATTCTTGTCAGGGACTTTGTATGTGTCAGTTGAGGATGGGGCCATAATAAACTTTAACTCATCAGTCTTCAGGCCCAGCTCTCTTTTCGCTCTTTTCTCCTTTTTCTCCTTTTTCTCCTTTTTCTCCTTTTTTCTTTACCCCTTTCGGGAGATATCAATTTTAAAGACAGAAATGCAGTTTCTAGACTAGCAATTCAGGTGGCACATGCCAACCATCAGTTACACATTGTCTTGCGCAGATGCCCGATTTCGTTCCGAGGGCACGGATGAAACTTGAAAGGTATGTAGTCAAGAATTTGCCTACCTTAGTATTCACCCAAGTTGCTAGTGGCTTGCCATGCACCCCCAGTTCGTGATGGGTAGTCTTCGAGGGCTTAGGGTGGGGGTGCGGTGTGAGAGGGTGGAGGAGAGGTCGAGGGAGGCTATGCGGGTTACGTTGACGTTGCCGTTGGCGTGGATGGAGCGGATCTACAATCCCAAAGTAAGCTGTCAGGTGGTACATGTACTACCTCAGTAAAACAAGCCTCGATGACTGTGACTCGAATGATCCCCACAGCCATGGAAGATGTTCAAGTTGACTTCCTTTCTCTCCGACCTTCACCCCGAAAGCCGGCACTGACAAACTTTAAAGGTACCTGTAAGGTAGGTAGTCTCCAGCGACACAACTTTAACAGCCAAAAGTTTGCACCCGTGCACCGACCATCCCAAATGGTACTATTTAATCCTCAGGCCCAGCTCCTTTTTCCTCCCTTGTCCTTTCTTCTTTGCCCTCGGGCATTTAGTCACTTGAAACCATACAGAGAAGGCTAGCCTCCCCCTGTACCTAAGGATGACACGCTACTCAAAGAGACGCTGAACTTTTTTTTTTTCACTGTGATTATGGCCTCTGGTCGCGACATGGAGAAGGATTTGGAGAGTTGGGTGCAGGCTTCTGCAAGAGAGGAAGAGTGTTTGGCGTTCGTGAGCCAGGCTCGACACTGACCTGACCTCCATATCAATTGTTTTAGTTCTCTGCCTCCCAGAATGGCACTGGCGACGCCAGACTTCAGACATTTTCTATTACTACTCCGAATTGGAACAATGATTCAAGTCCTTGACTGTCAAAAAGAACAGAAGAAATCAAATCGCTTACAGGAGCTCCAAGATATAATTCCTCTTTGGTGCCATGCATTTGGTTCTCATTGAGGTAATAAAGTATTTTATGATTCGGTTATGCGGCAATGCGAATCGTTGGTTGGTTCCCGAAGAATCAGCATTACGGAATGATCAGCGGGTTGGTTGGGTTAGAAAATACGAGGCACAGCCACCGCGTAGGATTCTTACTCCATAAGTTCCAAGTTGCTTACGAGCAACGGTCGCACGGGTACAAAGATGGTTGGCTCTAGCGAAAAGGGGTAAAAGGTTTGCGGAGATTACCCGCTCCAGGTAGAAGCCGAATTGTTCGCAGGATCAAGGCTGAACAGGTAAGGTGGTAAGACTCAACGGCTTTTTGGGTCTTGTTTAATTGGCATCTCGAGTCACACAATCCTGGGCTGCTTCTTAATTTTCCTTTCGCAAAAGTAAGGTGCCAGTATATAAAGACATGAAGACTTTCTGGAAACCTTGAGTTTCGCTGCCTCAAATAATTCAACAACCAATTCTCTCAAACCCCTCACCACCCCAGACACCCTCAACTCCACAACCATGCTCTCCCAGGTCTTCACCCTCGCCCTCCTCGCTGCAACTGCAATCTGCAGTCCCGTCGCTCAGGCCTCCACCGAGCCAACCACAACAGCAGCACCATCCAGCACCACCCCGGCCACAAGCACAACCAGCGCAACCAGCACCCGCACCAGACCAACCGCCGTACCGAGGAAATGCGTCCTCACCGAGGGCCCCAATCCATTCATCATCGACCCGTTTACACGCCCGGACTGCGTCTGCAAGTGCTACAAGTCGGCTTGCGAGAGTCTGAACAGGGGCGGCAGCTATGCGGACTATGTCGCGTGCATTGAGACACATTTTGGGCCTAACAAGAGCCCGTCCTGGGGCACTGAGATGATTGCTGCGTTTGGTGCCTGCACAGGGGTAAGTCTTTGCCCGGGGGGGGGGGGGTCAGTGGGGGGA
>Ga0247760_1003179_pt1 | contig 11019 bp, 28 predicted proteins | sample UWRJL171409R4_FD_179936 | JGI IMG/M metagenome (GOLD analysis project Ga0247760, IMG submission 179936) | Plant litter microbial communities from Arlington Agricultural Research Station in Wisconsin, United States - UWRJ-L171-409R-4 | ecosystem: Environmental > Terrestrial > Plant litter >...
TGTGCCGGGGACGGGCGGGGAGGGTACCTCCCCCTGGGTCTAAAGTCAAGTCACGATTGCGTAACATTGCACATGCACACATCCTAAGTTACTCCCCAGTACCCCTGTACACAGCACACGCAGTGTGCTACTCGCACGCACACGTTCCTCTACTAGCACCCCACGCACACCCACACACCACACCATGCACACAGCACCCCCATACACACCCCTAGCGTCCACACACAGGCCCTAACACCCCTTCCCTAGGGTGGTCATACCGGAGGGCCATACAGAGGCCCTTAGAAGGGCTCTCAGGGGCAGAATCTTTCCCCTGTGACGCGGCTCACAAACGCGAGACAGGGCGGGAGCACGGGGGCTAGTGTTCTCGGTGTCAGGCCAACTACATCGCAAGCCCTAAGCTTGAGGCCGGTTTTGCCCGGCCATGAGGGAGGGGTTGACAAGCTAGACCCGGTGTGGTTGGGTAGTACCCAGCAAGGCAAGCTAGACCGCAGGGCCGGTTCTATCCCGGCAGGCGACAACTACAGCCCCGCACACGGCCTTAGGGCCGTGGGGAACCGTCAGGAGTGACGGAGCTCTGTTGAGTACCTCAGACGTCCGTTCAGGGCAGACCAGGGCAACACACAGGGAAAGTTACTCCGAATGGCGGTACCAAGGGGTTGACACGGTTGCTAAGCTTGCGGAGCAAGCCAAACTTCATCACCACCGCCAGTCAGGGTGAGCCTCTGTTGAGGTCAGAGACTGAGTACACGGACCTTGGGATGCGTCCCGCTAACACAATTGGTTCCACCCGACCAGAACGGGTGGGTAGTGCAGCCCGAAAGGGTGCCTGTGAGGTGACTTGTCCCTCTCGACTTGTCCAGGCAGTAGCTAACCCGCGAGGGGAACCGCTTAGCACTACGGGTGGCCGACATGAAAGCAAGGCTCCCACACTTTAAGTAGCTTCCCTTGTGCATGGCCTCTGGGCCATGCCCTTGGGTGGTTACTCAAAGGAGACTTGAGATGGACAAGAGCGTTGAGTGCGCCGACTGCAAAGAGACCTTCACTGAGGAGGCTTGGTCGGAACACGACAACTCGACTGACTGTGTCAGGCCTCAGATGACCCTCAAAGTGTTGATCGCACTGGTGAGCCTCTCGGCTCTCCTCTGGGGGTTCATCGGTGGAGGTTTGACCGCTCTGGTTGCTCAGCAACCGGAGGAAGGGTTGTTCTTCAACTGCTACATCAGTGGTAATGGCGAATGCGGTCCGGATGTCACCTGGACCGGGTTCGTGAACATCTTCTGATGAGGTTTGGTGATAGAGGGTTGAAACACCCTCTGTTGCCATGGCTCTACAGAGGAGAGAAGACATGATCACCAGAGTCAAGATCGTGTGCAAGGATGAGGAAGGCGATGTCCAGGGAGGTATGGAGTTCTTCCACACCCCTGGGAACGACGTGATCCTCTACTCCAGGTGGGAGTACCGCTGTTCCGGCAACACCTACGGACCGGTGAACCCTGACCCGATCGGTAAGACCGATCTGCTGACCTACCTGATCGAGGGTTGGTTGGGGCAGAGAGAAGATGGTTACTGGTCGATCGACGGAGAGTCGATCACCGACGACTACCGCTAAGAGGATTGGTTTGGACCGGGAGTGTGACCCGGTCCTTACTTGTCGACTTAGAGGAATGAGAAGACATGAGCATCGGCTTGATCCAGCACGCGTACAACTTCGTCAATGAACTGAAGGACGATGCGTTGTACAACAAGATCATTCGTTCCGAGAACATCGGATGGCCGCTCATCATGGCGGTTGCCAAAGGGTTCGTGACTCTGGACGGACTCACCGAAGATGGTCAGTTCTACCTGAAGTGCACTTACGACGCACTGATCGAGTACGGCATGGAGGCTTGATAGTTTTGAGTGAGAGAGGGCGTGCCCTCTCTTGCTTTGTCCTATCAATCCGAAAGGGTTTAAGACATGGAGCACATCAGAATCCCTGTCTCTACGGGTCACCCTGAGGCAGGTTGGTTCGGGTACCTCTACCTCTGGCAGTCTCAGAGGAATGGTGCCATCGGAGCAAGGCTTCACATGAATGACCCGCTGTCATGGCGTCGGATGGATTGGGACTGGGATGACACCGTTGGTGTTGACGCCCTTGGCCCCGATCACCACCCTGTGAGTCTTGAAGAGGATTCATGGGCCATCATTCACGACCACTTCCCCACACTGAGGGTGGCTGGAACGCCTCAGGTCAAGGTGGGAGCACAGTGGCACGGTAAAGTGTTGGTGCACTCCGCGTGATAGTCTTCTGTGTAAGAGGGTTGACCCCTCTTATGCGGTGCTCTATCAACGGAGGTATGAGTCATGGCCGATGAGAAGCCCGACAACATCGAAGACATCATCAACGATGACAAGGCTCTGGACAAGGTCGGAGAGAAGAAGACTGCCGACGAAAGGGCTGAAGAGTTCCTGAGAGAACTCAAGAAAAAGAAGTGACATTGGTTTGGCCTGAGGCTTGAACTCAGGCCATTCCTGTATCACTTTGGAGGTATGAAATGCGTTTCTCTTTGGTGCCCACCAATGCTGAGTCCGACACCTACGCGGTGTACGACGATGTGGAAAACAGGTTTGTCCCTGGGTTCATCGGAGTGAGCTACGAGGTGGCAATCGAGGTTCGGGACATCCTGAATCAGAGGGTTGACCGCCCGGATCTGACCAGAGCAGACGGCAAGCTCGTTTCTGCCTGAGTGATTTGTGTGGTGTAGAGGCATGGTCTCTATGCCGCATTCCTTACTCAGGAGGAAAAGCAATGGACGAATTGGAAGCCTTGACGCTGGACCGTGCAAAGGAACTGGCCGCTGAAGTCTTGGCGGAATTCGGGGAGGACTACCAGTACCCCGAGGATCACCGTCAGTTCAACGCGGGCGTCAAGATGTGCGTGTACGTGCACGACGGAAAGCCTTCGTGCCTGGTGGGTCAGATCTTGCACCGTTATGGTGTGAGTACGACCGAACTGGCACTGAACGAGTTCCGTAGTGCACACAACGTCACCTACGACCTGGTTCCGGGTACTTCCCCGGAAGTTTTGAAGTTCCTGGAGGAAATCCAGGGTGAGCAGGATGAAAAGAAGACTTGGGGTGAGGCCGTGGAACACGGTCTGTCCAAGGTGGGTTGAGCGTTGAATGAGGGCACATTAGCTGTGACAAGTTAGTGTGTCCGATTCAGTTCTCAAACACTGAGCAAAGGATAGAGACATGACAAAGCTTTCCCAGCCGATGATCGTTGCTCTGCACGAAATTCACGCCAAGACGATCAAGAGCAACATCACGGTGAAGTCCCAGACGCTCACGGCCCTGGACAAGCGAGGCTTGATCACCGAGGGTGAGTACGTTGGTGAGCCTGCCCTCTTCCTCACGAACGCGGGTAAGGAAGCCATCGGTGTGAAGTCGGATGGGGATTTCACCCCCGAGAACATCGCACGTGCCATGGAGGACATCAACGCCGAAAGCGTTGAGGAAGGTGACGAGGTGTCGGCTTTCCAGCACCTCGTGAACGAGGGTGTCTACCACCCGGCTCCGTTCTCTCTCAACCGTGCCGCCCGTCGTGCGTCGCGACGTAACCAGGCCCGTATGGGTCGAGTCATCATGAAGGCACATGGTAAGCGGATCAAGAAGTACGGCATTCTCATGGACCCCGAGTACGTGGCCCGCAAGCTCGCAGCCTAAGAGGGTTGGTCATGAAGTACATTGCGTATTGGGGACAGCCGATGTTCCCTGGCACCGAGCCTTACCAGTACAAGACCCTCTCAGACCTTCGTGAAGGGTTTCTGGAGTACTGCGAGGGTGTTGGGGTAGACGACTGCTCTGGACCGGTCTACGGCTGGTCTGAGGAGGCTTGGGAGTCTGCGCTTGAGTTCCAGGGTGTGGGTTGCCCGTTCGATTACCCATGGTTCCTGGTTGAACGTGGTCCGCGTGGTGGCGTCAAGTTCGAGAACTGCTAAGGAGAAAAGTCATGATTGAGGTCAAGGACCCTTACAAGGGTCAGACGTACTCACAGGTTCACCCCAAGGGTGCGCCTTACCCCACTCACCCCCTGCGGAAGGTCGCAGGAACGGGTAAGGCTGCCTGGGACGCTCAGTTGGAACGCTACGTCGTCTGATTGCTTTGGGCACAGTATATCTGTGCCCTTAGTTGTTTGACGAATAGGAGAAAGCAATGAGCAGGTACACCAATGCTGACATCCGTAGGGACGTGGATTGGGACACCCATGACGCATGGGGTAGTGTTCAGTCTGCTCTGTTCGATCTGTGCGATGCGTGGTACTTGGCGGAAGATGCTATTCTTCCGGGCTATGAGCCTTCCGTGTTGCTTGATGACGAATCCCTGACGTGGCGTGCACGTGCATGGCGTGGATTCATGGAACAGGGAGACATCACGAGTGACCAGGTGATCTACTGGTATACGGTGCTGACTCGTCTGTCCGGCATGGTCAAGGCTGCTGGTAGGGACTACTGACATGGATTACGAAGGTATCGTGTTGGAGGTTCAGGCACGGTTCAAGTACCGTGCCGCCCGTGGTGTGAAAGCCTTGGCTGATCGGTACGCTGGCTACTCTTGGGTGGCTAAGATCGATCTGGCTACCCTCGACATGAGCAACTGTAAGGATTGTTTGCTCGGACAGTTGTTTGGTGACTACTACATGGGCTTGAACGCGCTTGGGTTACCTAGCGGTACAGCCTTTGGTTTCATGGAAGACCCCGGATTCTTCTTTGAGTACGGGTTGTCCTACGAAGAGCAGTACGCGATTCTCACCCGAGTGTGGGTTGAGGAACTTCGCGGTTTGGCCTGATATAGGCAGAGTGTGTCGCTCAGTGGCCCAGAGCACCGAGGGGTAAAATCCTTGGGTACGTTGGTTCGAATCCAACCACACTCACTCGTTCGAGAAAGGGAAAGTCATGGCAAAGAAGCTTGAGATCAAGGTTTACGCCCTGTACCGACTCAAGAACTCGGTGAACGGCAATCCGAGGTACCGTCTCAGCACTTCTGAGGGTGACCTCATCACGTCGTCTGACCGGGCCTACTGCTACGGCATCCTGAACCACTGGACCGATGATCACAAGACGAACGGACGTCCGGCTAGGGTCACGCTGACCCGTGCGGGTCGCGTGGATCAATTGGAATGGTCCTGATGTGTAAGTGTGGTCTGTGTTGGTACTGCCTAACCAAGAATGAGGATAAGGGGCTGTAATGCGAACCTGGGTTGTTGGCATCATGATTGGTGCCTGTATCCTCGTGTCCAGTTGTAAGGAGGGTACGACCATTCCGGGGACGGGTGAGAACCCGTCTGCGGTGAAGGTGAAGCCTCAGAAAGGAGAAGGGCTTTTGAAGCCCTTTGACTTCAAGTACGACTGTGTGGCCAATACCAAGCTTGGCTTGGGTGAACTCAACCGGTGTCGTGAAGAGCTGGGACAGGCTGACTCTGACGTCAAGAGAGGTATGAAGTAACAAATGGGTGAGTCCGATTTCAAGAAAGGTGAAGTCTCCTGTAGTTGTGGAGCCACCTTTGACACTGTCGGAGAACTCATCACACATGCTTCCACCGAACACGGTGTGAAGGTCGATTAAATACAACTGAATAATAACTGAATAGTGGGGCCGACAAAGGCATGTTCGGACGGTACACCGTTGAGGCCTAGCCACCCTCACCCCACACAAGGCAAGGATGCTGGGCATAGCGCTGGCTGTAAACCGGTGCGTGGAAGGTTCGATTCCTTCTCTTGCCACTCCGCACAACAAACACAACCATAAGGAGAAAGTCATGGCTAAGGTTTTCACGCTGGTGGATGACCTGGACGGCACCCCGGCGACGCAGACGGTTCAGTTCGACGCTTTCGGGCGTCGGTACTCGATCGATCTCAGTGACAAGAACGCAGCCGAGCTGAACGCGGTGCTGACCAAGTACGCCAGTGCTGGGACGGAGATCGTTTCCCCCAACCGCATTGCTGCCAAGTCCATCCGGACGCCGGGTGAGCTGAACGAAATCCGCAACTGGGCTCGCTCGCAGGGTCACAGCGTGTCGGACAAGGGTCGGATCCCTGAGCACATCATCAGCCAGTTCGAGAAGGCCCAGAAGGAGGCCCGTAACGCGGCTGAGAAGGCCGCTGAGACTCCGGAGGAGGCTCCCGAGGGTGATGACACCACGGGTGGCGAGAACGGTGATCTGGTGACCTCTGAGGCCCCCAAGCCCGTTGGTGTTCCGGCTGCCGAGTTCTCTGCTGAGATGGGTGAGGTCCTCTCGCTCACCGCTCCGCGCAAGACTGGCGCTAAGGCTAAGGCGGGTGCCAAGTGATCGCATGCAAGACCTACACGCCTCACAGTGAGGTGATGACCGGACTCTACAGTCTGTTCTTTGACATGTATCCGGAGATGGACCCGCATGAGTTCGCCACGGCCTACGTAAACCACGTGGACAAGACCGGGCACAAGCCGGAAGTCTGGGATGCCATGGAGTCTTTCTGGAAGACTGGAAAGGTTTGCTGATGTGCTGGCACAAGTACGAGAAGCTCTGGACCGATGGGGGTGTTGTGTTCAAGCACAGCATCGTTCCGGCCAAACAGTACAAGCGTTGTACCAAATGTAACAAGGTGAAATATCGGACGGTGTAAATGACAGAAGAAACCGAGCGAAAGAAGCGGTCACCCTCTCAGGTTGGGGACATGCAACGGTGTCCCCACATGTACTGGCTCAAGAGGATTGAGAGGGTGGCCCAGCGACCTGCCGCATGGTTGCCGCAAGGCACAGCCTTTCACGCAACGGCTGAGGCGTTTGAAGTCTCTAGCCGTCTACTCACTCCAGACCAATTGGAAGAGGTCTACACAGACGCATACGACGCTGAAAGCAATCGGTTTTGTGCTCAGTGGCCTGATATCGATTCGTGGTCACCCTCAGGTCCCTACTCTGCACGTGAAGACATCACCCGTAGGCATGCTATTGGGCTGGAAATGGTCCACAAGTATGTTGCCTGGACAAGGCTTAACCCTCAGTATGTCGTGTATGTCATTGGTAAAGACGGCGAACGAGCCATTGAGCTAGATCTACACGGTGATTACGATGGGGTTCCGGTTCATGGCAAGGTGGATGTTGTCTACTACAACACGGAACTCAAGGCCCTTCGTGTGGTCGACTGGAAGACTGGGAACAAGCCTGGAGATTCATTCCAACTCGGCACATACGCGGACCTGATTCGTCAGAAATACGAAGAAAGCATTGGCGTGGGTTATTACTGGATGGGTAAAACTGGCAAGCTCACACGGGCTGCCTACGACCTGTCTGAGTGGTCCCATGAGGCTCTGAGCGAAGTCTATGTAGGAGTAGACAACCAGATCAATGCCGGGGACTTCCCCGCCGATCCAGAGCCTGACAAGTGCAACACCTGTTCTGTCAACCACGCATGTAAATTCCGAGCTTAGAGGAGAAAGCTATGACGACTGCTGTACTGCCTACGGCTAAGTACGACTCGATCAATGTCGAGGCCATGGAGAATTGGCTCAAGGAACTGGAGAGTGGTGAGACCCTTCAGGGTCAGTCGCGACTCCACACTGTGCGTCATGATGGCACAGAGGAATTGTGCTGCCTTGGTGTGGTGTCTCGTCAGTTGGCACCGGTCCTGAACCTGTCGGTGCTGAACGATGGTTTCCGCGTTACGTACGCTGACAATGCGGGCCTCCCGGTTGGTGCGGTTCTGGAGCACCTGGGTATTCCTGAATCCCACCGGCAGTGGCTGGACACGGGTTGGACGATCCGGGTTCGTATCGATGAGGACACCGCCGATGCGCTGAACCAGACCTACAATGCAGTGTTGTTCAGCACGAATGAAATGATTGGTGTTCAGACCCTGAACGACCGTGGTATCCCGTTCACCAAGATTGCAGCACTGCTGCGTAAGGAGTTCCTCAATGCGTAAGGTAACCCACTACAAGGTTTCGGGCGTTCTGGAGACCAAGCCGAAGAATCTCCCGGAGGGTGTGGAGGTTTCAGAGATTGAGGTTGATCTCCCCGCCCGACAGTTGAAGGTCAATCCCATTCACAACTTCGGTGGGGTGACCATCACTGAGTATGTGTTTAACAAGGATTCCTCTTTCGGTAGTGTTGGCGTCCAGTGGGTCAACATGGGAATCCTGAGTGAGTCGGAGACTCGAAAGCTTCGAGACTTCTTGACTGAAATCCTTGGTGAAGACCCTGTAGCCCTTCGAACCTTCAAGGACACAGACGGGGACTCCTGGTTTGAGTTCGAGCCGGACAAGTTCACCATGGGTGGTTTTGACGAAGACTACCCCAAGGCCCTGGTTGCGGCTGAGAACCGTTTGAAGGACTTCAAGGAGTCGGGTTATGCAGGTGGGTTCGTTAACCAGTCGTACGAAGCAATCAGCCGTAATCATGGACCTCTGACTGAGTTCAAGCCGTAAGGAGAGTCATGGTGCAACAGCTCATTGTGGGGTCTCATGCTTTGGTGCACAACGGTCTGAAGCTGCGAGAGCCCAAAGACATGGACGTGTTCACACCCGACACAGCCTTTGCTGGTGCAGAAGGGTTTGACCAGTTCTGGCATGAAAGCTTTCAGGAGTGGATTCCCTACGGCACCCATCGCTATGCGACTCTCGATGAGCTGTACACCATCAAGGCATCTCATCAGGGTTGGGTGCTCAAGAACGGGTCATGGAACAAGCACGCATATGACCTGGTAATGCTCAAGCGAACAGGTGCCAAGATCCTGGACCCTCTCTACTCCAATCTTTACAAGGTGTGGGAGGGCCTCCACGGAAAGAAGGTGATGAACCTTGACCAAGACAAGTCAGAGTTCTTTGACGACGCGGTGCGTCGAACCTATGACCATGATTCTCTGCATGAATCAGTCGCGTTTGGAGACCGTCCCGTTTACGAGTCTATTCTCAAAGACGGGGCAACTGTTGATGTTGACAGCCGAAAGTTGTGGGCACTCGATCATGAATCCCTTGTGCGACTCTTCAAGGAAGAGATTTGTGTAACCGCTCTTGAGCGGATCGTGATCCCCAAGAACTACGTGTGTTCTCCGGGTGCTGCCTACTTGTGGGCGCTCAAGCGGACGGTGACGTCCCTGACCAAGGGAAAGTCTTCACGGTTCATCATTGACAACCTCGAAACCTTCATGAAGCCCGATCCCGACTACGTCAAGCGTCATTTGGCCAATAGCGATAAGTTGGTGAAGCTGTAATGCACTGGAGTGAGCAGTTAGGCCAGTGGATCGAGAAGACGATGGGCAGGATCATTCTTGTCTTTGTCATTGCTGTGCTGGTTTCCGTTGGACTGGGAGTGTTCATCGGGTTGGTGTTGTTCTAATGGGTCCTGCTCCAAGATGTGGTAAGTGTGGCAATTCCCATTGGCCCAACGAAGGATGTGCTGCATGAGCAGGGTCAAACAGATCCAGGAATTGATGCTAAGCCCTGGTCGACGTGTCACAAGCAGACGTGCGGATGGAAGTCCGCAATCCTGGAGTTATAGCCCTCGTGACGAAGAGTTAGACATTGAGAAGGCACATGTTCTGGCTCTGATGGATTTGACCGAAGCAATCACAAAGCTTTCAGAGGAGAATGGATGAGTTACGTCAAGTCTTCGGACACGGAGACCTGGACCGAATACAACTGGCTTGATCGTCATGTGGCTGGGCACTTCCGCCTGTTCGAGGAGTTCCCCACCAAGGTTGAGTTTGACGTGGTGGGGTTGGGCAAGGTCGAGGTGTACGACTACCACCTGAACTACGATTTCGAGAACGAAATGAACATCGTGTGGATGGTATTCAAGATCAATAGAAAGTTGTTCAAAGTGAATGGCTCCAAGGACTCTTACGGGGGTTCCGAATGGGGCACCGAATTTAAGAGGGTTACCGAGCGGAAAGAGGTTGAGTACCTTTATGTCTGATCTGGAAAGCTTTGTCCTTCGGGACATGGTTGAGGACGCTGTGATCGATGCAGGCGGTTGGGAGTCTGTGGCCGAAGGTGGTTACTACAGTCCTGGCCTGCCTGAGGGCATGGTGATTGTCCAGCGTGATCTGGATGAGGGAATGGAGGATTACTACGATGCTCCGCACTCTCAGGGTCATGAGGGTGTGTGCTTTGTGGTGATTGAGCATCAGGGACGGTTCTTCCGCAAGACGGGCACCACCGATTCTTACGCCCGTCGTAATTGGGGTGGCACGTTCCGGGAGGTCAAGAAGGGTGAGGTTCAGGTTGTCAAGTACGAGTGGACTGAGGTCTAAGATCATGAGTGCATGGAATACCGTTAAGGAAGCCATCAAGGATTCCAACAACGTCAAGACCACGACTTACCCGAACGACACCAGCACTTATCAGGATTACACCAAGACTCAGGAGAAGAAGTAATGGGATACAGGAACAAGACCGTCACCAAGAAGCGCCAGGAGGCGCGTACCCGCACCATTCCGGGTGTGGGCATTGAGACCTACTACGTGGACGTGCCCTACACGGTTGTTGAGTCTGTGTGGGAGCCCGACACGAGTTCTTCGTCCACTGACTACAGCTCTTCCAGCGGTAGCTACGACAGTGGTAGTTACAGCGGCGGTGAGTGAATGAAGAGTCTTCAAGAGTTGACCGTTGCCGAAGTCGAGGAACTGATCCTTCCTGCCTACGACGAAGACGGCGAACCGGTTGAATACGAGTACACCCAGACATACCGAGGAGAGTCTTATACCTCCAAGGTTCATCTTGATAGTTGGAATGCTTGGCAAGAGGTGGAAGGAAGTGTGTTGTTCCTTCCCGGTCTTGGTCGAGTAGAGGTGATCGAGGCTGACACAGGTGGTGAAGGTGCCACCGACATGCAGATGGTCTTCCAGGTTACTTCTCTCATCGATGGCTTTCAGCGACTCTTTGCAATCGAGGGTTACTGGGTGTCACATGATGGTGGTTACTGGGAAGGCCCATTCCATGAGGTGAAGCGACAGACGAAGGTTGTAACCTACTACAGTTAAGAAAGGAGCGAGGGTGGT
>Ga0247760_1003180_pt1 | contig 11017 bp, 12 predicted proteins | sample UWRJL171409R4_FD_179936 | JGI IMG/M metagenome (GOLD analysis project Ga0247760, IMG submission 179936) | Plant litter microbial communities from Arlington Agricultural Research Station in Wisconsin, United States - UWRJ-L171-409R-4 | ecosystem: Environmental > Terrestrial > Plant litter >...
GAATTGGGCGTCTTTGGCAATGAAGAGACGGAGCCACGGCGCCGCAATGGTGTTGGGAATCCCCGTGCAAACGCCACCGTTTGCGGTCATGGTACAGTTTGTGCCGGCTTGACCTTCCTGGCCACCGGACGAGGGGTCGTTTCCCGTCAGGTCGACGGAGGGACTGAGGCCTGGGTGGATTTGCTGACCAGAGGGCGTGATAGGGCCGTGCCAGGTTGAGTTGGCGACAATGGCGGCGGCGAGGGATATTTGGACTGGTGTGCCAGTGGTGGTACAGTTTTTGATGGTGGTGCCAACAAGGTGAAAGGGGTTGAAGGAGGTGGACAGACAGGCCGTGGCGTTGGTTATGATACCGTCAGTTATGCCGTCGAGGTTGTCACAGGCGGCAATGGCAGCGGCGGTGAGGGCATCGAGCTCGCATGAGTATGGATACTGACCGAGAACGTTCATGACTTGTTGAGGCCACTGGACACCAGCGAGTAGCTCGGGCATGTACAGCGCCGGGGCTCCGACCGAGATTCCGTCGAATGCTCTCGGATACCGTTGTGCGGCCATCAGGCCCTGTCGACCTCCGGTGGAACATCCACTCCAGTACGAAAACGACGGGCCTTCTCGGTAGAAGCTGCGGATCAAGGATTTCCCAATGATGGACTGCTCGTTGATTGAGACGGACCCAAAGTTGTTCAGCTTGTAGAGGTTGACATTTCCGGGACTGACCAATGCCCAGTCTAAATCCCTGTGGATCTCTCCCGAAACTCCAGCATCGTTGGTAATCGTCGCGTACCCGTCTCCCAGGGCGCCTTTCATGGTCTCATACGAGATGGGAGATCTCCCGGCAACCCAGGCGGCACCTCCAACAGCCAAGAGGCGTTTGTTCCAATTCCCAACCGGAAGCCAGGCCTCAGCGTGCACGCTGTCGCCTTGTCCGGGATGTGTGTAAGTGACTGTGACGTTGCAGAATGTTGCATTCTGGTACGAGATGGATGGCTGAGTGAATCGAAATTCACCGGGCACCGAGGCGGAGAAGTTGGTGACGAGGAGGGCCTCGACAGTGAGGATTTGTGTGCCAAAGACTTGGAGGTTAGACATAAAAGTTGACGGCACACAGGTGGTTAAGAGTGAGGTGAGATCCATTTCCGAACAGAGTACGAGGTGAGGATATCAATATCACGATATGAGATGTTGCAGTTCTAAAACTCTATTGAATTGACACCTCTTTTTTTTCTTTTCTTCTCTCGGTACAGGTATCCATCCGGCTTAGTTGTGGTGTTTTTCGGGCCTCGGGTTAAAAGCATGGTTCCTGCATCCACGGACCACGGCAGAACTGGTAGCGAGCGAGCTGCCCTTTTACAGCGATGGGCGGTATGAGCACAATTGCCAAGTTTGTGAAATCGCAGATTCCAACACAAATCGACCTACAAGTACGATAAACAACGCCAGTCAGGCTCTTACAACTGGGGTTTTGGAGAATAGCCTCATTTGACCATTGCAGTGTCATGTTTTTTTTTTTTTTATAACAGCGGGTCTCATTTTGTCGTTTTTTATTCCCGTTCCCAAACTCCCCCATCAACTTGATATCGTAGCTGACTCAGTATGATTCAACCAGAATCACCAGCAGCATTCTTTGCACTATCTGCAAGTCTGCCCAAGACTGATTAATGGGTCATTATGATGCTGAAGAACTTTGAGTGAGTAAGTTCACATTAATCACTTGATGTGTGCTGTGATTGTGATAGCCGCGGTACTAAACATGCTTCCTGCTTGGCAAATCTGCCTTGTCTATTCGTAAATGAAGCACACAACTCTATTCTAGATAGTTTTAAGGAGTACATCTGGATGGGATGTTGCATCTCGGTTATTACACCTAGATCTGAAATTAACCCGCCAAGCTCCCGTCGCAACGTTGTGGTGGCACTGCACCGCACTGCTCTGCTCTGCCTCGGAATTGGGATAAATGGATATCTGCTGGAGCCTGGGGACCGAGCCCTAGGAACCGAGCCGAGTCTGGCGGGACCGAGCTTGGCGCTTGGTTTGGTGTTTGCTTGGTGGGCATCGCTTTGGTGTTTGGAGCGACGCACGGCGGCACGGCGCGGCAGGGCAAGGCAGGGAAGGGCAGGGAACGGCACAGGGGCCGGAGATTCAAAACCAAGGGGGACCCCTCCTCTAATCTTCTTTGTCGTCGCTTTTTACAACCTATTTTGGAGGGAATATTCTTGACGACGAAACGAACGGAGACAGATCATCGCGATTAAGTGCACGCCAGATACCATCGAGAAAACGAACGAACGAACGAACGAGTAAGCGATCGAACAAGCAGCGCACATAAACGCACGTACATACCGAGGTGCACACAATGAAGGAAAAATCCACCCCGCCAGCTGGCAGCGGCATCTCCACCCGCCCACGCATTCGCGCCCGCAGCGGTCCCTCAGCCATCACCCTGACAGTATTACACACCCTGTCGATCATCGCGTGCCTGGTAGCCATCGGCGCGGCGGCTTACGCAACGAACCGGGCCAAGGGGGACGAGAAAGTCGTCATGATTGGCACATTTGTCGCAGCGTTTTGGGCATTGGGGGTGGATATCATGGAAATCGCTGCATTTTTCGACAGATCCCCAACGTGGATGTGGCAATGTCCCGAGCGGTTTTTATATCTCGTCGAATTAATCACCGCCGTGTTTTGTTTCGGCCTCCCCGCGGCGTCGATGCTCGGACTGGACGCGGCCAGGTATGAGCGGTGCAGATATGTGAGGTATCAAGACATGGAGAAGGAAGGTTGTAGGAGTAGTCCGGGGGAGATGGAGGGAGGGAGGATGGTGGGGTTTATAGCCATTTATGTTGTTGCGTAAGTGTTCCTTCCTTTTTTTTCTGGGTCTCTTTCTGTCTCCACTTCAATATTCGAAAGGAGTGCACGCACTTGAATACCCTACCACTTGGGAATTGCATGCTAACGGATCGATAGGACGGCTCATACCATCATGTTTGTGATGCACGCAGTGCGGTGTTGTTACCGGAAAAGGCAATCGGTAAAAGGAGGGGGAGTGATTGGTTGATATCTTTTTACCTGATCCAGAACTCTGTGATATCTTGAATGCCAAATAATACCTGTACGAGTTGTATCATGGATTTTGTTTCAAGTTTCTTCTTCATTCAGTGTGAAGGTGGCACAATGAGGAGTTGGGTCAGTCAAAGCTCGCACTGGGCAAGCGTGTGTGGCCATCCGTCCGATGAGCTGTCCGATGCACATAATCCTCTCACCGGTATTCGGATTTGAAGAATGACTGTTGATTGGCATTCGGGTTGCCAGGATCAATCCCGTTCGTGGATGCTGGCTGGGGTCGGTATTTGTAGCCGCAGCAGTGATGATCATCATAGCCCAGCCCCAGTCCCCACTGTCAGCTTCCATTGCCAGGCTGTCAGCACTCAGCTTCAAACAAGACTGAGGCAAAGATTGGTCGGGGAATCCGCAACTGACAAGGCTGGGTACGCCAAGGATTCCAAACCAGCCACGTTATATGGTCGTTTTGGGTTTGGCTTCCTCCAAGCTTCCTATGGAGTTGGGGAGCTGGGCTGACGATTGCGTAAACCATAGCGTACACTAGATGCCCCATGTTAAACACGGCATGTTTTGAAAACCGCCATCTCTCCGGACCTGGCATGAACCATGCATCTCTGATGTGAGCAGGAAGCCTTCCTTCCATGTCACTGAGCCCTGGTGAGCATTTGGCGGGTCAGCTCCCGACACTAAAAACGTTGGGCTGGGACATGGACAAGGTGATATAAACGTGAAGCAGTCAGTCAGTCAGCAATTTTTTTTTTCCCTTCTCATCATTCACACTCATCAATTAACCAACAAAAGTCTAATTTCAGAACTTTTGATTCATTCTTTACAAACAAAAACAACGCGCAACAAATAATCAATAATCACATCACATCACATCACATCACATTATCAACCATGAAGGTCACGGCTATCTTTATCCTTTCCCTCGGAGCCCTGGTTGCCGCCCAGGAGAATACTGTGACGGATAACCCCCAGGCACCCACCAGCACCGTCGTGCCCGTGCCCACTGACAGCAGTCTGGGAGGTGCTCCCGGTGCTGCTCAGACTAGCGGCGGCGCCAGTGTTTGCATTCCCGGATCACCGGGTTGCACGGCCACGGGACTTCCTTCGGATACTACTACCAACTCGGCACCAAGCAGCAGCAGCAGCAGCACCGACACTACCACCACCACCAGCGTTTCCTTTGACACAGGCCCAACCGTCACCAATATGGATCCCCCCCCTTCGTCTTCGAACAACGCCGCACCGACTACGACCCTCATAACGGCAGCCACCAGCACTCGTTCCCAGACTTCGGCCGTGCGGTCGAGCTCTTCGGGTGGGGGTGCCTTTGCTGCCAAGCCCACCAATGCGTTTGGACCTGTCGCCGTCATGGCCGGCTTGTTTGCTGCTGCCATGGTTTAAGTTTATCTAGTCTATTCAAGACTGGATGAACATACTTACTATGTACCTACTTAATGTGAAGGCTGGGAGATGGAGGGCATTTGGGGAGTATTGGATACATACATGGATGGCATAGCGTATTTGCCTTTATTGACGAATGGATGGATAGAAGGATAATTTGTTCCTAACATTAACTGGGATGAAAAAGGGAAGGAAAACACCACATGCCTACTTACAGCTTATATATCTAGGTATGGTATGGAAATGATATGGTAATGCATCGGACATAAAGAAATGAGAATAAAACACACCCCGTTCGCCATGCCTGCTTTTGCCTTCGCTTCGCTGTTGAATCACCAACCCCTTGGGCCCCAATCACCTCCGACTCCGACGAAAATGACAACCAGTGTTACCCCTTCGCCCCTCTCCACATACCGGTACTTCGCCGTTTCCATATCCTCGAGGAACATGAGAATTTCCCCTCCTTCTTTTTTTCCTTCTTCTTCTCAGTCCTACTGCCACTGCCACTGATGAGGTCCTTTACTCCTTTTCTTTTCTGTTCCTTTTTATCGTGTTCATCCTCGCTATCTTCCAACTCTATTACCCTTCTCGTCTCTGATAATCCTTCCAGCCCAGCCGGAAGATGATTCTTCCCCACTGTCACTGAACTCTCTTCCGCATCACTTTGTCTCGGCAATGTCGAATTTAATCCAGATGTGGACCCCGATGTGGATCCCGATGCCGATACGGATTCCGATGTGGATTCCGATTCTGATTCTGATGCTGATGCTGATTCTGATTTCGATCTTGACCTCTTGCGAAGGACTTTTCCTGCTGACACTGGCACCGACACCGGTACCTGCACCGGCACCTGTAGAGTACTCGGCTTTGGCCTGCAAAAAGAGCTAGAACTTGAATTACAGTATTCAAAAGATCCGTTGCTTCCAAACCACGGAAGCTTGGGCAGACGACCGCGCGGAATCTGCGGGAGGAGAAAGAGGGAGAGGTTGGAAATGTCAAACGTTTCGGGAACGGGGACTTCGGGTTTCTGATTCTGTTTTTGTTCGGTCTCTTTTGTTTCTGTTGTTGTTGTTGTTTCTGTTTCTTTTCTCTCAATGGATTCGGACTCGACTTCGGATATGGACATGGACATGGACTTTGAGTTGGACTTTGGTATAGACTTGCTGCTGCTAGTCGTCGTCGTCATCGTCGTCATCGTCGTCATCGTCGTCGTCGTCTCTGGTGGTCCAGTGGAAAAGAGTGTCGTCGCCGCCGCCGCCAGGAAGGGCTCTTTTTCTTTTTCTTTTTCTTTCCCTTTAACTCGCTCCATTTTTTCCGTGCTCGTGCTGCTCGTTTTGCCCGTCTCGCTTGTCAGGAGGGAGGAAATAGTTATCATGGTTTTGGTTGGTTGGTCAGTCAGTCGGTCGGTGGGGCGGAATTGTCCGATGCATGCACCGAAAAGACAAAATGGCCGAAAACTGCTAAACGTCTTTTACCGAAGAGACCCTGACCCAAAAAAAAAGTCCAAGTCTGTTACCTGCCTATTCGATAGATAAAAGAAAAGGAAAACAAAAAAAGACCCCTGTGTTTTGTTTTGTCTGATGGCGGCTTCTTCGGCATTCCGAACAAAATTTGTCGTCTCCGGCTCCCCTTCGCCCCCCCTCCCCGCAATCCTCGGAGCCGGGACCGGCCTGATAGAACTATCCGAGTGGCGGCCCCATCCGGATAGAAATTCCACCATCGGTCGGATTGACTAATGATGCCAAAATTTTGCGGGATGACCTAATGTAGTAATCGCTTCCGATTCCGCTTTGTTTCCGATTCCGCTTTGCCAGTCCCCAGCGGGACAAATGCGGCGGACAGGCTCGTATTTCGTACTCGTGTGCAACGACGACGACGTCCCTGTTAGACGGGCACCTTTACACTCCGCACCTTAATCCCCCAATCCTTCCTGGCGGCGGAAATCTTTATTACTTGTCTACATTATAACACACATGTCTACGTTATACCCGCCGCAAAGCGCCAGTCTTTCCACCTGTCTGTCATCTGTGCTCGCCCGCACTGCCATTCCCATCCCATCCCAAACACCCGACAATTAAAATACCTAGAAAATACTAGACGCAATTAGTAATGTGGCCGCAGGGCCGACACCAAAACACCTTGCCATGGCGGAAGCAGCAAACGCGTATTCCACCTGCCAAATCCATCACTCCCCTCAAAGTGCCTTGATGGCTTGCATCAACACCTCCATACCTGACCGTCCAATTTCCGAGCCGTTGCCCTCAGCCTGCCGCAAGAGACTTGCCACATCACTCAACACTCCCAGCGGGATGTAGCAACCGGTTTTGGCCCTCTCCAGACTCTCCTTCAACCTGCTAGTGTGTTCCCACTCCTTGGCGGCAACCTCCGCCCTCTCAATCACCTTGCTCGGAATGCCGCACATGGCCGCGCAGTGCATGCCAAAGGAACCCTCCGCAACACCGTCCTCAAGCTTGTAGAGGAATGTGACGCGGCGATTCTCCTCGTCCACGTCGATCTGCATCCGCCGGGACCGGATCTCGGGATGGTTCTCAAACTCCGTCGCTAAACTGTGGTAGTGCGTGGCGAAGAAGCCAACACAGCCAATATGCGAGGCGACATGGTGCAAAACAGCCTGGGCCACCGCAACGCCGTCGTAGGATGACGTGCCTCGGCCGAGCTCGTCGAGGATGACGAGCGAACGCGGCGTTGCTTCCGACAAGATCTTTTTCGTCTCTGATAACTCCACGAAGAACGTGCTCTGTGCCGCGAAGATGTTGTCATTAGCGCCGAGACGCGACATGATTCGGTCAACGGGAGTAAGACGAGCCGATGTTGCCGGGACGTAGCAGCCAATCTGTGCCATAATGACCGCGACACATGACTGGAGTTAAGTTAGCGCTAGAGCGTGTGTTGGATGTCACAGGACTTACCATGCGAAGGATTGTCGACTTGCCGGCCGCATTGGCTCCCGTCAGGAGATTGATCTTGGCCTCATCGCCACCAAGTTTGATGTCGTTGGGGATGAAGTCATCCACCGTGTTAAGCATACACGGATGCCGGAGCTCCTTAAACTCAATAACACTCCGCTCTTCGTCAACAAAAACAGGACGGCAGCTAGGCTCACCCAGGGACGCCGACGCCTTGGCCAAGCTGATCAAGCAGTCCAGTTGCGCGATAATCCGGATGGCCTGTAGCCACACCTCATAATCGGTGTCGAACCGTTGGAAGAATCGTGACGCCACATCCTTGACGATTTGTGAGTGTGTCTCCTCTGCCTCTTGCAGTTCTCGTACAAGATCCTCCAACTCCCTAAAGTAGTACCGCTTGACCGCAGAAGTGGCGGACATTTGGCGCCAGTTCTTGGGGACTTTGATGGCCTTGGGTGCCTCAATCTGGTAGACCTCCTTTCCAATGTCGGTGAACTTGAGCGTCTTGCACTTCAGCGCTGTCTTTTGAGAGTTAAGGAGGTCGTCGAGCTCTCCTTTGATCCGATCGATTTCGGCTTGGCTGTTGTCAAAGTCCTCCTCGATGCCCTTCTCGGGAATAAGAAGCTTCTGGTCGCGAACCTTGTTCCTGTCAAAGGCGGTCTCCCAGTATCCCAGTGGATCCTTAAGGTTAGGCATGGCTGACAAGAGTCGATCCACAAGACCGTTTCCCCCACCGAAAGCGCTTAGAAGGCCCATGGTGTAGTCGATCTGCTCGAAGCCTTCGAGGACACGCAAAAAGTCTTCTGGCCTGCAGACACCAGCGTGGATGCGTGAGATCAAGCGCTCGAGATCAGGCATCTTGGTCATCTGCGAAGAGAACTGTTCCCGAAGGCTGTGATCCGAGTTCAGCATGTCGACAGCGTCGAGCCTCTCGTTGATCTTGTCGGTATTGCAGAGAGGGTGGCAGACCCATTTGCGGAAGAGTCGCTTCCCGAAAGGTGTGATGCATCTGTTGAGCAAGCTGAACAGCGTGCCGTCCTCGCTTCCGTTGGCCGTGTTGGTGAAGATTTCAAGATTGATGAGTGACTGGCCGTCGAGAATAAGCGTGCCATTTTTCTGGATAGGGTTGTACCACTCAAAGTTGCCCTGAGAAAGAAGGTCTCGCTCCAGCTTCAGCACGCGAAGGTACTGAGTTAGTGCACCAAGGGCAGACATCAAGAGATCCTTGTCCTTGGCCTCGGTAAGAGTCTTTGGCCATACATCATCTTTGCCTCCCTCGGAGACCCAGTAGCCGCTACAGTCGAGTTCGCGACGGCTGAGGTCGGCATCCCAAAATTCGGCACCTGGCTTTAGGTAATTCCAAATAGTAGTAGGGGCCACGTTGTTCTTGAGGATGCGTAGGGCTTTGGTGGAAATACGAGACTTCTCAAGGAGGAGTTCGCGGGGTGAGGTTTGTGCGACGAACGTCTCAAATCTGGTAAGGTCAACGTCATCGACAAACTCAGAGACATAAAACTGTCCAGTGGCTGCGTCGACGAAGGCAAGGCCGAATGCGGGGAGGTCGTTGACAACAGACTCTTTGATCGCGACGCAATAAGTGGCCATGTCGTCCTGGAGCATGCTACCGTCTACAAGAGTTCCGCCGGTGAGAATGCAAGCGAGTTCACGGCGAATAATCTTGTCGGCCTTGGATGCTTTGGCATCTCGTTCCCGCATCTCCTTGCCCAGGGCAGACTCCATCTGGTCAACCCGTGCGACCTTGAAGCCTTTAGCAACAAACTGGTTAACCCACATGTCAAGCGAGCTCTCGGGGACGCCGACCATGCGCATGTTGACACGATCCGTCAGCTTTAGATCGAAGAGCTGGTGTCCAATCGTGGCGTCATTTTCGTAAAGTTCATAGAACTTGCCCTTCTTGAAGAAGACAACAGTATCCCAGAGATTCTTCTTGATTTCCCAGTACTGCTTCTCAAAAGCGGAGAACTTAGTCCATGCATGGGGCGGGACGTAGATCGAGCCGGGATCGAAGTCTGGATGGCCTGGAGGATTCTTGCTACTATCAAGAATGTTCGCAAGCCACGGATGTCTCGTCTCGGGCTCTTTAGTGTGGGCCTTAGGTTTCGACTTCGGCGCGGACGCGGGCTTCGGTGGTCGGACCATGGGTGTGCTTGGCTGGCTGGGTTGGGCGTTGTTAGGATCGTATTTCCACTTCTGAGCAGTGGATGTGGAGGGCATAGCATCGTCCAGTGGCTCATCCTCATCGTCGAGGTCCGGAACAGCTGGTGGAGACGAGGGCACGTTGGCCTTTTTACGGGGCCCAGTCGACTTGGCCGCTGGCCTCTTCCTCTTCTTGGATCTTGATGGGGCATCCGAATCATCCGAAACTACGAAGTCGACCATGTCATCTAGCACCGAATTAGAGTACGCCCCTTTATCCGACGTATGTTCGTATATCTTACCGTCTTCCTCCTCCTCAGGGCCGCCGTTGGCCTCAGCTTCATATACATCCTCCTCATCGTCGTCGGGAATGGCTGTGCGGGGTCGTCGCTGACGAGACCTTCTTGCATTCATCGATTGGAACACGTCTTCATCATCATCGTCATCTGATGATTCGGCGTAATTGACAGTTTTCTTGACCTATAACAGAGCGTTAGCTTGGCTTGGAATTTGACATGCATGGTCCGTACCTTGCGAGAAGGACTGCTACCTGCGCTAGGTTTCTCGCCGCTGGTCTGTTTCTTCGCAGCGTTAGCGTGGTAGTTGGAGAGAGAGGTGAAGCTCATCGCACCTTGACTGTGCTAACATCTCTGTTCTCTTGGGAGCTCGACGGACCAATGGCATCGCTGCTGGGAAAAGGGGTGATGTTGGCGGGACGCGCATTTGAGTTGGACTTGGTGGTCTCCTTCAAATACCGTGCGGGTAGCTCCTTCTTGGCTGAAGCCGAAGCTCTGGCAGAAGGTGAAGAAGCCGGACCATTGGTCGTGGTTGCCGAGGCCCTGGTGAAGAAGCCCAAGATGCTTTGCTGCTTGCCCGTTGAGACCGTCGTAGATTTCTTACTCGCGGACGCTGTTCTCGCTGGGGTGCGAGCTGCCGTGGATTTCTCGCCCATGTTATTATTGGAAGCCAATATCAAGCAATTCGAGGAGGACGGATGATACAGATTATGGGACACGGCAAGTGAACAAACGGGTGGACCAAGTTGCTGGGTGTCTCGAGGCCCAACAACCACTTTAAGAGGGACGCGAGGACGCGGCAAGCAGGGATCGAAGTCGCGTCCGGGCGCGCTTCGAAAAAGAAAATCCCATGTTTATCAGAAGTGGGTCTGCCTTGATAAGCTACCCTTGCTCACACTCCCGCCAAGTTCTCCAGGCCTCTCTTTTCTAACAAGTCGCTCAATGCAAGGCTTATGAAATACTCTGTTCGAATATTTTTGGTGTCTCAATGGTTGGTCTAGGCGTACTCCATGCCTCAGCTGTTGCATATTCTGGTTACCTGTCATGGAAACCATCAAGTGAAGGGTTGCACGCGGTTGCATTTCACACCGTCCGTGAACAACACGCGTTCATCACGCGATCAGCGCCACAGGATTGCAAAAAGAAACTTCAGTGCCAAGGGCTGCT
>Ga0247760_1003182_pt1 | contig 11012 bp, 4 predicted proteins | sample UWRJL171409R4_FD_179936 | JGI IMG/M metagenome (GOLD analysis project Ga0247760, IMG submission 179936) | Plant litter microbial communities from Arlington Agricultural Research Station in Wisconsin, United States - UWRJ-L171-409R-4 | ecosystem: Environmental > Terrestrial > Plant litter >...
GTTTTTATTTCCGAATACCCATTTGTTTAATTTTTTCAAACGCGAATAACTCCTGAACCGTAACCCTAACCCTGAATCTGACTTCAGATTTGGACTCCTGGTCACGTGACGTATCTGAAAACATATTATATCACGTGATCTGGGGCCCGAGTAGGGGCCCGAGCGGAGGGGCCCGAGCAGACCCACTTTTGATGGTGAACCGACCAGTCCTAGGTCGAGTTGAATTTCCTTATCAGTTTTGACTGAATTTCCCATAGTAATTTATTTTTTTGGACCACCCTTACAACAAATTGTCCTCCGGACAGGATAACTCTTTCTAGCTCTTTAAAGTAGGCTAATCCCTAATTACTTTTATCTTCTCCAGTTACATTTCAAGTCTTCTAAAGGTTACTTTAAACCTTAAATAGTTTAGCTCCTAAACGTAAAAGTGGCTTTTTTTTAAGTTCACTATTAACTTTACCTTTTTAAAGATTGTTAAAACCTGTTTATATATACTTTCAGTATTCTTCTAAAGTTTCAGAATAGATTAAAACGTCGTTTAAATACATAAAGACAAACTTATTAAAGAAGGGGCAGAAGATATTATTAATAAGGCTTTAGAAAGTCGTAAGGGTATTTATTAATCTTATTAACATAATATAATACTAGTAATACCCGTTACGAGTCTAAAAGGCCGTCTTATATTTATCCTCTTCCTTCACTTTAACATAATTAAATCCCATAGGGAAATTAAGGCTGGAGAACCAGTTTACTTTAACGATCCGTTCTTACATTTCTGTAATAAGTAATAATAAATAGTGATTTTTAATTATATCCTTATTTAACGTTTAGTAATTAATAACTATACGTAACTTACCGTCTCCCTTTCTTAAGACGAACAGCACTAGGTATCCTACTAAGGACTGGGACTTTATAATAAACCTGTTCTTTAAATTCTTATTAACGTACTCCTTTAAAGCTTTAGCTTGTTAAGGGTTTAAGTAATAAGGCTAAAAGCTGTGGAGCTTCACTCCCAGCTTTAACTTAATTTTATAATCTTATAATCTATAGTCTAGTAGTTACAATATCTTTTTTCAAAACAGGGTAAACTTCTTATACTCCACTAATACCTTAAATAAGTTAACTTCTTCACTTATCTATAAATCAGCTTTTAACTTCTTTCCACCTTTTAAATCGTTATTTAAACAGTGTAGTAAACCTTCTAATCCTTTAACCGTCTTAATAAACCTAACCTAAACTGTACTTAATTTTAAAGGTTTAACATACTTTTAAGTACTTTATACATCTTTAAAACAGTTTAGTGCCTTCTTAACTTTCTTTAAACAGTAATTACAGTTAAGGGACTTACTAAAGGTAAGGTAGCCACTCCTTTAGTTAATCACAGGGTTATACTTTTCCAGCCAGGGTAAACTTAAGATTATATTATATCCTGTAACTAATGTAACGTTAAAGTCTATTTATTATTTATCCCTATCCACTTTAATTAAGAGTGGTAAATAATAAGTAACTTTACTATTATTATACTAGTACAGGCCTTCTTCTCCATTCCAAATAGGAATAACCTCTTTATACTCTTTATTAAGGAGTTTCTTTCAGTTAACTAATAAGGGGTGTATCAGGTTAGAAGTATTCCCGTTATTAATTACTACTTTTATTTTAAATAACCTCCCTTTTCCATCTATTATGTTAACACTAACGGAATAATACTTATACTTTTTTAATATCTAAGTTATAGTAATCGTCTGTCCTTAAGGTCTTATCCAGCCTAACCTTTAAATACCTCTCCTTCTTCTTAAGGTTTTTACTAACTAGTAAACTATTAGTTTCCAGCCCTTTTAAAAAGCCTATAACCTTTTCCTAATTCCTTTTAAAAAAACAGGCAGCTTTAATAAACCTAGTAATCAACCTTCCTTAAGTTTTATACCTTAACGTCTAATTAACTTTAAATAATATAATATTCTTAAAGTCCTTAATAAGTTAATAATACGCTTTATAAGCTTGGATCGCAGTAATGTCTTTTTACTTTTAAATCCGTTAATAATCCTCTCACTTCTACTATTCTTTAACTTTTCCATTAAAGTGTAATAAGTATATTACAACTAGGCAGTTATTAAATACCCCCCCTTATTAACACGTAGCAGGGGTTTAGTTAACTATAGTAACTTTCCACTTATTACTAGACTCTCTTATTAGGGAGTAAGAGACTTAATAATAAGTTAGTTCTAACTCTACCTTTATAACAGCGTAATCTTATCTTTATATACTTAAGAAGTAGTTATAAAGGGCCTTAAGCTTATAATACCAGTTAAAAACGTAATCGTTATATACGTAATTAATCTATAATATATCTCTGTAATTAAGGTAATCGATATTAACTACTAATGCTGTAATTATAAAGTATAAAACAGGGGAAGTTACACCTTATTCTTTTTCTTCTTCTACTTACCTTTATATACGTTATTTCTCTTAAACCTCTTCTTAAAACTCAAGTAATAATAACTTAGCTTATTCTTTTATAAAATGGCCTTTCTTAATAAGTTAATACTTAAGTTAATTAATAAAGTGAACTTTATTACAGAGTTATAACCTAATTTCCACTCCTTTATCTTTAAACGTTATAATAAGACCCTTAACTTACAAATCCTTTACTTTATCTACTAACTCTTAATGTTTCTCCTTTAACTCCTAAACTCTCCACTAATATACTTACTTTATACCTTTTCAGGGGACCTTTAAGGTACCAGTCTAAGGTATACCGGCTTTAATATAGGGTAACTATTTAAGTTATCCTTCTTTTAAGGAGGTAAAGGTGCTAATCCACTTAACATACTTAAAATATTTAAGAGTCTTAAGGGGTACTGTTAAAAAGAACTTCCGTTTCTCCAGTTCGATTCTCTCAGTTTATTCTCTTTTACTTTTTAAGGCTTACTTTACCATTTAAGTAGCCTGGAGAGCTAATTCTTCAACTCCTTTTACCATCTTAGTAACTTTTAAGTCAGGGTCTTTCCTGGACTTCCTTAATTCCTAAGCTTATAAGGTAAGGTTTTTAAAGCCTGTAATAGCTAACTAGAATATCTCTTCCTAAAGTTAGTCTTTTATAACTTACACCTTTAATAGTTTTAAGTTTCCACTTTAAAGTTAGTCTTTTACAACTTACACCTCTATAGCTAACTCTTTTAGGATACCTTTAAAGACTAAGTATACCACGTCTTAAGGTTCTTCTTCTTCCTCGTCTCCTAAGTTACACTTATTTATTTAAGTACAGTCTTCTTTATTACTTACTATCTTAACGTAGATATCTTTTAAGTTAAACCTAATATACTTTCCTCCCTTTAGGACTGGCTTTTAACTAATTTATTTTAATAACGGGTATTGCTATACTATATAGCCTTTCTCATCGTAATTAAAGTATTAGACTTAAGATAAGTCCTTAAGCTGCTTTTACTGCTACTATCGTTAAGGCTTATCGCAATTAGGTTAGTTCTGACAGTTCACTATGCTAATATCTATTAACCTAGGGTAGTGACCTGTCACAGTTAACTAGTTCCCTTTCTTTAATTTACTTAATTAGTAAAGGGTCTGTTCCTTTTAGTAGTTCTTTTAATAATAGTAATTATAATACTAGTTATCGGCCTTAATAACTATCTTAATTAACTCTTAAAAGCAATCTAGGCAGTCTTCCTAATAAAGATCTTTAATAACGTGCTCTTTTAAGCCACTTTAAAATAGCATTATTAGGGCTTTTTAACTAAGCTTAATCTTTACTACCTCTAGTTTAAAGTGGGTAAAGAACTTAAGGATTAAGGACGTCTGTCTTAGGGCTATAAGGCACTATTTAACCCACCTAGAGGCGTTTAGTTCTCTAAACTCAGTCTGGAGTTATTTAATAAAAATGTTAAAGTCGTTAAAAAGGGCCTAAGTCTTAAGAGCCTCTTTTCATACTTTATTTATAAAAAGGTTATTAATTATTTTTACATAAGGTTTATATTAGCAGGTGGTTACTCTGTTTAGTAAAACTCTTATAAACCTAACCTTTCCTTCTTCTTTAAAGAATTACTTATTGTAATAGGTAATATAACTCTGGAGCTAGGCTATTTAAGACTCCAGTTATATAAAGTCTCCTTTAAAACATAATAGTAAAGGGAGCTTTACTTATTTCTTTTATAAGCCTTTAAGGTTATTATTCTCTAGCTTAATAACGTTAAGTTAAACTTAGAGTTTTTTAATAAGGCTAATACAGCTTTTAATATCTTTAGGGAAGGCTTTATTAAGTTCCTTAACCAGTCCCTATTAGTTAAAGTTTAAGTCTTTAAAACGTGCAGCTAACTTATCGATAATAGGGAGTTAAGGCTAAGTTTACACCTCCTTAATCTCCTTACCTTTTCCAGAGGTTAATATATTAATAAGAGAGAGGTAATGTCTAGGAATTTAATAAACAGCATTTAAAATTAGGACGTTAATATCGTATTATAACCTACACCTAATATAAGCCTTAAAAGGACTAGTATAAGTTAAAATAAAACGTATAACAGGACACTAACAGGTAAAGGGCGTTCTGAAGACGGCTTATTAAGCTAACACTTTTAAATGGGGGTTTAATATCACTATAGGTCACTGTCACTATAATGTATAAAGGTGAGTCTAAACAGTAAGACATAAATACATAATTAAATATTAGCGTAAGGAACTGGAGTCCCTTACGGTAGTTATAGTTATAACCATAACTATCTATACTAACTAGCTAAAGGTACTTCGTACCTTACTTAGTAGCCTGTTACTTAGTAAGGAACTGAATAATCTGCCCCTAAGCACCCCTTACTTAGAGGTCTCACAGATGCTTAGTAGGTGAGCACTTTTGCCAAGATTAAGTAACCGCTAGTTAATCGTAGGGGCTTCGGGTCTTTATACCCCTGGCCCAGTACATAGTACTGTGCGTACTGTCTTCTTACACTGTTCCTTGTGCGGGGGATTTGTCGGGCCGCTCCGGCCCAAGTGACGGCCTGCAGGGTCGTCACAGATTACTAGCAGATCTAAGAGTAAAAGGATATTGTTACAATCCAGTCCTGTAAAGCGTACTATTAACTTATTAAAGACTTTAAGAACATTAAACTATTTAAAGTCAACTAGACATTAAAATGTAAAAACTTAAAAAGGGTTAACTATTAAGTTTATTAAAGTTACCTATTTTTCTAAAAGGAATTAAGAAAAGGCTATAAGCCTTTTAAAAGGGCTGGAAATTAATAGTTCGCTAATTAGTAAAAACCCTAAGAAGAAAAAGAGGTACTTAAAGGTTAGGTTAAATAAGACCTTAAGGATAGATAATTATTATAACTTAAATATTAAAAGAGTATAAGCATTATTCTGTTAATATTAATATAACAGACAGAAAAGGGAGGCTATTTAAGGTAAAAGTAATAATTAATAACAGGAGTGCTTTTAACCTAATATACCCCTTATTAGTTAACTAAAGGAAACTCCTTAACTAAGAGTATAAAGAGGCTATTTCTATTCGAAATAGAGAAGGAGGCCTATACTAATATAATAATAGTAAAGTTACTTATTACTTACCACTTTTAATTAAAGTAGATAAGGATAAATAATAAGTAGACTTTAACGTTACTGTTGGGTTTTTACAACCCTAACCCGGCCAGTGTGGTTAGAACAGTGTGGCTGGATCCACGCAGCCACTCCGCGGCTGCATCCGTGGATCTGCACAGCTAAGAACGCCAGACTCCACTGCCAACCTCGTATTCAGTCAGCCAACCTCGCTTCGCAGAAGCGAGTGTGGCTAATGCACTTCGTGCACTAGCTACCCTTACGGCTATAATAATACGGCTTCCGCTCTCGAAGATAGAAATAATTAATCACCTTTAACACACACTGCTTTCCAATGCCTTAACCCCTTTTGCATTTTAACAGGTTATGAGCCCGGAGTCTCCTCCTTCTACACTACTCTAGCTTCCAGCCACTACATTACTCTAGCTTCCAGCCACTGCACTACTCTGGCTTCCAGCCACTGCACTACTCTAGCTTCCAGCCACTGCACTACTCTGGCTTCCAGCCACTGCACTATTCTGGCTTCCAGCCACCCATATCACTTAGCTTCTAGCTACTTGTTGCACTCTGTGCAAATAATTATACACTGCAATACACAGGTATAAGTTGTGTTCACAGTTGTGAATAACAATAACCTACGTGGCCTGAACACTCTGTTTAGCCTAGTGGTATAACCCTCTACACTCCACCTTTAGATTTGTAAAGGCTGCGAGTTTAACTTACATATAAGTAAGGTTTTTTCTACTTTGTAAAATTAACTGATGTTGCACCGCGATTACTTCGATTGAACTGTGTTTGGAAAATTCAGCCTATTAGGCAGTTTCTTCTAAGCAGTCTGGACTCCTAGTATTGCAAAACCACTGTATTCTACAGAGGTATAAAGCCCACCATGGCTGGAAAACTGGGCCAAATAACTAAGCTGAAAGGCTCTGAGAATTATCAGGGCTGGGCTATAATGGTAAAGGTATATCTCTTACGAGAAGGCCTCTCTGAGGCTATTGCCAGTGCTGAGAATACACACGATCGGATGTAGGAAAAATCACTAGCTAATATAATCCTGATGTGTGAATATGATACAGCTAATTATATCCAGGCTTGCAAGACTGGTTTCGAGGCTTGGAAGACTCTGAAAGATCTTTATAATTCAGATAGATTCACAAGCAAATACCTTTTATTACAGAAGTTCTATCAGACCTTACAGGCTGATTTTGAGACTGTTAAAGCCTACGTAAGTAAGCTGAAGTCTATACTTGATAACTTGGCTGCTTAAGACTTGAAAATGCTAGAAATGGCTAATATAGCTTAGCTATTGCAAAATCTTGAGCCTGAATTTGGACCATTTGTGGCCCAAGTAACCCAGAGCCTACGGGTTGACCCCTAAGCCTATAACTAGGAGAGCCTGACAGCTAATTTGCTTGATGAAGCAAAGCGGCTTGAAGTCTCTAATAAACCTTCTATTCAGTATATGAAAAACTGGAAGAAGAATAAGCCTATTGCTATATTCTGCAAGTACTGCAAATTGCGTGGCCACACGGATAATAACTGTGCTTTTCTCCACCCTGAAAAGGCTCCGAAAGGTTGGAAAACTTCCAATTTAAAGGCTGCTTTTAAGGTGCAAAAGACTAGCTAGAAACACCGTTAGAGATAACAGAAACTCCCTCGTGAAAAGAGAGAGGAAAGAATAGCGGCTATTATAACCGCATCTACCCCTGAATCTTCCTCTATATAATCAGAAACAGCCTCACAAACTGAATCTGAAGTCGAAGATATTATGTTCGAAGACGTTCCACTTAGAAACTCTCTCGACGCAGCACTTAAGGTAAATAATAATAATAATCATACCTTTTTAAATATTATAACTAATAACTCTTTAGTTCTAAAGCATGGCTTGAAGGATCTATTAGATTGGGTAAAAGAATCATATCTAAAAAGGGATATAAATCTTGTATATAAATTTATATTTGATACTAGCGCATCAGTTCATTTAATATGTAATAAATTATGGTTCACTTCTTATAAAGAAATAAATACCACTATAAAGTGGGGTGAAGCAAAAACCCTACTAGTACGTGGAGAAGGAACATGTAAAATAACCTTCACTGATACTGGGAAAGAAGCCACTTTAAGGAAGTGTTTCTATATACCAGAATTAGGTATCAATATAATAGGTGCTACTGCACTGCCTCCAGATATCCTTTGGATTGGTGGAAATAATACCCTCGTTATAACAAAAAATAACCAAGTAATAACAAAAGGGCAAGTGAAAGAAGGCTTATACTTTCTGCCTGCATAACCTTCTATATACTCTATAAATATAATAATGGATTTACTCCATTAAAGATTCGCTCATATAAATAAACAGAATCTGCAGAATCTGGTGAAAAATACTATAACAAATAACCACTATAAACAAAATAATAATAATAATAATACCTGCTCAGAATGTGAAGTGTGTGCATAAGCAGAACTTCCAAATAAACGAAATAAAGAAAGCAGTAATAAAATATAATATAACTATATGGAAAAAATATCTAGCGACCTCTGTGGGCCGTTTAGAATAAAAACACATGATAAAAAATTATACTTTATAACCTTCCTTGATAAAAAATCTAGATATCTAGAGGCACAGCTCCTAGCTAATGAAACAGAAGTACTTTCAGTATTTCTAGAATATAAAGCAAAGGCTGAGAATAATATAAAAGGATATAAAATACGCGTTTTTCAATGCGATAATGGGACTGAATATAAACACCTTTTGAAGTATTTAACGAAAGAAGGTATAATAATATAATTAAGTCCTTTATATACGCATGAATGTAATGGCTTGCTAGAAAGAATAAATAGAACAATAATGGTTAAAGTACGTGCAGTATTAATACAATTAAACGTACCGAAATACCTATGGGGTGAAGCACTTTAAGCTATAGTATATATATACAACAGAACACCTCACAGTGCCCTTGGATTTAAAACTCCATATGAAGTGGCTAATAATATAAAACCAAATATTGATAATATAAAGATCTGGGGTTCAATAACATACTATAAAATAAAAGGACCTAAACGATCAAAACTAGAACCACAAGCTGAAAAAGGAATTCTAGTAGGCTATGGCGAAAATAATAATAATTATAAAGTCTTTGATTTAAAATCAAGAAGAATAATATGGTTAAGGGATGTGAAAATCCTTGAAGGCCAGTTTTTGAAAGAAAAACAAATAAAACATGTCTCTTTTCAAGAAGAAGTAGAAGAAATTGAAGCCGGAGGTTTTGATATAACTGATACACCATATAATAATAATTCAAACAATTCAAATAACAATAATTCAAATAATCAAAATAATAATAATTTAAACAATCAAAATAACAATAATTCAAATAATAATAATTCAAATAATTCAAATAATAATAATATTTCAAATAATAATAATAATTCAAATACTAGAATAATAACTAGGTCACAAACACGCCGTATAAATTCTAGCCAAGATATAGCTCTCTCTCTACCTCAAGTGGTGGTAGAAATCCCCAGAAAGAGTGATGAATACTATAATCAATATCAAAGGATCCTTATAAACCTCATCACAAATAACGTTAATATATTCTATATAAAAGATACACAGAAAGAGCCTTCCACTTATAAACAAGCAATAAATGGGCCAGAAAAAGAAGAGTGGAATAATTCTATGCGTAAAGAATTAGAAAAGCTCGAAAATCAACGTACATGGGAGCTAGTTAATTTACCACATAATAGAAAGGCTCTTAGAGGCCGTTAGGTATATAAAAAGAAGATAAATAATACTAACAATACTATAAAATATAAATCAAGATAGGTAGTTCAAGAATTCAACCAAGTTAAATTTCTAGATTATTTAGAAACCTTTTCTACAGTATATAGGCCAGAAACATACCAAATACTATTTGTGATAGCTATATCAAATAAATGGCCTATATTACAATATAATGTAAAAAATGCCTTCGTGCATACAGACATCAATCAAGAAATATACGTACAACTACCTACTGGTTTTTATAATAATAATAATAAAGTCTGTCGGCTGCGTAAAGCGCTGTACGGCTTAAAACAAGCTCCAAGGCTGTAGTATAAACATCTATCAAAGATATTAAATAAGTTAGGATTCGTTATATTTAACTACGATAAAGGTGCCTTTATAAATCCAACTATACAGTGCATAATATTATGTCATGTTGACGATATAATAATAAGTGGTCCTAAGGCTAATAATATAATTGCCCAAATAAACAAAGCCAAGGACAATATAAAATTACAAACACTGGGTAAAATAAATACATTCCTGGGAATAAATATCTCGATAGATTATAAAAATAATAAACTACATATGCACCAAAATAACTATACTAGAAATATATTAAAAAAATATAATAAAAATAACCTATATCCAAAAAATAATCCTCTTCCAGCCAATAAATTACAAAGCAATAATCAGAAGGCTTTACAGGAAGAAATAACAATATACCAACAATATATAGGGTCGTTATTATACCTAGCCTTGAAAACAAGACCTGATATAGCCTTTGCAGTTCAATACTGCGCAAGATACTGCTCCAACCCTGGAATTCTACACTTCCAAGCAGTAAATAATATATTCGGCTATTTAAATAAATATCCTAATTTAGGAATAACATATACTGGAGTAAATAATCATAATCTTATAATAAAAGCCTATAGCGATTCAGACTGGGGTAACTGCCTCGACAGTCGAAGATCAACTACTGGATATTTAACTACCCTTAGCAATAATTCAATAAGCTGGGGAGTTACACTACAGAAATCAGTAGCGCTTTCAAGCACAGAAGCTGAATATATAGCTATAACAGAATGTAGTAAAGAAACAATCTATCTACAGAATATTATAAATGAATTAAATAATTCATTGCAATTAAAAATACCAATAAATATACCTGTTATACTAGAAGATAATACAGGTGCTATAAAACTTGGTCATAATGCAGAATTCCATAAAAGAACTAAGCATATTGGTATAAAATACCACTATATAAGAGAACTAGTTGAAAATAACAAAATAAGAATACTATATATAAATATCAAAGAACAACTAGCAGACCCCTTAACAAAACCAATAACCGGCCCTATACTTAATATATGGCGTAATAAAATCGGGCTTGAAAAATATCAGCCCGGGGGGGTAGAAAAATAAGAAGGTTTTTTATCAAATTATAAAGATTTTCTTTCGAATACAGAGGTTTTACTATAAATAATAATTTTTCCTCTGAATAATAAATAAAATAAAGAGGTTTTTACAAATAAATAATAACTTTTTTCCTCTAAATAAATAAGCACTATAAAGAGGTTTATTTTTTCCTCTATATAATAAAGGTTTTATTTTTTTTCCTTTAAATAATAATAAGAGCTAGTCTAAGCCTTTATAATAAAGACGTTAGACTACGGGGGGG